>WNFF01003658.1_pt1 | contig 13516 bp, 10 predicted proteins | sample 5400441 | NCBI WGS metagenome assembly WNFF01 (sample SAMN13153345, study PRJNA577476) | soil metagenome | isolation source: 120 cm saprolite under Douglas fir tree site 2 hole 3 replicate 1 | place: USA:California | collected 2015-04-18
AACTCGGCATCCTGCGCGCTCCCTCCTGATCAGAAAAAGTCCGATCCACGCATTGCAAAGCAGGCAACCGCAACGGTATAATACCCTTAACCGCTACGTGGAGCAAGGCTACCGACAAGGAACACGATCGATGAACGAGGACATTACCATGACTCCCCACTTTCAAGAAGTCAACGGCATCCGTCTGCATTATGTGACCTGGGGCAAGTTCACCCGGCCAGAGCGCGCTGTGGTGCTCGTGCATGGCCTCAGCTTCAGCCACCAGGAATGGTCTGAGTTTGGGCCAACCCTGGCCGAACAGGGCTGGTATGCCATCGCGCCGGACCTGCGCGGGCGGGGCCAGAGCGATAAGCCGCCGCATGGCTATGGCATCCCCTATCACGTCAATGACCTGCTCGCGCTCTGCGACGCGCTCAGCCTGCCGAGGGTACATCTCATCGGCCATTCGCTGGGAGCGCAGATCAGCTACTTCCTGGCCGCCATTCATCCCAGGCGCCTCTTGAGGCTCGTGCTGGTGGACGCGGGCGGGCGCGTCCCGGCAGATGCGCTCCAAAGCATCGGGCCCTCGCTGCAGCGGCTGGGACGGGTCTACCCCTCGCTCGACGCCTATCTGCAGGAGCGGCAGCAGTCGCCAGTCCATCCCTGGAATGCCTTCTGGGAGGCGCTGTATCGCTATGACGCCGAGGTGCATGTCGATGGGACGGTGACCTCGCGCGTGCCCAAAGCGGTCATCGAGGAAGAGGTGATGGTCAATATGACCATCAATGCCGACGTGCTGCTGCCACGCATTCAGGCGCCGACGCTTATTACGCGCGCTGCGCTGGGTACACTCGCGCCCGACCGGGGGTTCATCCTGCCAACCGAAGAGGCCGAGCGCGTGCGGGGCATCATTGTGAGCAGCCGCGTGGTGGAGATTCCTGACACCAACCATTACACGATCACCCTCTCGCAGGTCTTTACGCGCGAAGTGCTCGCTTTCCTGGCGGATGGCGCATAAAGCGGTGCCGTTCTAAGCGAGCCACTCTCCATGACGATGCTCATGGCGCTTTCATGACGCCTGCTCCTTATACTGGTACCAAAGGATCTTATTCCGACCGGAAACGCACTGCGTGCTAGTGCTGCGCACTCATCCGGTCGGGTTGCCTGTGAAAGAGACTCAAACAAGGCTCTGGTGGATGGATGTGATACGGGGTGTCCTGACCATCACCTTCGGCCTGCTCTTTATTTTTATTGATGTGCGTTTCTTCATCTATGCCCTGGGGATCTACCTGATCTTTGATGGAACCTCTGATATCTATAAGGTTGCCACGGGCAAACGCGCTTCAAAACGCAAAGTGCTCTCTCCTCTTGGGAGTGCCTTAATAAGTATCGTGCTCGGTCTGATCTGCCTGGTGTATCACGTCTTGACCATCTTCCTCCTACTCATTATCGTTGCGGTCCGCATTATCATCAGTAGCGTCAGGGCGATGATCGAGGCCTGGCGATCAAGGGGTCCTTACGCAGGTGTCGCCTGGCTCTATGGAGGACTGTTAGGGCTGTCAGGCCTGGTGATCTTCCTCTTTCCGGCCCAGGCGTTGTTCTTCAAACTGAACTTCTTGCTTGTCTTCATTATTGTTTACGCTTTGTGTGATGGCTTCTACCTGCTGGTTAGCGGCCTGCTTCTGCGCTTCGCCCCTGCTGTCTACACGAGATCGACCTCCCAGGCGCCAGCAAGTCTGTTGGGGATGCCTGACGATCTTCCTCCTACTACCCGGCGTGCAATCGTCTTCGTCCGTCGTATGGGAGCAAACGGGCTGGGTCATATCGCGTGGGCCTTCGAGTGGCACAACGGCTGGTTTAACGCGGGGTCGGTCGAGAATGCAATGGGGAAACCTTACGCCAGGCCGGAGGAGATGGGGTTTTGGGCTATGCACACGCTGGATCCTATCGCGACGATGCAGAGACAAAGCAGCACGTACGATGAGTTTAAGCTCTTTTATGTCTCGCAGCCGAGACCGAAAGAAGGCTGGAGGACGGTTGTCTGGGAGAGTCGACAGCCCTACTTCGCCTTGCGTCACAATTGCAATGATGTGGCGTATGATGTATTACGAGCGTATGGCACTACCGAGCTACTCGATCCGGCACAAGAGCACGTCCCCAACGATTGGTATAATGCCTTGCCTGGCCGCAGCTACACGATCGCTGAACACCCGGTTATCCCGGTGCACCTGCACAAGATGTCACAGCGCGAACTGGCGACCAGGGAAATCGAGCTGACGATCCCGCCACGCATTAAAGGAGCACCACCACCCTGGCGCACGCGTGGTTGGCGCGCCTGGGAAGAACTCACGCTGGTGTGGGATAAGATGCTCAAAGATGTGGGGACGCTCTTCATCTCGATGGGCAAGCGCGTGACGAAGCGACAGCTATCTTGATTCAACTGCCCCGCATCGTCGCTATTGTAGCGCTGCTGTCAGGCGGGAGAAATTCTCAAAAAGTATCTTTCTAGCAGAACGCGTCTTCCACTCTTGCAGATTCACTTGCCTGGACTTACGGATGTAGTTTGCCTCAATCTGTCGTAGATCAGTTACCACCTGAGAAGCGTAGCAGATCAACGTTACCTCCAGGTTTAACTGGAACGAACGAATGTCGAGGTTGCTCGACCCAATCACTGCTATATCGTCATCGATGCTCATCGTTTTGGAGTGGAGCAGGATAGGTGCGTTGTACTGGTAGATTTTCACTCCTGCAGTGAGTAAGTCCTCGTAGTAGGAACGCTCTGCATTGCTCACCAGGAACTGATCAGACACCTCCGAGTTGATCAGCTTGATGTCTACCCCGCGCTGTGCCGCACTCGTGATTGCCGTCATCAACGAGTCGTCAGGTACAAAATAAGGAGTACTAATGACCAACGTTTTCTGCGCTGCATGGATCAAAGAAGTAAACAGCTTCAGATTGTTCTCGTTCTCGAAGCCAGAGCCACTTGGTAGCACCTGGCAGAGGATATCGCCAGCCGCCACCGGTACCAGGGTGGTTTCTGGCGCAGTGTCGTTGTTGAGTAAAACACCGGTCTCCGAGTACCAATCTGCGCGAAAAGCTGCCTCGAGCTGGGCAGCAATCGGTCCTGTGACCTTTGCGACTAGCTCATCATGGTAGATGGCATCCTTACGGAAGTAATTGCGTTTGATCATGTTCTGCGAACCGGTAAAGCCAACCTGCCCATCTATCACAACGATCTTGCGGTGGTTGCGCAGGTCGAAGCGCGTGTACCCGGAGCCGAAGAAGTGCAGAGGTAAAAACAAGTGATACTCGATGCCGGCTTCCGCGAACCACTTTCTCATCTTTTTGAAGTTGGGGTATTTGCGCGAGCCCAGGTGGTCTAACAGGACGCGCACCTTGACGCCCCGCTGGTGGGCGCGTTCCATTGCCGCGAAAACGCTTTCGGTATCTTCGTCTCGGCTCAGGGTGAAATACTCGATGTGGACAAAACGTTGAGCACGGTCGATCTCTTGTGCGATACACTCAAGATTAGCAAGGTAGTCGGGAAGGAGTTCGACGGCATTCCCATCGAAGGCAGGGAGACCACCTAGATTGGTATTGAGCTTGACAAATGGTTCGTAGCGCGGCGGAATCGGCGGTTCCAGGAGAGAGTCAAACTCGTCGTGGCTTTGGGCCTCAGCCACAGCTTTGACAATGGTGTCATTCATGGTGCTTTGCATTGCACGACGGCGCTTCGACAGCTTGGGATTGCCGATGAGAAAGAAGATGATTAGCCCCAAAAGAGGTATGACGTACATGAGCAAGAGCCAGGCAGTTGCAGATGATGGTTTGCGGTTCCGAGGAACTATGAAGAGCAGCACTATACCAACGATCCAGAAAATCACAATCGTAATGAGAGCATCGACGTCCCAGCTCCATCTCCAGATCATGCTGTACCTCCTTCTCTAAAGTAGCCTTTCAAGTGCAGCGTATAAGAAGCCACTTGAAGCGCTCTGCGATAGCGACGATGAATATCACCATCTTCAGTAAACTGCCCTCTCAAGAGGTGCTTGAGCTGCCTGGACATGGGCGACAAGCGCAGCATGGTCGCGTTCCGTCTGATCAGCGTATGTCTCGGCGAACGTAGCAATCGCGCGGTCGAACACGTCTTTTCTGCCCAGGTAGCCGCTGATCAATGCAGGGTCACCTGAGTGAGCATGGGCACGCGCGAGCGCCCACCCACAGAATCTACAATACTCGCTAAAGCCTTCTTCACTCAACGTTTCAAGGTCCACCGATAACTTCATATCACGCAGTTGGCGAAAGTAGAAATCCATAGAGTCCAGGCTTGCCCATCCAAGAAAAGTGCCGCTGACCGCCTGCATGAGCCGTTGCCCGTTGATGACTCGTTCGCCATGATTTGCGTAAGTACTCGGTCCAAGGTATCGCTCGAGTACCGAGGACCCCGCTTCCTTGAACTGCAAAAAGATTGGATCGTTGCTGCCACTTCCAATGAATAAGGCGATATAGCACTGCGTGCCCACACTCCCTATACCCACAACTTTGTGGGCTACATCTACCAGGTGGTATTTGCTTAGGAGCACCTGCCGGTCAATCCGCAACGATGCTTTGTATTCTTCAACCAGTACGCTCAACTTTTGAACAAGTTGATCGTCATCGAGGTGCGTAATCAGCGGTGGATCATCCTTGATAAAGATCCTGCCATCAACTTCCTGTGTGAGCTTGGGTAAGAGTTCAACATGAGTGCGCCGACTAGCCTTCTCGCGCTGTTTAGTGATCCACCAGCGAAACGTGCGGCGAACGGCCTGGAGCGAACTCGTGTAGTCAATGCGGGAGTACCATACGTCGATGTAGCGCATTTCACTGTACGCCCACATGTGCTGGCGATATGATGCTATACAACTTACTACTGCCTGCCTGTTCATGTCGCCAGAGAACCCATTATTTCGTCCCGCTACAACGATACTGGCGGCAAGGCGTTTTACATCCCATTCCCATGGACCTGGGAGCGTCTCGTCAAAGTCATTCACATCGAAGACCTGGTTTCGTTCTGGTGTTGCGTAGATTCCAAAGTTGTTGAGGTGCGCATCACCACAGAGCTGTACCTGGATACCTGAAACAGGTGTTGCTGCCAGATCCTGTGCCATGACAACAGACGACCCGCGCAGAAAAGCAAAAGGCGAGGTGGTCATCCGTTCATAGCGAATTGGCACGAGATGTGCGAACCGCGTGCGGTTCTGTTCCTCTGACAGACTAACCGGGTCAGGGCGATCAGCAGCCGGTGACCACTCGGCATGGCTGGAACGGGCCACCTTTTTACGTAGAGCCTTACCGGCAGCACGCCGTTCGGCCACTATTCCCATGTTCTGAACTGCGAGTAATGGGACGTTCTCCATACTCATACTACGCCTCCTTCAGCCCTGATGACGATCATAGTGTACGTCGTCTCATCATCACAGATACTCTCACAAAGAAGTGTCCATTATGCGGTTTAACAAATTAATCGAGATAGCGGAAGAGCCGGCAAAGGCCGATAATGAAGTTTCATAAATTAAGCGGGATAGCGGAAGAGCCGGCAAAGGCCGATAAATCGGCGGTGTGCACGAAGGATTGATACGCGCTCCGCTTCGCTTCGCTGAGGCACCTACGGGTATCCGGGGTATGTGCTTAAAACCCAAAATCGGCGGTGTGCACGAAGGATTGATACGCGCTCCGCTTCGCTTCGCTGAGGCACCTACTGGTATCCGGGGTATGTGCTTAAAACCCATTATGGAAAACCTCATGCATAGTATTTCCGTTCTTCTGGTACGATCAAATATTGACAACATCTTGCAATTGAGACACGTTTAAAGTTGCTCCAGCGCTCAATTGCTAGGGTTGCTGCCTGCGCTCCCCCTGCTCCTGGATCAGCGATGCGACCAGGCCGGTCCAGCCCGTCTGGTGGCTGGCGCCCACGCCTCGACCGCTATCTCCGTGGAAGTACTCATAGAAGGGGATGTAGTCACGCCAGTGCGGGTCACTCTGAAAGTACGCCACGTCCCCGAAGACCGCCCGCTGCCCCTGCTCATCGCGTGTGAAGATGTGTATCAGCCGACCTGACAGATCGTCGGCCACCTGGTCCAGCGTCAAGTATCGCCCGGAGCCAGTCGGGCACTCAATGGTGACCTCGTCGCCATAGTAGAGGTAATACTGCCGCAGGGACTCGATGAGCAAATAGTTGACTGGCAGCCAGATCGGCCCCCGCCAGTTCGAGTTGCCACCGAACATCCCTGTATTTGACTCTGCCGGCACGTAATCAACACGGTATTCGACACCATCGACGGTCAGGACGTAGGGATGCTCAGCGTGGTAGCGCGACAGAGCGCGCACCCCGTAGGGCGAGAGGAACTCGGACTCGTCGAGCAGATAGCGCGAGAGGGGTAACAATTGCTCTTCGCGGCAAAAGGACAACATGTAGCGGTTGGTCGTTCTTCTTTGCAGCATGCGCCTGAGTATCTCCGCCAGCTCGGGTCGGCGCTGCACGAACCATTGGATGCGCTGGAAGAACTCCGCCTGATTGCGCAGGATCCGGGGCTCAAAGGTCAGCACGGCGTACACCGGGATCAGCCCGACCAACGAGCGCACCTTGAGCGACAGGCCCCCGTGGAAAGGGAAGCGCAAGACATCGTAAAAGAACTCGTCCTGCTTGTCCCACAGCGAAATATGTTCCTCGCCGATGTTCTGCATCGCAGAGGCGATGTACATGAAGTGATAGACATACTTCAAGAAGCTGTCCTCGTAGGCGGGGTCCTCTTTGGAGAGCTCGAGCGCCATATTGATCATGTAGATACAGAACATCGCCATCCAGCTCGTGCCGTCGCTCTGCTCGATGTGTCCGCCGGTCGGCAGCTGCGCACTGCGATCGAAGACGCCGATGTTGTCCAGTCCAAGAAACCCGCCTCCGAAGAGGTGGTTGCCATCTTCGTCTTTGCGATTGACCCACCAGGTGAAGTTCAATGACAGCTTCTGGAACATCTGATGCAGGAAGCTGAGGTCGCCCTTGCCCGACTGCTGGGACTCTATCTTATAGATCTTCACGGCGGCCCAGGCCAGCACCGGCGGGTTGACGTCACCAAAGGCCCACTCGTAGGCCGCGAGCTGGCCATTGGGATGCTGAAACCACTCGCGGCACATCAGCAGCAGTTGCTCTTTGGCGAAATCGAGGTCGACCAGCGCCAGTGTGACACAATGAAACGCCAGGTCCCAAGCGGCAAACCAGGGGTATTCCCACTTGTCAGGCATCGAAATCACATGGTGCGCGCTCACATGGTACCATTCGCGGTTGCGACCCCAGCGACGGGTGGCCGGTGGTGTCGGTTGGGCGCTGTCACCTCGCAGCCACTCGGCTACATCATAATGGAAGAACTGCTTGGACCAGAGCATGCCGGCGAAGGCCTGGCGCTGCACCAGCCGCTCGTCGTCGCTGAGTGTGGCCGGCTGGATGGCAGCATAGAATGCATCGGCCTCAGCGATGCGCGTGGCAAAAAGCTCGTCGAACGTGTTGAAAGCTCCCACTCCATCCCCATCGCCGGATGAAAGGCGCAGGCACACCTTCACGGAGGCCTCGGGTGGAACGCTGAACTGGTAATGCACGGCCGCTTTGGTGCCAGTTCGCTCCGGGTTGACGGTACCGGTTGCGCCGTGCACAATGGCATCGTTGATGCCATCCTTGACGAAAGGCGCCGAATTGGGAACGTCGAAGAGACGCTGGGAATTTGTCTCATTGTTGGTGAAGAGCAGGACAGGGAGACCGCCAGCATGCTCACCCGCGCCCTCACACGCGAGCGTGTAGCGCCCGGTGCGGGAGTTCTCGGCAACGATCACCCCTGGTTCACCTTCGTGAGTGGCAGTGGCGCGGAGCGAAGGCTTGACGAACCCCGGCTCTTTCTCGCGATGCCAGCTCCAGTTATTCCGGAACCAGAGGGTTGGCAGCAGGTGCAGCGCCGCGGCGTCTGGCCCGCGATTGACGGCGCTGATGCGGATCAGGATATCGTCTGGGGCCGCCTTGGCATACTCGACGAATACATCGAAGTAGCGGTTCTCGGCGAAGATCCCGGTGTCGATCAACTCGTACTCTGGTGCGTTCTTGTCACGCCCCTGGTTGGTGTGGACGAGATCATTGTAGGGGTAGGCTGCCTGCGGGTACTTATAGAGCATCTTCATGTAGGAGTGGGTCGGGGTCGAGTCAAGGTAGAAGTAGTACTCTTTGACGTCCTCGCCGTGGTTGCCCTCGGGCCCTGTCAGGCCGAACAGCCGCTCTTTGAGAATCGGGTCGCGCCCATTCCAGAGCGCCAGCGCAAAACAGAGCATCTGCTCGTCGTCACAGATGCCGGCCAGGCCATCCTCATTCCAGCGGTAGGTGCGTGAGCGGGCATGATCGTGCGGGAAGTACTGCCAGGCGTTGCCATCTTCGCTGTAGTCTTCGCGCACCGTCCCCCAGGCGCGCTCACTGAGATAGGGCCCCCAGCGCTTCCAGGTGTCGCCGTCGCCGTGTAAACGCTCCTGTTCTTTTGTTTGTACCATTTCTTTTGTTTGTACCATCATCTTTTCCGTCCGTATCCCGAGTGATAGGTACTCGTTTGATAGCATTCACACCCGTTGGCAAGACAAGTTCATCTGCTGTGCATGCTATGCAACCACACTGCATTGCATCTCGCCTGGAGGTACTTAGTTCAGCACATGAGCATCTTCGTCAGATGTGATAGCCTGATAAGGTAATGGTGCGGCCCCGTCCTGATGGTTTTTCACGACCAAACCCGGGAATGCGCGTCTCCCCGTCCTGTAGGGACAAGGGGCGGATGTGGGGCAGGGTGGGGGCCTGGTGCTTGTCCTGGTGGCAACGCGATCCATTGAGTTCCGTGAGGCAAGATGGTCGCACCCCAACCAGGACAAGCACAAGGCCCCCTCATCCACCCCACCCCGCCCCTTGTCCCTACAGGACGCGGGACGCACATTTCTCGATTCGCTTGTCACACATCATCAGGACGCTGGGGACGCAAGCGTTCCGCTGGTGCAATTACCCGATTCGCTTGTCAAACATCATCAGGTGTGCCGGGGTATTTGCTTAAAACCCATTTAGCTGCCGAGCAGTTTGGCTTTAGCGGTCTGAAACTCGTATTCAGAGAGCGCTCCCGCCTGTTTGAGCTGCGCCAACTGCTGTAGCTGCGTTATGAGGTCAGGCTGCGCTGATGGAGCAGCCGCAGTGGTGGCCTGTGCCTGGTCGGCCTGGAGCTGCTGTGCTTGCATCGCCGCCAATTGCGCTTTCATCTGCTCAAGTTCAGCTTGCGCTTGATTCGCAGCAGTTTGAGCCACCTGCTGCTGCTCCATCTGCTGCTGCTTGCTCATGGCAGACTTATCCATGGAGTCGCTGACCCCTTTGGATACAGCGGTCGCCGTACCAGCAACCACAGCTGTGGTCGCAGCCGTCCTTAGTAAACCCGGGCCACGCCGCTGGCCTATAACGGGTCGTCTTCTAAACATCTGAACTACCTCCTGCTCGCTAAAGAGCGCAATGAACGCGACAACCTGCCTACGCCTGTACTCCAGCGGCCAGCGCCTGCTCAATCACCCCCTGCGGGATGCGATCGATCAACACCACCCTGCCCTGCGCGTCGATAATGGCGTCGCGCAGGCGCGTTGCCCATGTGTCCTCGAACAGCATCACTCCCGCCGACGAGTTGTTATTCAGCGTGGCCGCCAGTTGCTGGACGTCGTCCCTGGATACTAAACCGTCGATTTCCGCGACGATGGGGTTGAATGAGGCGAAGCTGGCGTCGTCGAGGTCATTGATTTCTCTCATCGTGACATTGCCATCCTGATCCTTCGTGATAAAGAGGATGTCGATGACGCGGATGGTGCCGTTCTCCACCAATGCCTTTATAGCTGGCACTATATCCCCCTTCACCTCGTTCCCTGGGAATTGAACAACAACTATTTCAACCGGCCCTAACGGCATGATTTCCCTCCTGATCTGGCTTTGACCACTTGCAGTAGGAACCTGACCCCCGCTGGCACTTACCCGTCTCACCAACGCTGCTGCGCAGCTACCCTACGGGTCAGGTGAGACGAAAGGAAAAGGGGTGTCACTACATTTCGTTGACCCGACTCATCAAATGGTGATAGACAGTCCACTAGACATTTGGAGATACTGCCTGTCACCCCTTAGCTTCTCTCAGGGCAGGCTCTGAGCGCGGCAAAGGGTCTGGCTCGCCGGACGCAGAACTCCTGCGCTGCGCTCAGGATGACAGCCAGGACACCGCTCCAGTCCGCTCACGGGAAGCCTTCTCTCCAAATGTCTATCCACACCGTAGGTATCGTACCAGTGAAACGATTTTTGCAAGACCAATATATACAACCTTCCCATTCCACTGCTCCGAAGGTGTTCCTCTCTTGTGCTTGTGCTCTTGCCAACACCATGATCTGCGGGCTGCCATTACGCGTGTGAGGGGACTGCTGGCCCAAGCATTTCGTGCAATTGTTTCTCATTCTCCTCAGAGAGCGAGGTTTGGATCACCTCAAATTGGTACTGTTTCAGTTCAGGCAGTACCTTATCGGCAACCTCGTCACGGGTGAGCAAAAACAGAGCGGATTCGCCGGGGTGGATCGCACTGCCGACCTGTTTGATAAAGTCATCGTTGATACCTACATCACTCAGTCTCCCTGCCAGTGCTCCCATGCCCGCTCCAATCGCAGCGCCCAGGAAAGGTGACAAGAACAGCAGTCCAATCAGCATGCCCCAAAAGGCTCCTCCTAGTGCTCCTGCTCCCACCAGATCATTGGCCTGACGAATTTTTGGCTTTCCATTCGGTTTAAGAGTCACAAGAGCCGCATCTTCAACAGTGATGAGATGCTGGTTTTGTAGGCGCTTCAGGGTCCCGAGAATGTTTTCCCCAGTCGCCTCATCCGCGCATTTGAGAACAAATAGATTGCTCATGCATAGTTCTCCTTTTCTTCTGGAACGTTCTGCTCACTCTGCGCAAAGCGTAAAGTACAGGACGTGTTTTATCTCTGGAGAGCATTTCGTCACGCAAAGGCCCACCCGGCAGAGTTTGGGGCCACTGCCCAACTGACGCGTCCCGCGCTCTCTGGTACGAGTATAAGGAGGAAGCGTCATGAAAGCGCCATGAGCAGCGTCATGGGCAGTGGCTGAAACTCTGAGCAGGAGAGGAGGCAAAAAATAGGGAATTTGATGGTATACTGTGTAGCGGTGAACACAACGAGTATTTTGCAGGAGACCTGGTATGCTGAATCTCTCATGGCATTGGAGTCCTATTGCACTCATTGGCCTGGTAATGCTTTGTTTGCTCTACGCTTTCGGTATCAGGCAGGCACGTAAGGGCAATGTGCAGGGTACGCCCCTCCAAAAACGCCGGATTGTTGCCTTTATCGTCGCAGTTGTAATGATGGCCGTGGTATTCCTTACACCTATAGATACCATCGCCCGCACCCAGCTATTTTTCATGCACATGGTGCAGGCGGTGACCTTGACGACAGTGTGTGCGCCGCTGCTGTTGTATGCCTGCCCGGCCTGGCTGCTACGGCCACTTTTAAATCAGCCGTTGGTACGGCCTGTGGCGCGTGCGCTGACTCAACCGGTAATAGCGTCGATAATCTTTAATATCAACTTTCTGGCCTGGCACGCGCCCGTACTTTACCATTTTGCGCTTGTGCATGGCACAGTTTATCACGTGGCATTATTGTCTTTTCTGCTGACGTCGCTGCTTAACTGGTGGCCGCTAATCGGTCCCGTACGCGATTTCCATAAGATGACTTACCCGATGCAGATGCTCTATGCGTTCCTGGACGGGCAGCCCGTGGATATCTTTGCCTTCCTGGTGGTGTTTAGCGGGGTAGTGTTTTACCCCTATTATCCCGTGCCACCACCTTTGGGCATCTCCTCGTTTGCGGATCAAGCCGTTGGGGGGGCCTTGCTGTTGATTCCCGGGCTGGTTGACCTGGTCGTGATGTCGCCGCTGTTCTTCCGCTGGCTGGCCCAGATTGAGCAGAAGGCGAAGATTGAGGATGAGCGACGGCAGGAGTTGGAGGAGGCCCAGGAGTATGCAGATGAGGAAATAGAGGAGACATCGGAGGCGTGATATGTCCAATTACTCATCCCATGTACATCCCAGGCGGAGCGCCTCTTGCAGGCGTCTTTCGTAAGCTGTGCGTGGGATTTCTGTCACACCCAACGTGGCCAGGTGGGGCGTCCAGAACTGTACATCGTGCAGTACATATCCCCGCGCTTTCAAATGTTCGACCAGCGCAAACAGGCAGACTTTCGAGGCATCGGTGGCACGAGAGAACATACTCTCGCCCATAAAAGCTCCGCCCAGCGCTACCCCGTAAAGCCCTCCGACGAGCACGCCATCTTTCCAAGCCTCTACACTATGGGCCAGCCCGGCATAATGCAACTGCGTATAGGTCGTGATAAACGAGGCGTTGATCCAGGTTTCTTCTCGTTTTGCACAACTGCGCATAACTGCCTCGAAATTGGTATCCATGCGCACTTCGTAGATACGCTTGCGCATTGTGGCTCGCAGTGAACGCGAGACGTGCAAATTGTGGTGTTCCAGGATAGCACGAGGGTGAGGGGCGTACCAACTGATTCTGCCCCGGGGATCGGCCATGGGAAAAATCCCCCGGGCATAAGCATTGATGACCAGTATTGGATCAAGTGGCTCTGGCGCTCTTCTGAACATATACGTGATTAATGCAGTATCCTCAAAGCGGATCGAGAAAAGGAAGATGAGCCTGCCAGTTCCACACAACTCCGCACGCCTCCTCACAGGCTACACTATACACTGGATTACTCAAGAGGTCAAGTCATTTTGCATTAAGAGTCTTCTACTTGTAAAGGGTAATCATACGAATGTGCAGTCAAGGCTACAACCATTTACCAGCAAGGGGCGATGCTGGCATCCCCTCCCCTACGCGGGTTGAGAGATCGGTTCGCACATCCGTATCAAACCTGGTACGAATGTGCAGTCAAGGCTACAACCATTTACCAGCAAGGGGCGATGCTGGCACCAATCCGTCTCACCAACGCTGCTGCGCAGCTAGTGCTTCGCACTCAGGTGAGACGCAAGGAGACGCATCCCCTCCCCACATCCACACCACCCCCGCCCCTACGCGGGTTGAGAGGCATCGTCTTTGATGTCACAATCCGATGCATAACAGACATCCACACCACTCCCGCCCCTACGCGGGTTGAGAGATCGGTTCGCACATCCGTATCAAACCTGGAAGAAACGTCTATGTATCATAATATCACAGGGTAGCAGGAATGCCTCGGACGCCGGGCGACCATCAAGGCCTTGTAAAGATACCCCGTATCTTTCTTGCCCAACCACGCTGCACCACTGTATGAGGTACCAACCTCGTGACCCTGGGTGTTTCCCTACATCGTAGCCGTCGGGAGCAATTGGCGCTCCCTCTGGTAGCAGCATGACGGTTCGCTTGGTAGTCTACGATGTAAGTAAACAGGAGAGGTCACGATGAT
>WNFF01003454.1_pt1 | contig 13500 bp, 10 predicted proteins | sample 5400441 | NCBI WGS metagenome assembly WNFF01 (sample SAMN13153345, study PRJNA577476) | soil metagenome | isolation source: 120 cm saprolite under Douglas fir tree site 2 hole 3 replicate 1 | place: USA:California | collected 2015-04-18
TCGCCTCGCCTTGCGCAAACATTCGCGCAGCTTCAGGACATGGCGCGCTCCGGCACGCTGCCGATGGGTATCCAGGAGATCGAGGCTTTTGCCGATTCGGCGGACGAAAAGATTGCGCTGAATGTTGCGTTTGAGAAATTCCCGAAACCAGCGGCCGACCTCGCATCTGCCTTCCGAGAAGCTTTGCCCCAGATCGAAAGTTTGTTGCTGCTGGATCAGAAGAAAGACCGCTTTGAATTGACGGGGCCGGGTTACTTGACGCACGAAGCGGGCGGACACAAATACCGGGTCAGCCATCTCTCGTTCTTTCAAGTGAACCGCTTCCTGATCGAGGATTTGCTGAAGACCGTGACCGCGAATGCGCAGGGTGAGCTGGCGCTGGATCTGTATTCGGGAGTCGGGTTCTTCACGTTGCCGCTGGCAAAGGCGTTCCAGAAAGTGGTGAGCGTCGACGCCAATCTTGCCGCGACGCGGGATCTCTACGCCAATGCGGAGGCCGCGGGCGTCTCAATCACGTCGCACAACGCACATGCGGAAGAGTTTCTGAAAAAAACGGAAGAAAAACCAGACTTCGTGATCCTGGATCCGCCCCGAGCAGGATTGGGCGCGGAAGTCGCGGAGAAACTCGCGGAGCTGGGCGCCAAAGAGATTGTGTATCTTTCCTGCGATCCATCCACACTGGCTCGCGATTTGGCGGTGATGACGGGCTCACCCCGTAAACCCAAGGAAATCACTGGACCGAGCATCCGCTATGAGATCAAGGAAATGCATCTGTTCGATCTGTTTCCGCAGACATTTCACATCGAGACCTTCGTGAGGATGCGAAGATTGCCATGAGGGTGCCGGCTGTAGCGATCGCCGTGGCATTTGCCTGCGGCATCGCGCTCGGCCTGCATCCCGCGGTTGCACGCAGTGCTTCCTCTCACATTCTTCTGTCCTCTTTTTTCATTTTTATAGGTGTTCTCGTCCTGACCGGAATTATTCTTGTAAGAATTGGGTATGTTTTTCTTGCAAGCATCGCCTCCGTTCTTAGCTGGGTTTTGCTTGGATCCCTAGGAGCTTGCATTGCGGGACAGCCGCGGGATGCGGATCACGTGGTCACGCTCCTTCAGCAAGGACGCCTCCCATTGAAAACACCTCTGCGATGGCATGGCCATCTGCGCGATGAACCAGCACGCCTGCCATGGGGTTATGGATACGAAATCGAGCTTTCCGGTGTCGAATTCGATGAGGGTTTACATCCCGCGCGAGGCGGGTTGCGCCTGAGCTTTACGGCACTTCCCGGCGACGAGCCACCGCCCAATATTCATGCGGGAGACGAAGTGGCCGTGCTGACGGAAGCAAAGCGCCCGCAGGTTTTCAGGGATGAGGGCGCGTTCGATAGACGCGCGTATCTGGAGCAACAAAATATCGATCTGATGGCTACTCTCAGAGCTCCAGAGTTGATCGAACGGATCACCTCGCCATCTCCAACCATCGGAACAGTTCTCGCGCGAGCGCGGAGGAGATTGCGCGATGAGATTGATGAGCTATTTGCGGGCGCTCCGCAGATTGCAGGGGTGTTGCGGGCGATGCTTTTGGGTGATCGCAGTTTTGTCGACCGTGAGGAAGGAGCAGATTTTCAGAAGACAGGAGTGTTTCACGTACTGGTCGTGGCAGGTTTGCACGTGGGGGCCCTGGCGTTCGCGCTTTACTGGGTGGGGCGCAGGCTGCGGCTGTCGCGAATGTGGACAGTGCTGTTCACGATTACACTGCTTTCGGCTTATGTAGCTGTCGTCGAGCAGCGCGCCCCCGTATTACGGGCAGCAATGATGGCGGCGATTGTTGTGCTTGGCGGATTTTTCTTTCGCCGATTGGAGCTGCTCAATTCTGGCGCAGTGGCGGCATTCATTCTGCTCGCAGCAAGACCGCTCGCTTTGAGAGATTCCAGCTTTCAATTGACCTTCCTCGCTATCGGATGCATTGCGGGTCTTGCGCTGCCGTGGCTAGAGAAGACCGTGCAGCCATATGCGCGCGCGCTGAGAGGCTGGCGAGACGTAACGCGGGATGCTGCTCACGAGCCGCGCGCAATCCAGTTCAGAATCGATCTGCGTTCGCTGACGCAGTGGCTCTCCACGGGGTTGCCCCAACGACTGGGTAAGCCAGCAGGCGACGTTGTGGTTGGCGGATTGTCTTTGACGTTTCACGTGTGGCAGCTCTTGGTGCTCACGGTGGCGCTGCAAGCCGGAATGTTGCCATTGATGGCGCGCGATTTTCATCGCATCCCATTGTCGGCGCCAATTGTGAACCTGGCTGCTGTTCCCCTTACGGGCGTCATCGTCCCATTTGGCTTTCTAACTTTGGCCTGCGGGCTGATTATCCCGGTGGTTGGAAAGCTCCTTTCTGCGCCCCTTGCCTGGCTAACCGCGCTGCTTTTGCACGTTGTCCAGTGGTTCGCGCATTTTCCAAGATGGAGTTACCGGATTCCCGGACCACCCGTCTGGCTGATCCTTTTGTTCTTTGCCGTCGTCATTCTGCTGGCTGTGGTGATGCGGTTGGAGCATTCGCTCCGAGGAACCGTAGTCTGGGGACTGCGCGGCGTATTCATCGCCTGCGCGCTCACGATTGCAATCTATCCTTTTGGAGAGAGGTGGACAAAGGGCAAGCTGGAATTGACAGTTCTTGATGTAGGCCAGGGGGATTCGCTGTTTGTGGTCTCACCTGGAGGAAAAACGCTGTTGGTCGATGGCGGCGGAGCGTTCGGCGGTTTCCCCGGGCACGAAGAACATCATGGCATCGACCCTGGCGAAGAGGCGGTGTCACCGTATCTGTGGTCGCGCGGTTTTCAGAGACTGGATGTTGTAGCGCTGACCCACGCTCATCAGGATCATCTTGGCGGGTTGACGGCAATCCTGGAAAATTTTCGCGTCGCGAAACTCTGGATCGGGCGCGAAGTGTCCATCCCGGCCCTCGCGAGGCTGGAAGAACTTGCGCGCGAGCGAAACATTCCCATCGAACACGCGCTGCGTGGCAAGTCTTTTCGCTGGGACGACGCAGACGGCGACTTTTTGTGGCCAGCGGTTGCTCCCGAAGAGGTCGCGCCTTCCGCAAAGAACAACGATTCTCTGGTGCTGCGGATACACTACGGCAATGAAACGTTCTTGCTGCCGGGAGATGCCGAAAAGCAGGTGGAACGCGAAATTCTATCCGAGAATAGTGCAGAGGCAATGCGCGCCGATGTGCTTAAGGTGGGCCATCACGGAAGCAAGAATTCGACGACGCCGGAATTTCTCGCAGTGGTACAGCCACGTTTCGGAATTATATCCGCTGGCGAAGACAACCTTTTTGGGCATCCTAGTCCGGAACTGCTGGAACGATTGGAGAATGCGGGCGTGCGAATCTTAAGGACAGATAGAGACGGGGCAGTACATGTGCTAACGGACGGCGCGCGGCTGGAGATCACCTGCTTCGTTGCGTGCCCAAGTGCGCCGAACGCGGCTGCATCAGTGCAGGCGGAGGCGCCAGATCACAAGCAGGACTAAGATGAGAAATAGAAAGCCAACGGCGGCCTGCCATTCATGATTCTTTCTGTACCGGGCGAAAGAGAAGGCACCGGCCGATTCTCCCGGCAATTTCGCGGCGGTCAGGCGCGGAATGAAGAGCGGGACGATGCGCGCGTACTCTTCGAAGGGTGCGCCGTGGCGAATGTGAAGTTCATTCGCTTCCCGCTGCATAACGATGGAATAAAAGAGCGCGAAGTAAACAATAGGGACAAGAGCAGAAATCCAAGAGCGCGTGGCAATCCCTGCCCCAAGGGCCAGAATGGCGCTGCCTAAGTAGAGCGGATTCCGGGTGTAGGCGTAGGGACCCGTGACGGTGAGGACTTCCTGCTTATGAAGATAGCCGGCTGCAAACGCCCGCAGACACAGTCCGGCGGCACCAACAAGGGCGCCAAACAAAATGCTGCGAGGCGTGGGGCGCGAAAAATAAACCACGGCTATCGCAAGTGGATAGCCAAGCCGAACTCGCCAGCGAACGAAAAAACTGCTGGCCGCGCTCATTGGCGAACCTCAACTTGACGGCGAACCGCGTCAAAAACTGCGTCGACATCAATTTCGAGAATCGAAGGAGCGGCGTGGTTGCCTCGTTTATAAGTGGTCACCGCATTGGGACTGCGCAGAACGATATCAACGGGAGAAGCGCTGCCAGAGCTGTTGCCCAGACGATAGGGACCGTTCCTGGCCGGATCTGTCGGACCGAAGATGGCAACCGCAGGCGTTCCAAGAGCGACGGCCAGATGCAGCGGCCCCGTATCACCACCGACGACACAGACCGCGTTGCGCAGAAGAGCCATGAGCTGGACGAGCGAGCCATTGTAAGCGATAGGGTCCGCTTCGCCACTAGCCACTTTGATCGAGGAAACCATATCCTCTTCACCAGGGCCATAATTCAGAACGCAACGCAGACCCAGAATGGCACGGATTTTCTGGCAGAGTGCCCCGTAGCGATCCGGCGGCCAGCATTTCGAGCGCCAGCCCCCGGCGGGGCTCAATACGACGTACCGTTCAACGGCAGAGCCTCGCAAGAGCTGCAGGACAAACGCTTCCTGAATCGCAGGTACCGCGAGCGTCACAGGCGCCACGCCGTTTCGAGCGCCTGCGCGCCGCGAGAGTTCTCCATTCTGATCGGCAATGTGTATTTGGACGCAAGGCACGCGATCGGTGTAGAGAATCGGAACGCCTAGCTCGCGAATTGTTTGGGAAGAAAATCCGATCCGCCGCGAAACGCCGCCGAAGAACGGAAGCGCCGCAGACTTCCACAACCCTTGATAGTCGATCGCAGCGGTGAAGTTTTGTTTGCGGATTTGTCCGATGATTTTGCGCAAAGACTTGTACGACCGCGTATCCGTCTCCCAAATTTCGGTTACCAATTCGCTGCACTCAACAAGTTCTTTCCAGCGAAGGTGAGTCAGCCAAACGATTTCAGCCTTTGGAAACGATTCCCGCAGGCCAGCGACGGCGGGAAACGTGTGGACAATATCTCCGAGAGACCCGAGGCGCACGACCAGGAAGCGCGGCTCAGGCATGCGGGGCCTTGCGAATGGAATCCAGGAGTTCTCGCGTGGAGTGCTCCTTTGGGTCACCCACGATGGCAACGCGGATGCCGAGCCGTGAGGCGACGGCGCGCTCCGGCACCGTCTCGAGCGTGTAATCGGTGCCTTTGGCGTGGACATCCGGGCGCAGTTCTTCCAGAAGAGCTTCAACGTTGGGTTCGGCGAAGAGCATGACGTAATCCACGCAGCGAAGCGCGGCAACGAGTTGTGCGCGGGCGCTTTCGTCAAGCACGGGGCGGCCGGGTCCTTTGAGATCGCACACGCTGGAATCAGCATTCACGCCGACAACAAGAATGTCACCTTCACGGCGCGCACTTTCAAGATAACGAATGTGTCCGACGTGCAGCGCATCAAAACAGCCGTTGGCAAAGACGATGCGCCGGCCGTGGCGCTTGTGTTCCGCGAGTTTCACGCGAAGCACATCTCGCGCGACGATTTTGGAAGCAGCCTCGCGCATAACTTATGAGGCAGCTCCGGAGGCCTCGCCCCGGATGGCCTCGAGGAGTTCTTGTCGCGAGATGGTTGCCGTGCCGCGCTTCATGACCACCAGTCCGCCGGCAATGTTGGCAATGTGCGCGGCTTCAAGAGGAGATGCTCCGCAGGCGAGCGCCAGAGTATACGCGGCAAGAACGGTATCGCCGGCGCCGGTGACGTCAACGGCCTGATCGCTGCCGTGCACGGGGATTTGCACAGAGCGATCGGTTGGCTCAAACAGGGCCGCGCCGTGCCGCCCGCGGGTTACCAGGAGCGACTGCAATTTCATTTCGGAAAGGGTCGCGCGGCTTGCGCGCACGAGTTCGCCGCTATCTTGACCGATGACGGTGTGATGCTCCGCTTCAAGCTCGGCCTCATTGGGGGTAGCGGCAGTGACGCCCGCCTTCGCATAGCGGTGCAGACGATAGCGCGCGTCGAGCGTGACGGGCAGCGCACCCTTGCGCTTTGCAGATGCCTGCTGAACAAGCTCCGGAGTGGCAACACCAAACCCGTAATCAGAGACAGCGAGTGCGTGCGCATTGCGCAAATTTGCGGAAAGCCGCTGGTGGAGCTTTCTTCGAATGGCGTCCGGCAGAGGCGATTTCGGTTCGTAGTCGACTCGCAGCACCTGCTGTCCCACGGTGTGCGTCCAGCCGGCAAGAAAGCGGCTTTTGGTCGGCGTTGTCCAGCCTTTCACGCGGAAGATACCAGAAACGTTCACGCGCAGGCGACGAAAATGTGCGATCAAGGCGTCTCCAGCAGCGTCATCGCCTACGGCCGTGACGGGAAGGACACGCGCGCCGAGCGACGCGAGGTTGTTGGCGGCGTTAGCGCCCCCGCCAGGAACGATCTGAGTTTCGCGATGTTTGAGGATCAGGACGGGCGCCTCACGCGAGACGCGCGAAATCTCGCCATATTGGAATTCGTCGGCCACGAAATCGCCGAGGAGAATAATGGTTTTCGTGGCGAATTGCTCGACACACTCGCGGAGAGCGAGAAGGTCGACGGACGTAGAGGCTGATTCTTGCGGGTGCGAACGCTTCATTGTTGTTGCCTCGGGATCCTGTCTGCCGCCCGCGAGAAATCTTCCGCGGTAAATGGAACCATACGAAAACGCCTGCCGCGATTCAAGTAGCCAACGCCCTTGACGAAGGTGCCGTCTCCATTGAGGCATACAGAGGAAGACAACCGGGGCTTATCATTACGCACCTTGCACTCGGATCAAAGACAGCCACGGTCTTGCCGCGGCCTCCACCATGTCGGCCGTGATGGTGGTCATGCACCGGTGATCGGTCGGACAGCGGCGGAGAAAACACGGGCTGCAGTAAGGTTTTTGCTGGACGACGGTGCAGTGCTGCGTGACGGGGGCTGTTCCGAACGGATCGGTGGGACCAAACACAGCGACGATGGGCACGCCAACGGCGGCTGCGACGTGCATCGCCCCGGAATCGTTGCCAATGAAGAGATGGCATTGCGAGAGCAGCGCGGGCAGATCGGCAATTGCAGTTTTCCCAGTGAGATCAATGGGAGGCTGACGCATTTCGGCGGAGATGGCCGTCGAAACGCTTGCCTCGGCAGCAGTCCCAAAGAGGATGACGTCGGCATCTGCTTCTGATTGGAGCCGATTCGCCACTTCGGAAAAGCGCGAAGGCAGCCAACACTTTGCCGATCCGTACGATGCGCCGGCCCCGATGGCAATTCGCAGCGCCCCCCGGCGCGCGCCGGATTCACAAAGGAATTCATCGGCGCTCCGCCGCTTCTCTTCTGAAACATGCAGGCCAATGAACGATTCGACCTGCACGGAATCAAGCCATCCAGCGCGGCGAAGAAGTTCCAGATAATAAACCTTTTCATGCGCGGGAATCTCTCCTTGCCGGGGAAGAGGCACGGCCTTGGTCAGAAGAAAGCTGCGGGCGTCACGCGCGTAGCCTATGCGTTCGGGAATATTGGCGCGCCAGGCCAGCCACGCGGCGTCGAACGCATTTTGCAGCAGCAAGGCCACGTCAAACTTCTGCGCGCGAAGTTCCGAGGCAAGCCGCTCGCGTCCGACAAACCCCGCGTGTAAGCCTTTCCGATCGTATGGGACGAGCTGATTGCAGATTTCCTGATCGCGATAAATATCAGCGACATACGGCGGCGCGACGATTGCAATTCCCGCGTCAGGAAAACGCTTGCGCACCGCGCGAAGCGCTGGCAGCGCCAAAATCGCATCGCCGACCCAGTTCGTCGCGCGAATGAGAATTTTCATGCTGCCGCTCCTGCGCCGGCCGCAAGCGTTTCTTCAAGAACGTTTCGGAAGTCGGCCTCGGGAGTCACTACCAGATCGATTACCGCGACGTAAAGCGGAGTTTCCTCGAACTTAAGCCCAGCCAGATTCTGGGCATCCTTTTCGGTCGTGACGAGTGCGTTGGCACCTGCCCGCTTCGCCGCTTGCTTGACCGCTAAAATGTCCCGCTGTGTGTAGCGGTGGTGATCTGCAAAGATGGCTTGTCCGCAAATGGCGAGCCCCCAATTCCCAAGATCTCGGAAGAAGGCGTCTGGATTGCCGAGACCGCAGAATGCAAAAAAGGGGCCAGCGCCGATTTCATTAGCAGAGAGAGAAGCGATCTCGCCGCCAAAGCGGCGGAACCCAAGCAGCCGAGTCGACGCAGCGAAAACGGGATACTCAGTGAGCTTCCCGATCGCGTCGAGTGTTCCCGATGCCGTTTCGGCTCTTGTAAAAATAATCAAATTTGCGCGGCTCATTGCCGTTACTGGTTCGCGAAGCCTGCCGGCCGGCAGTAAGGACTCTCCGGCAAGCGGTCGAGAAACATCCATCAAAAGAATGTCCAGGTCGCGAGCAAGCTGGAGATGCTGAAAACCGTCGTCCAAAAGAAAAACGTCAACCGGCTGCTGCGATTCGAGCCGGTGGCCCGCGGCAAAACGATTCTTGCCGACGCCAAAAGAGACGCGGCCCTGGAGGCGGAATTTCATCAATTCAATTTCATCACTGGTTCCATTTGCGCCGCGGTAGCCACGGCTTAGAATCGCGACTCGCTTCCCTTCTGCAAGAAACTTCTCAGCAAGCCAGATCACAGTGGGCGTCTTGCCGGTGCCGCCGACAGTGAGATTGCCCACGCTGATGACCGTTCCTTTCAGCCGCTTTTGCTTCAGCCAGCCGTGCGTGTAGAGCCAAACCCGCGCGCGGACGATGACACCATACACCACGGAGAGCGGCCAAAGTATCGTCCGCAATAGCGTCGAAATGTTCATCGCCCCGCACCGTCCAGACGCTTCGCAATCTCCGCCGCCACTCGATCGGTCGCTCCTCGCGAGTCGGCCATCAAGTGGCGCGCCGTCTCGCTCATTTTCTTCATGCGTTCCGGATTCCGAAACAATTCGATCCAGGCTACGCCGACGTCTTCCGGACTTTCCACCTGAATAGCGGCCCCCGCGGAAACGAAGCGCGAAGCAATTTCCGCAAAATTTTCCATGGATGGCCCAAACACGGGGACCTTACCGAAGGCCGCTGGTTCAAGAATATTATGGCCGCCGGAAGAAACGAGCGAGCCCCCGACAAAGGCACCGTCAGCTAGCCCATAAAGCGACGCCAGCTCGCCGATACTGTCCAGCAGTAGAACGGTGACGTCATCGGGTATCGTGATGATGTTGGAGTTTCCGCCAGATTGCCTTGCAGCCGGCCCTGGAATCGGCAATTGGGACCGCCGGATAAGCTTACGGTGCGATTCATCGATAAATTCCGCGGCGTCATCAAAACTCTCCGGCTTGCGGGGCGCAAGCACGAGCAGCGCCTTCGGATATTCGCCTTGCAAAGTTCCAAAAGCGATAAGCGCGTGAGGCTCTTCCGTCGCAACGACGCTGCCGGCAACGATAATCGGGGACCGGCCGCTGCGCTTGATTTCGGTCGCGAGCCAATTCGACAACGGCGTGGGCGCGGGAACCTCCAGGTCGTATTTCAGATTTCCGCTGACCTGCACGCGATCCGTCGGCGCGCCCAGCGCACGCACGCGATCCGCGTCTTTTTCGCTCTGCATGAGGAAGGCGCTGGCATTCGACAGTGCATCTCTCAGGAATGGTCTTAGGAAAAACCCAAAAACTCCGAGATAGCTTTGGTAGCGCGCAAACGAGCGATCTGAAATCCGCCCGCTCACGAAAACCACGGGAATATCTCGCCGACCAGATTCCCGAAGAAAATTCGGCCAGATCTCCGTCTCGAGCACCAGAACAACCGATGGACGCACGGCCTCGATCGCGCGACGAACGCAGAATGCCCAATCCAGGGGGAAATAGATGATGGCATCGGCCAAGAGTATGCGCTCGCGAGCCAGCGCTTGTCCCGTCTGGGTGGTCGTCGAGATAATGAGTGGCCGATCGGGATAGGCTTCTTTCAACCGCCTCGCAAGGGTTATGCCGGAGAGAGCTTCGCCGACGCTCACGGCGTGAATCCAGATGGCGCCAGGGCGCTTCGCGGGCAGCTTGGCAAGCGCTGGAAAGGAGAATCCTAAGCGTTCACCGAGGTTTGAGAGATACTTTCCGTGCCGCAGTCCCTGCGCGAGCCAATAGGGCACCAGCAAGAGGGCCGCGAGGCCCATTAGAAAGCTATAAATAAAATACACTAAGCGTAGCTCCGGTCTATGCGCACCCCGCCACTAGCGGGCGGCGCGCGACGCAGGGCAACCCTGCGCTACCCCCAGGAATCGAAGGCCCCAAGATGAGAAAAGCTTATTATAACCCGATGCGGAAACTAACACTCATCCTTGCTTTTCTTGCCGCGCCGTTGTTGGTCGCCCCAAACGGCGCCTCCCAACAGCCGTCATCCCTCAAGACCACTTCACTTGAATCCCACGAGGGCATGACCATTACTGCGCGGCCGTGGACCGACCCCGCACTCTATAAGGAGAAGTTTCCGAAGAAATCGCCATTTGCGGCAGGAATCGCCGCCGTGCAGGTCGCTTTTCGGAATGATTCCGATGACAGCATGAAGATCAACCTTGAGCGTATTCGGCTGAATGTCTCGCTCTCGGAGGAAGATCACCAGTCGCTCTATCCCCTTACGTCCGAACAAGCGGCCGATGTCATCACCCATCCCGGGGCGAAAAACGTAACCATAAAGAGGCTTCCCATTCCTCTTGGGGGGCCGAAGATCGGCCGCGACAAGAAATGGATGGAGGTGGAGAAGAGCTTGAACGAGGCCGGCGTGCAGGCCAGCGTGGTCGCGCCCCACAGCACTGTGCAGGGGCTCCTGTATTTTGATCTTCGAAGTCAATTCGATCTCTTGAATGCGGCGCGTCTGTACGTGCCCGAAATCGTGGCCATCGAAAAGAATCGCGGCCTCATGTACTTTGAAATTGACCTGAGCCGGTCCGCGCAGCGCTGAGCTACTCCTACCGGAAAGCCAATTGCCCAGGTTTGCGCGCATCCCCGCCGTCGGCTAACATGACGTGTGCACACTTTCTCGAACCACGCTGGACAAATGCTATCTCTTCTCGATGAACTAAATCCCGAACAACGGCTGGCCGTCGAAACTACCGATGGTCCCGTGCTGATCCTCGCCGGCGCAGGGACAGGCAAGACGCGTGCAATTACATTTCGAATGGCCAGCTTGATCGCCAACGGTGTGCCAGCCGAAGCCATTCTCGCTGTAACGTTCACCAACAAGGCCGCGGAGGAGATGCGCAATCGCGTATCGGACCTGCTCCTGCGCGCCGGCATCCCTCCCGCGCAGCCCTGGCTTTCCACGTTTCATTCGCTCTGCGCGCGCCTTTTGCGGCGAGAAGCCGCCGCTGCCGGTTTGCCGCGCGATTTTGCCATTTACGACGATGACGACCAGCTCGCTGCCGTCAAGCTGGCCATGACCAAGCTGCAGATCCAAGATGACAACTTGACGCCAAGAAATGTGCTCAGCCGAATCAGCCACGCGAAAAGTCATGGCCAGACTGCGGACCAATTGCGCGCCGAAGCCTTCGATCAAGACGGGCGACGTACCGCTGATATTTTCGCGGCATACGAAAAACTGCTGCATGACAGCAAGGCTCTGGACTTCGATGACCTGCTCCTCCGCTCAGCGCATTTGCTGCGCGAGTCCACCGCGACGCGGGAAAAGTGGCAAGCACGCTTCCAATACATTCACGTGGACGAGTATCAGGATACCAATCGTGTGCAATACGACCTGATGCGGTTGCTGACTGGGCCGAAACAGAACGTTTGTGTTGTTGGAGACGAGGATCAATCGATTTACCGCTGGCGAGGCGCCGACGTTTCGATCCTCTTGAGTTTTTCCCGCGATTTCCCCGCCGCGCGAATCGTCAAACTCGAACGCAATTACCGATCGACGCAGAATATTCTCGACGCCGCTGGCGCTGTCGTCGCCAATAATCCGGAGCGGCTAGGCAAGTCGCTGAGCGCGGAGAAGGGCCCAGGCGGCAATCTGAAGTACTTCGAAGGGCGGGACGCGCAGGCCGAAGCGGAGTTTGTCGCCGGTGAGTTAGAGCGTATTCTGAACGACGATTCGGATCAAACGTGCGCCGTGGAATACCGCACGAATTCCCAGTCCCGCGCGTTTGAGGAAGTCTTCCGCCGGCGCGGCCTGCGCTACAAGCTGGTGGGCGGATTCAGCTTCTACAATCGTGCTGAAGTGAAGGATGCGCTCGCCTACGTTCGCCTGGCGATGCATCCCGAGGACGATATTTCGCTGCTTCGCGTGCTGAACGTTCCCCCGCGCGGCATCGGCAAGACAACGGTTGACACGCTCCGCGAGTCCGCACGCGTTGACGGAACGCCGCTTTGGGCGGCCATTGAGAAATTTGTCTCCGGTGCATCCGCAGGCCGTGCGGTGACTCCTTTGCGGGCATTCCAGGAGCTCATCCACAAATTGCAGGACGCGCTTGCCACCAAAGAACCGGCAGATTTCCTGCACGTAGTGCTTGAGGAATCCGGTTACATGGGCATGCTCAAGGATCGCAACACGCCCGAAGATGTTGCACGGATGGAGAACCTTGAAGAACTTACCCGTGCCGTTGCCGAAAGCATGGAAGCCGGCGAGACTTTTACCGACTTCCTCGATGCCGCCGCACTGGTAAGTGACGCGGATCAATTTGAAGGCAAGCCCGGCGTGACGCTGATCACCTTACACAGCACCAAGGGGCTGGAATTCGATCACGTGTTCCTCACCGGCATGGAAGAAGGCATCTGCCCTCACAGCCGCGCCATAACCGAAGAAAAAGGAATCGAAGAGGAACGGCGCCTCGTTTACGTTGGAATGACTCGGGCGCGCCAATCGCTCACTCTGACGCGGTCCGTGTACCGGCGCATCTTCGGCAATGAGCAGCAATTGCGCGCTTCCCTGCCCTCACGCTTTCTGGATCCATGGCGGAAATTGGCGAGACGCGGCGCTACGAGCCCGACCCGGAGTATTCGTATTCGCCGGAAGAATTCCTGCGTCGCGTGCGCGGCGGGCCTAAACGGCCGGAAACAGCCCCGCGCCGCCAAACGGCTCAGAGCTCCTTCGGCCGCCCCGCTGTGAAGCGCGGCGGCGATGGCAATCCCATGCTGGGACGGAAGGTTCGTCATCCGAGCTTCGGTGTGGGAACCATCGTTGGCGTCGAGGGGGACGACGAAGACCGCCGCGTGTCGGTGAGTTTCCCCGGTCGCGGCACGAAAAAGTTCATCGAGCGGTACGCGCAGCTCGAGCAGGCATAGAGTGGCATACTGCTCTGGAACGCGGCTGCGTCGGCTGACGGCGCCGACCCGTTGCGTGGCGGGGCTTCTCGGGGTACATTGAGGCGCGTTCATTCCTCAAAAGGCGTGCTGGATCATTTCAGGCTTCCGGTTTGCCCGGATGCGATCGGAGCGCATGGGTGGGATCACATCTCTTCCGTTGCAAGGGTATCGACCAACTGATCTCGGATTCGGAAAATGCTGAAGTCCGGTTAAAA
>WNFF01003164.1_pt1 | contig 13498 bp, 9 predicted proteins | sample 5400441 | NCBI WGS metagenome assembly WNFF01 (sample SAMN13153345, study PRJNA577476) | soil metagenome | isolation source: 120 cm saprolite under Douglas fir tree site 2 hole 3 replicate 1 | place: USA:California | collected 2015-04-18
CGCTGAGGCAATCCGGTCGAACGGAACATTGGCCGGAATGTTATAACGCGCCATGATGTCCTGCATCTTGCGCGCATTCTCATCAATGTCCTCGCGGTCGTTCTTGCGGCGCGCCTCCAGCCACTTCGCATAGTGCTTGTCGAATTTTTTCTGGTCATCTGCCGACAGCCTGGTGTACGACGCTGGTGCGCTGTAACCGTAGGCGCCGTTGCCGCCATAAGCGCCTGACGCATTGCTCGCGATCTGCTCGAACTGCACGCTGCTGGGAATGCTGTAGCGCGCCATGATCTCCTGCATTTTGCGCGCGTTCTCGTCACTGTCTTCCCGTTTGTTCTTGCGGTTGGCCTCTACCCATTCGGAGTAATATTTGTCGAATTTCTTCTGATCGTCGCGCGACAAGCGGGCCGGAGAGCCGTATCCAGCATTCCCGGCATAAGGGCTCAGGGAGCCGTTCGAGGCAATCTGGTCAAATTGCACGTCGGACGGGATGTTATACCGCGCCATGATTTCCTGCATGTGGCGCGCGTTCTCCTCAACATCTTCCCGGTCGCCCTTTCGTCTCGCGTCCAGCCATTTTGAGTAATACTTGTCAAATTTACTCTGGTCATCGGGAGACAGCCGGCCTGGCTGACCGTACGCCCCGCTCGGATACTGTCCATAAGCATCCTGTTGCCATGCGGCGTTGAGAATTCGCCCTGACTGCGATTGCGCCAGAGAGGGCAAAGTCGTGAGCCCAACCAACACAGCAAAAATTACCAGGAATCTTTTCATAAGTTCCTCCCGCGGACGGTCCGGTACGCCGTAGCCAGACTCGCCCGCAGTTAGTGAGACGGAGAAATATAAGTCGCCGGTTGGCTTGAATAATAACAATTTTGCGGATGAAACTCCGGGCAACCCCAACCGCGTGACGCGGTTAGCGATCTGTCCAAAATTTCTCGGCGGCCGACAGGCTGACAGAGCTCCGGCCCGGGGTCTGAGTGTAAACGCCTGATTTCGTCAACTATCCTGGGGTCAGAATCTAGCCCTTTAAGTTGTATGGATGACTTCCGGTTCGTTACCCGCCCGGAAATCGGGGTTGGTACTTGAGGCCAACGCTTCGGAAGCAGGCTGGGGCGGGCCGCTAAGGTGATTTCCATTAGTACGGTTACAGGGTTTTACCTCCAAATGACCGTTGTTGAAGGAGCAAAATGGGGACGGCGACGGCCAATAGCAACCTGTTTAAACCAAATTACTTGCGCCCAACGAGGTAGAAGATAGCCCCAAGAAGTATTAGAGTACCCAACGCGATTAGCCAAAGACTAACAATCCAAGATTGTCGCTTCCCGCTCCTCTCCGACACCAAAACCTCATCTTGGACCGAAACAAAACTTAAGAGCGCCTTTTTATAGGATCTCCAAAGCAAAAAATAGGGGAGTCCCACGACAAGAGAATACACCCCCAGATAAATGCACTCAGTTCTAAGTAAATGCGCAGCTGGCCTGCCTAATTCCTGCAGATGGACGATAAACGCCGACCACGCATTTGCTACCAGCATCCCTAGTAAAAGAATGGAAAAATGAGCAGCATAAAACATCTTTAGAAAAGATCTGATTTTTAGTTCCTCGGAGTCAGACTTCACAACATAGCCTCGATGGCGACGATCCCAGAGAAAAACGACTACGCGGCCAGCTTTTTCATCTCTAAAAGACTTGCCTACGATGGAGTCAAGAAGACCCATGTGTGTTCTCCTTGGATCAATTCCTCAGGCCCTGGTTGTCTCCACATTACCACTTCTAAAAAGTAGCCTGCTAGGGAGTGGAGTACAGATGTAATGGCAAAGTTAATACAGAATTAGGATGCCCTTGGAGATTCGTCGGCACGTGCGTAGTCGGAAATTCCCATGTCCAAGTACCCGATTAGTTGGATAACCGAACGCGTGGATTCGGGTCCCCAGAAGCGGCCCGTGAGATTCAGGCGCGAGATTTCGGACGGATCATCGGCAATCCGGAAACTATGAGGTAATTGGCGAAATATCGCGATTTCACCAGCGATCAGGTCGTGAGTGTGAACGCCTGTTTTCGACAGGTATTTATTATTCGCGAATGACCGAACCGCCACTTATCGCTGCCCGGTCAAGTCAGCCAGCTTCCGTAACTTAACTATCGCAGCATTGGCAATGTCCTGCTGTAACCATCCGAGGTGACCGGCCCATAGATCACGAGAATCCTGTCGTTCGGAGATGCGATCAGTTTGACGATATTGTGATAAATGCGAATGGACGACGTCGAGAAGATCAGGAACAACGCGAAGGCACAATGCCCGACGGGATTACGTGCCGTGTGCGATGTCCTCATGAAACAGGCCGATTCTGCTCTGAAAGAGGACACCTCGTCTCGGTAGCAACTCGTGCATTTTCGTTGTCGGCAAATATGCCGTTACACTCACACCCAGCAGTCAAAAGCTGGACAAAAAAGGGCGCACCCTAGTGCGCCCGAAAGCTAGCAATTTCAAATCAAGCCGGATTAATAGCGATTAAAACCGCCGCCCTGCGAAGCAATCTGGCTGAACGGCACATTGCGGGGAATGTTGTTGCGCGCCATCAGGTCGCGCATGCGATTCTCCATGCTCACCGCCTCGCCCTGGTTATTGGTCCGGCGATACTGGATCCAGCGCGAGTAGTAGCTATCGAAACGGCTCTGATCCTGCGCTGAAAGACGTCCCTGGTAGCCGCGGCCGTAGTTTCCCCGGCCATAGCCACCATTGCCGTAGCCGCCGTTGTTACGGTAAATGCCGTTGTTGCGGTAGCCGTCGTCGCGATCGCGGTCGCCATCCCGGTCACGGTCGCGATCGGCATCTCTGCGATGATTCTGGTTCCAGCGGTCGTGGTCACGATCTCGATCACGATCCCTATCACGATCACGATCACGATCGCGGTCTCCTCGCCGGTCGTCGTCGCGATCGCCCTGGCGGCGGTCATCATCCCGATCTTGCCAGGCTGGACTGCCGTTATAAGCAACGGTTGCGATCCCGGCGTGCTGCACGTTCGATAAAATATTACGCAGTTGGTCAGATGACACTCCATTCGGCGACTGCGCAAGCAAAGGCATTGCCAAGCCCAGCATCGCAGCCGAAATTCCCCAAAGTCTTTTCATGATTCCTCCTGCAAAGGGATTCAGGCGGAGGAGCAGAATCACTCTGCTCCTAATGAGAAGGGACGCAGGACACATTGGTTGGCCTCAGCCCTGTAAAGGAATGTAAAGAGAAGGAACTAGAGGTAAGAAAATCTAAAAGAAATGAATCGTTGCGCTAGAATTCCGCCAGCTTCTTCATCGCACGATACAGATCCTCGGCTTGCGGCAGGATCGCATTTTCCAGAATGGGCTGATACGCGACATAGGTATCTTCCGCCGCGATGCGACTCACCGGCGCATCAAGATGTTCGAACAAGTTTTCGGCAATGCGCGCCGCAATCTCCGCTCCATATCCCCAGCTCAGCATATCTTCGTAGGCGACGAGCGCCCGATTCGTTTTTCGAACCGACGCAGCAATTGTCTCCCAATCAAATGGATTGAGCGAGCGCAAATCGATCAGTTCCACTTTTACCTGCTGCTCGCGTTCTAACTTTTGCGCGGCTTGCAAGGCACGGGGTACCACAGCGCCATAAGTGATTACGGTGAGATCAGTTCCCGGCTGCACGATTTTCGCTTTCCCAAATGGAACCATGTAATCGGGCCCGGGATAGGGCGAGCGCCCGTAAGTCTCCCGATACAAACGCTTGTGCTCCAAAAACAACACCGGATCATCACAGCGAATTGCGGTCCGCAGCAAACCTGCGGCATCCAAAGCATTCGAAGGAAACACTACGCGCAGACCAGGAATGTGAGTAAAGATGCTCTCGCCGCACTGCGAGTGATAGATGGCGCCGCCGGTGAGATATCCGCCAATGGCCACGCGAATCACCACTGGCGCGGAGAAAGCATTATTCGATCGCCAGCGGATCAGCGGCAGTTCGTTGCGTAACTGCATCATCGCCGGCCAGATGTAGTCGAAGAACTGGATCTCAACCACCGGCTTGAGCCCGCGCGTAGCCATCCCAGTTGCCCGGCCAACGATATTGGCTTCCGCCAGCGGTGAATTGAAGACGCGGTCGGAGCCAAAATCGCATTGCAAGCCAGCGGTCAGCTTGAACACGCCGCCCTTACCCTTGATCATCTTCTGCTTGAGATATTCTTCGCGGCTGCAGTCGGCCACGTCTTCCCCGAAAATCACCATGCGTTCGTCGCGCCGCATCTCGTCGCGCAACGTGGCATTGATCAAATCCGCCATGGTCTTGGGCGCAGACGCTTTAGTCGGCGTCTTCTTGTCGTCGGCGGGAGCTTCCACCTTGGCGAACACCGGTTGCGTATCGAAGGCAGAAGAAGTCGGGTCGAGATCAGGCGAGTAGACGTACTTCTTAATTGAATCGGGCTGCGGAGGAGCTGCCTTCAATGCCTGATCCACCGCCACCTGAAGCTCGTCCTCGACATGCTTCTCCAATTTGTTAATGCCCGCCTCGTCAAGTATGCCCTCGCGAATGAGGAACATCTGCATGCGCGAAATGGGATCGCGGGCCGCGTCGCGCTGCCGTTCGATATCCGGACGATAGAGACGCTCGTCGTCCGACAGTGAATGCGAGTAAGGCCGAATCACGTGGAAGTGGACAAGCGCAGGCCCCTGCCCGGCACGGCAGTACTCGACGGCTTGCTTCAACGCCGCGTAGCTGGTGACCGGGTCAGTGCCGTCAACTTCGTCAAAATGGAAGTTGGGGAAGCCGGCGACCAGGCGCGAGATGTTGCCTCCAGCAGTCTGCACCTCAACCGGCACAGAAATCGCATACTCGTTGTTTTCCACGCAGAACAGAACAGGAAGCTTGCTGTTTGACGCCGTATTCATCGCTTCCCAGAACTCGCCTTCGCTCGTGGTGCCGTCCCCGAGAGAGACGTAAGTGACCTCGTCCCCGTGGAAGTTCACATCTTTGAACTGACGGTAATCGCCGCTGGCTTTCTTGGCCGCTTCCGGATGTCTGGCAAAATATCTCCCGGCTTCAGCGCAACCCACCGCCTGGAGGATTTGGGTCCCGGTGGGAGAAGACTGAGTGACGATGTTCAGTCGCTTGTACGCCCAATGCGACGGCATTTGGCGGCCGCCTGAACTGGGATCATCGGCTGCGCCAACTCCCTGCAACAACATTTCATAAGGAGTCGCGCCCAGCGCCAGACAAAGCGCGCGATCACGGTAGTAGGGATAAAACCAATCGTAGCCGGCCTTCAGGGCGAATCCGGCAGCCGCCCCGACTGCCTCATGCCCCGCGCCTGATATCTGGAAATATATCTTTTGCTGGCGCTTGAGCATGATCTCCCGGTCGTCAAGGCGACGGGAGGTGTACATAATGCGGTAGGCATCAATCAGTTGCTGGCGGGTAAGCCCGTTGTAGGTCCTACCCGCCTTTTTAATGTCTGCATCGCCCGCCAGCTTGGGATCGGTTTTCGTAATCGCCATGCGCTTACTTTCCGGGCAAAGGCTAACCGTGCATTGTAAATGCCAAATGGGAGATTGGGAATACAGCATATTCGGAGTAGCACCAGCATCGTTTATCCTAAAAGCAAAATGATCCGCTTCAACCGGCAATTCGATCCGCAGACCATCAAGTTACTGATCTTTGACCTCGACGGCACCCTGATTGACTCTCGCCTCGATCTGGTCCGCTCAGTAAATGCCATGCTGCGCCACTTCAGCCGGCCCGAACTTCCCGCGGAAGTGATTGCGACCTACGTAGGCGATGGCGCGCCCATGCTCGTGCAGCGAGCGCTGGGCGATCCCCGGGACCATGCTTATCTGAAAAAAGCTCTGGATTATTTCCTGGCCTACTACCGCGCGCACAAGCTCGATCACACTCACGTCTACGAAGGAATAAAACAAGCTCTTGCGAATCTACGTCAATCGCGAAATGGCAGGCCGCGCCAGATGGCCGTGCTTTCCAACAAGCCGGTACATCCTTCGCGGGCCATTGTTGAGGCGCTCGGCTTGCGCGAGTATTTCGTCTCGGTCTATGGCGGCAACAGCTTCGCCACCAAAAAACCCGATCCGCTCGGAGCCAGGACAATCCTGAATGAAACCGGCTCACATCCGCAGGAGGCCCTTATCATCGGTGACTCGTCGCACGACGTGCTCACGGGCCGCAATGCTGGCCTGTGGACTTGCGGAGTAACCTACGGCTTCGCTCCCCATACGCTATGTGAAGCTCCGCCAGATGTAGTCGTGGACACGCCGCAGGAATTGGCGAAATTGTTTTTCTCGTAAGTAATTGAAAATGGCTAACCTAGATTAGCTAATAGCTAATACATCGCTGAGGGCCGGTTCTAGCCTCGTGGGGATGCCGGGTGGCCCTCAGGGTCATCCGAGTGGCGATTGTGGCTGTACGGGCAGCCAGACACAATTAAACGCTATTGCAGCAAACGATCAAGACTGCATTCTGGCGATTGCTGATTCCTTACATTCATTTATTTTCATTAGCTTAGGGCTATGTCAATGATTCTATAGAGGCAGTCACCGATGGTGACAATTGGGGGGGCCGGCTTTCACGATAAGGTAAACTTCATCTCAACTATGAAATGAACAACCATCTTGGCTTTACGCCGGCGGAACTCCGCAAGCTTCGTAGCTTGAAGGATCCCCATGGCATTCAGCGCTTCATGGACGATATGCCGTACCACCTTGCTGATACCGCGTGGTCGCCACGACGGGTGCTTCGCGAGGGCACAGCGCATTGCCTGGAAGGCGCCATATTTGGCGCCGCTGCACTGCGGGCCAACGGCTTTCCGCCCTTGATTCTGGATCTTGAAGCCGAGCATGACACGGATCACGTCGTCGCTATCTATCGCGTTGACAAGCACTGGGGCGCAATCGCCAAGTCAAACTTCACCGGCTGCCGTTATCGCGAACCCGTGTATCGTTCGTTGCGCGAACTGGCCATGAGTTATTTCAATTTGTATTTCAACCTGCGGGGTCAGCGAAGCTTGCGGACGTTTTCGCGTCCGGTGAACCTGGCGCGCTTCGATCACTTGAATTGGATGACCACGGAAAAGCCGATCTGGTTCATCGTCAACTATCTGTTCGAAATCCACCACTACAAACTGCTCAAAAAGGGTGCGGCACAGCGCCTGCATCGGGTGGATGAGCGCCTGTTCCGCGCGGAATGTCTGGGGCGGGCGGATAAGAAGGGCTAGTCCTCAGTGGTCAACAGACAATAATAACGGACAGTAATTGAATGAGTGCCTTTGAAGCGCATCTTTTGGGAACTCATTGGGTTTTAATCCCGTAGTTCAATTTATGAAGCTGATCTGCGCAAGTCTGGTTCTTCTACTTCTAACTTCGGTAACTCGACTCGCCGTCGGCCAGGGCAATTCACCGAGACAGTCCAGCGATTCCGATGCGGCCGGCCTTCCCCCGGCCAGTTCCGCTGCTCCGAAGGCACGCCCGGCTACAGCGGCGACTGCTTTCACCTTCTCTCCCGGTGCGCTTTCTCAGGACCAAATCAGGGAACTCATTCAGAAGGTGGCCGACAACGATATCGAGAATGACAAGAAACAGCGTAATTACACTTACATCCAGCGAGAAGAAGAGCGCAAGCTAAACCGAAAAGGCGAAGTGCAGTCCACGGAATCGAAGACGTCGGAAGTCATGATCCTGTACGGAAGCCAGGTCGAGCGCCTGATCGCGAAGAATGATAAGCCACTCTCTGAAAAAGATGCTGCCAAGGAAGACGAGAAGATTCGCAAGATCATCGAGAAGCGCCAGAACGAGAGCGAAGAAAAGCGCAGGAAGCGCTTGCAACAAGAAGAAAAAGACCGTGAGGAATCACGCCAGTGGGTGCGTGAAATCAGCGACGCTTACAATTTCCGCCTGGCCGGGAAAGAGAATGTCGGCGGGCGCGACTCTTATGTGGTTGACGCCGACCCGCGGCCCGGCTTCCAGCCGCACCGCAAATACGCCAACTACCTGTCCAAGTTTCGCTTCAGAGTGTGGATAGACAGCGCCGAAATGCAATTGGTGAAAATGGACGCCGAATGTATCGATACGGTTTCGTGGGGACTGTTCGTGGCGCGCATTCACAAAGGGGCCCGCATTCAGGTTGAGCAGACGCGGGTGAACGACGAAGTCTGGCTGCCGAAGCACGAATCCGTGAAGCTCGATGTGCGGGTAGCTCTGCTCAAGAATTTCAACGTCGACCAAGATACTACCTACCGTGACTACAAGAAGTTCCGTACCGATACCAAGATCGTGGGCGTCGGCGAAGTGCAGGAAGAGCGGTGAGCGATTTGTGTGCCTGTCTTGCCCACAACACCTTCCGGAGTCCCCATCGGCGGCGCGATATAATAAAAAGATTGTCTTGGCCTCAAAATCTCCACCTGACAGCGCCAGTTCATCAAACCATTGTTTGGGATGTTGGAGGTGATATGCGCACGGAGCTTGTTGTGAACTCTGGCCCGCTTAACCCTGTACTCAAACCTGAACACAAGCTGAAGTTCGACGTATTTAACGCGCCAAAGCATCCGGGCTCGATCTGTGTAGCAAACTACAAGGGAGGCGTTGGCAAAACGACGGTGACATGCCTGCTGGGATACTACATTGCAGAGCTCACGGGAAAGAAAGTACTGTTATTTGATATCGACCCCCAGTGCAGCTTGTCTCTTACACTCGGCTTCGACCCCGAAGCAGTGAGCAGGACCGAACTCACGATCTACAATCTGGTCAAGCCGACCAAATGGACAAAAATTAAGAAAACAGACTTTAGCCAATATGTAACAAAAGTACCGGACTCCCTGGCACCTAAGGGACTATCAATAGTGAAAGGTTCCTTCGACGTCGAGGATCTTGACATGGAAATTGCGGCCAGCGTTTCGGGACAGAACGCTCGCCGCGTTGACGAGTTGTTTCTCTACTGTAAACAGATGATGGATGCATTCGATGGGTTTGACTACATCATTGTCGATTGTCCACCGAATAAAATGTTCCTGACACAGGCGATGCTCAGGGCCTGCAGCTTTTACTTGCCAGTTACCATTCCCGATGTGATTTCGAGTTACGGAATGCCTCGTCTGCTACGTTGGGTAAAGAAAATCCCTGCTGGTGATCGGCCATTGCTCCTTGGGTACATTCTCAATGTTATTAACCGAACAGGAGGAGGACCCGGTGGGAAGGTCACAAGCCAGCAATCGGCGCACGCAAGGCTCGACCAAAGCATTCAACAAGACTTGGAAAAGCTAGAAAAAGAGGTCATCGGACGAAAACCAACAATCGGTGTGATACCTAGACTGGATGCGATCGCACGATTTCTGGGCGAGCAGGGCGCCAAGTTTACTCGTTATGACTTCTCCAGGCACACTTCTGGACAACCGAGCATCGAGGAGTGCTTGACAGCGGTTGCCCACGAGACGATTGGTCGGATGGAAGCTTACCATGCCAAAACATCACATTGATTTCGACTCAAGTCATAGCCTTCCTGAAGACATAAGGTTGTGGTTATTGCGTTATTTCGACCCGAAACAACTCCAGCGATTAGAGCGGTTAGGAGGACGAGTTACGATATCGTTGGTAGCGCCATATGTTCACCGGGGCCGGGCCGCCTCTCGGGTCACAATCGATGATCAGTTTGTTGAAACCCTCCGTGCACAAAGGGCGGATATCGTCGCTCTTAGCAGATCTCTAGGACAGCTATCCGAGAAACAATTGCGAGAGCTTTGTCGGACCGTTGCCCAGCCGGTTCGATCAAGTGCTTCGAAGGCCGAGTTAAAGGCGGAACTCATCCGCAATCTTCAAGCGCAAGATTTCTGGCAACGCATATCGGCTGGAACCAAAACAGAGAGCTAGACATCATACTTCTTTGCTAGCCTATGGATTTCAGGCTCATCAGCGATTACAAACCGCAGGGCGATCAAGGCACGGCTATCCAGTCGCTGGTGCGGGGTGTGTTCGACCGCGAGCAGCATCAGGTTCTGCTGGGCGTCACCGGGTCGGGCAAGACTTACACCATGGCCAAGGTGATTGAGGCGGCGAACCGGCCGACCATAGTCATGGCTCACAACAAAACCCTGGCGGCGCAGCTTTATCACGAGTTCAAAACATTTTTTCCACACAATGCCGTGGAATATTTTGTGTCGTATTACGACTATTACCAGCCGGAAGCCTACGTTCCCGCCGCTGATCTTTACATCGAAAAAGAAGCGACCATCAACGACGAACTGGACAAGCTGCGGCTCTCCGCCACCCGTTCGCTGTTTGAGCGACGCGACTGCCTCATTGTTTCGTCGGTGAGCTGCATCTATGGTCTGGGATCGCCTGAGGCCTACTACGGCATGCTGCTGTTTTTGGAAAAAGGACAGAAGATCAAGCGCGAAGACATTACCCGCAAGCTGGTCGAAATCCTCTACGAGCGCACCGATGGCGAGTTCCGGCGTGGCACATTTCGGGTGCGCGGCGATGTCATCGAAATCTTCCCCACCTATGACGACATGGCGTATCGCATCGAGTTGTGGGGCGACGACGTCGAATCGCTTTCGCAAATTGATCCCTTGTTCGGCACCGTCAAGCAGAAATATGTGCGTCTTCCGATTTATCCGAAAACCCACTATGTGATGAAGCAGGAAACCAAAGACAAGGCCGTCCAGTCGATCAAAGAAGAGCTGACGTGGTGGGAGGCTGAACAGGAAAAGCTTGGGCATGTGGTGGAGGCGCAGCGGGTTCATCAGCGGACGATGTTTGATCTGGAGATGATCAGGGCGATGGGATACTGCCACGGCATCGAAAACTATTCGCGACACTTTACTGGACGTCTGCCGGGTGAACCTCCACCAACGCTGCTGGATTATTTTCCCCGCGACTTCCTGATGTTCATCGACGAATCGCATCAGACCGTGCCGCAGTTGCACGGGATGTATCACGGCGACCGCTCGCGCAAGGAAACGCTGGTGGAGTACGGCTTCCGTTTGCCCTCGGCGCTGGATAACCGTCCGCTGACCTTTGAAGAGTTTGAGCACCGCATGAACCAGATGATCTACGTCTCGGCAACTCCGGGCCCGTATGAGCTGACCAAGTCGGCGGGCGTGGTGGTGGAGCAGATTATTCGGCCGACAGGACTAATTGATCCGCCGGTGGAAGTGCGTCCGGTGAAAGGTCAGATTGATGATCTGCTACACGAAATTCGCGAGCGCGTGGCCCGCAAGGAACGTGTGCTGGTCACAACGCTTACCAAGCGCATGGCCGAAGACCTGGCGGAGTATTACGCCGAAGTCGGCGTCAAGTGCCGCTACATGCACTCCGAAATCGAGACGCTGGAGCGGGTGAAGATTTTGCGCGACCTGCGCAAGGGCGAGTTCGATGTCCTGATTGGGATCAACCTGCTGCGTGAAGGGCTCGATCTGCCGGAAGTTTCGCTGGTGGCAATTCTGGACGCGGATAAAGAAGGATTTCTGCGCTCCAGCGGATCGCTGATCCAGACCATCGGCCGCTGCGCTCGAAATCTGAATGGCCGGGCAATTTTATATGCCGATGTGATGACCGACTCGATGAAGAAAGCTCTCGACGAGACCAACCGCCGCAGGGCTATTCAGCAGGCTTACAACGAAGCTAACGGGATTACGCCGGAATCGATCGTGCGCCCACTGGAAATGTCGCTGGCGGGAATCATTCACGCCGATTATGCCGATTTGACTGGGCCGGAAGCTGAGGGAATTCCGGAGTTCACATCGCAGGAAGAATTGGACGCGTATATTACGAAGCTCGAAAGCGACATGCGCGAAGCGGCCAAGCGATTTGAATTTGAGAAGGCGGCAAAGCTGCGGGACACCATCAAGGAGCTGAGGACCAAGGAATTTTTGTTTGCCTGAAATGAAGTTAGAAGGCAGAAGTCAGAATGCAGAAGTTCGAGCTTCGGGTTCTGAGAGATTTGTTCTCACTTCTGACTTCTACCTTCTGACCTCTAACTTCATTTTCCCGATTTCGCAGCGCTCGTCATGGGTTTCTGAAACACTGTGTATCCTGCTTCGGTTTGCGCATGCCAGCTCACATCCATCCCTGGGAGCTTTTCTCCCTGCCCTAGGAAAAGATAACCTCCCGGTTCCAGATAAAGATGCAGGCGGTGGGCGAGCGCGATGCGTTGCGCCATGGAAAAGTGCCGCATCACGTCCATGCAGAAAATGCAATCGAAGCGTCCGATGTAGCCAGGATCAGCGAGATTCGTCTTGGTGAAGGTCAGCAGGTTGCGGAGCCGCGGCTTGGCAAGGAAATGCTGCCCGATTCTGGCAAAGTAAGCCTGAATCAGGGCGCTGGGCACGTGCGCAAGAGCTTGCTGCGGGTAAAGGCCGCGCTCGGCGGCCGCCAGCGCCGAGGGGCGAATGTCGCTGCCGACGATGCGAATGTTCCACCCCTCCAGCACTTTTGCTGTCTGGCACACCATCATGGCAATGGAATAAGGCTCTTCCCCAGTGGAGCAACCCGCGCTCCAGATGCGGAGCGGATGAGAGCTCTGGTTGGATTTGCGAGCATGAAGGTCGGGTAGCACTTTCTTTTCGAACACCTCGAACGCAGCAGGAGGACGGAAGAATCCAGTGTCACCGTCGAGCAAGCATTCCAGCAAGGCTTCGCATTCGCCTTCCCGGGATTGAATCAGCTTGATCAGGTCCGGCGCTGAATTAAGATGGCGAGACTCCAAAAACTCTGCGATCCGGCTGGTAAGTACTTCGGTCGGGCGTTCGAGTAGGATTCCAGCCCGTCGTTCCAGGAGCACACGCAGCTCAAATAACTCGTGCTCGAGAACCGCGATGCTAGTGGAAAGCTTGTGCATTTCCTTCGTGAGTTTCCGGCCGCCTGCTCCCGGCCAACGCGCGGGCGGGGGATGCTCGCGCCTACGTCGTATCCTTTTGCTTACAAACCGACGCTCGCGGCCTGCGACCTTGTGTTGCTTTCTTTTTCTGCTTGTCGCTCCACAAAACTGAGTTCTTTCTCGAGGGAAGAGAAGCGCTGCAGAATTTCGTGCATCCGCAGAGCCATATTGCGAATGGTGTCAATTTGCGAGCGAGAATTCGCCGACAGGCTGCCTGGCTCAAGCAGCAGTAACTCGGAATTGCCTAGCACTGACGTGAGAGCGTTGTTGAGACTGTGGCGCATTTCCAGCATGTAGCGTCCCAGAGTCGCCTGTCGCTCAAGGGCAACTCTGGCCTGCTCGGCCTTGCTGGCACGAGCAACTGCCTCGGCGCGGCGCAGCGCTTCGGTGGAAAGCAACACCAGCGCGTCCAACCAGCCCTCATATTGCCGCAGCAACAGCACACGCGGTTGCTTGTCGCGCACGACCTGGGCGGTCTGCACATCGTTACAAACGAATACCACCGGCTTGCCGGTTGCCTCCAGGGCTTTGAGTACTGCGGGGATGCTCCGCGGGGGAATGGCCCCAACAATCGCCAACTCGAAAGAACCCGCGTCGAAA
>WNFF01011789.1_pt1 | contig 13496 bp, 14 predicted proteins | sample 5400441 | NCBI WGS metagenome assembly WNFF01 (sample SAMN13153345, study PRJNA577476) | soil metagenome | isolation source: 120 cm saprolite under Douglas fir tree site 2 hole 3 replicate 1 | place: USA:California | collected 2015-04-18
GCTTCTCGTTTCAAATCAATGGATTACGACTTTCGTCTCTTTCCCAGAATCGCCAACTTGGGAACATTTGGGAACAACTGGAAAAAGAGCCTCTTCTAGACTCTCGATTGCGCGCCGGTGCGTGTCTGGAATTGCATGGGTGTAGAAGTTCAGCGTAGTTTCGACGCTGGCATGTCCCAATTGCTGCTGAGCGATCTTGGCGGGTACGCCGATATCGTGCAGGACCGAAGCGTGAATGTGGCGAAGTTGATGCCACGTCACGCGCTCAAGCCCTGCCGCCTTTGCAGCCGGCCTCAGCACGCGTTCTAGAAGATTACATTCGCGGTGCGGTCCGCCCAACTGGTTCGGGAAGAGTAAGCCTTCCCCACTCCATTTAGCGGCAAACCTCTTGCGATGCTCTTCCAAGAGTACGCGTGTCTGCGGACCAATTGGGATGGTGCGAATACTGCGCTCGCTCTTGGGCAATTGAATCTGGCCGTGGAAGACAGATTCGGAAATTCGAATTGTCCTCGCAGTCAGATCCACCATCTTCCAGCGCAGCGCCAATAATTCGCCCACTCGCAACCCTGTTAGGACTGTGAGAGTAACCATAGATCGATATGGCTCTCGGAGTTGCACGAGCAGCTTCGCTAGGGCTTCGGCATTCAGAATCCTGGGCTCTTTACGACGACCCTGTAGGGGAACTTTACGCCCCGAGCCGGATTCGAATTCAGATAGCTGTAGTCCACTGCTGCGTCCAACACGCTTGATAGTACGATCCAAGCGTTTCGTGCGGTCTGCCATGCCAAGCCTTGGCGGAATTTATCTGCGACGAATTGCTGAATGTCCAACTTTGTGATGTCGCAGAGACGCCTTTGACCGAAGCAGGGCAAGACGCGCTTGCCGAGCACCATGCGATACCCACGCTGCGTGGAGAGCTTCAGAGTCGACAAGACAAGAGTTGTCCATTCGCAGTCAACGAAATCTTGCAGATGCTTTGTTGTTTGGGGCCGTTGTTGACCCTGATTGAGCATCTGCAAATGTTGGTCGAGCTGTATCTGAGCTTCCCGGCGAGTCGGAACCTCGCTGAGAAGGCCAATTACAATCGAACGTTGTATGCGTCCTAGACTACCGTCTGGCCGAATCACATCTTCTCTCCAACGAGCGATCCAGACTTTCCTGCGTTTACCTCGTTTGAATAAACAGCCGGATTGATACCTGCGGCGAGCCACTGTCCACATCTTTTCCCTTGTGGCTCGTCTTGCCTTTTCATTGCGAAGGTTAGCGCCGGTGGCCATAAGAATTCAACGCGAAACGCACTGAATTTGGCGAATTGCTTCTTAGATAGGCCATGATGTCGGTGGAACGGAACCGGAGATATTTACCTAGCTTCACGTAGGGCAGGGGATTGGGGCATTGGCGACCCGCATGCTTATAAACCCACGAGACGTGCACTTGCAGGAGTTCAGCCACGTCCTGGACGGTCAGGAGATGACTATCGTCCCTTTTCTCTTCCCCTGCGGCCTCGTCCGGAGGTTCATTGCGAAACCTACCAGGTGCCACGACCACGAGGGATGCGGCTGAGGCCCCTTCCTCGTCTCTGTCCGACGCGGGTAATACTCTCTCTTTCTCTGATGAAGACGAACTCACTGCAAGGCGCGAGGCATGCTGTCGTTGAGACGCTGTATTCCCGCGCACACCGAATTGGGTTGAACGGAACTTCATGTTTTTTAGACGGCTTTTGCAAGAGCCTCTCCTTTGGGTTTTACGATGCAGCGGTTGTTTGTGTGTTGGTCTGCCCAGCGCTTGAAGTCATTATCTTTGCGGAAGAGAAGCTTCAGGGCTTCGGTGATGACGTAAGACGGCGAAGCATCGAGAAACTCGGCATAGAGTTCGAGCTGAGTCTTTACCGATTCTTCGACACGGGCTTGGACGGTGACGGTTTTTGGTTGTTTCGGTGGTGCTTTCAAAATGGACAACGGTCTTCCCTTTCTTGTTCGTACAAAATGTCAGACATGTTGTCTGACAACTTCTCGGGGCTGCCCAACGCGACGGCGCAATACGCGTTGGTCCGAAGTGCCTCCGAGGGCGGGAGCGACCCGAAGAAACTTTTGGGCGGATTGACAGCCAAAAAGTGGGGTCGCTCCCGCCCGATTTGCCCCATTTTTTGTGGTCACTTTCGCAGGGGCAGTGGTTGTAAATCTTTGACCGTCAATTCCGCGGGCCGTGATCCGGGTGAAGAAAGTGGAGAAGAAGAGGCTGAAGTGTGTAATTCTTACCGTCTTCACCTTGCTCACCTTCTTCCTTCAGGCGATACGCACAGAATCTGGCGCGGCACGCGGGCAAGACAACGAACGAAATTTCGTTGCGGGCTGGAGCGACCCCAGTATCTCTTGGCCACGAGCAAGTGGCCAAAAGTGGGGTCGCTCCAGCCCAACCCGGTGTTTTGCCCACGTCCAAATTGACCGTCGCGCCATACGTAACCTCTTCTCGTTAGGAGACTTGCTAGATCGTCTAGGTGAACGCAAGGGTGACTGATACGGTGATCTGTGTTTTTCATGCATCTGTCACCCTTGCGCTGGAGAAATCGATTGAATCTCCTTGAGATCTTCGAAACCCCTACTATTAAAGAGGCTTCGAAAACGGAAAAACTCAAGGAAAAATTTCGACCTGCAAGAATGCGTACTAGAGCCTTCATAGACTCCTTTTCCCTCCGGACCGATCTTGGGAGCTTCGGACCTCTATACTTACTTAAGGAACATCCAATCGGGAAAAAGTAAGAAAGAAAAATGAACTTTCTTGGCGCGGCCCAGGCCTAGAGGGCGAAGTTTCGGCAACGGACCCCTACTTATGTAAGGAACATCCGAAAAGGAAAAACGGAGAAAAAAACTTTTTGCAACAGGCAAATTTTCTAAGATACACCCTATTCGGAGAACTGAAGCACGACGGCTAGCCAAGTAGAATAGGGAGAAGGACTCCCAGGCTGAGTGCAAAGAGCCAGAGTGCCGGCGCAGGTGTCCCGACAGGGCGGAGACGACGCAGCTCCCGCGCTGAGGTTCGGGGCGAAGGTCACGCAACTGCTCCGAAAGCACGAGCTTCGCGCCGCAAGGCATTTGTGGATACGCCGTCAACAGCAGCCTTGTTGCGGCTTCGTCCACCAGACGTCAATCCTGAAAGCCTTGTTTTCTGTACAGATCGTGGCGCGGCTCTCAATCCGAACAATGTTTGGAACCGAGTGCTTGGGCCACCGAGTGCTTGGGCCAGCGTGCAAAAGAGCAAAGATTCGTCGGGTACCCAATATGCGCCGTCTTGGTGTCGATACGTGGCTGGCCATCGCCGGGCTGCCGTTTAGCACCGCGACCATACTAATCAATGTAAGCTTGACGTGGGACATAGCAGCCCCCTGGCGATAAAGTCTCTAAACGAAACGCAATAATCCTTTGATTTGATTAAGTATTCGAAATGGAGTTTCAGGGGCGAGATCGATCGCAAATCTTGCGCTCCTCATTGACAGACACCTGGAGAAAACCCATGAAGGATTGTCGGCAGTTCTATATCGACGGGGCGTGGGTCCACCCGGCCGGAGTCGATGAATTACCAGTCATCAACCCAGCGACCGAGGAGCGTATTGCAACGATCTCGCTTGGCACTGCGAAGGACGTCGACAAGGCCGTCGCCGCAGCCAAGCGAGCTTTTGAGTCGTACTCGGAGACGGGTCCAGACAGCCGTCTCGCGCTCCTACAACGGATAATTGAAGTTTATCAGCCAAGGGTTGGGGACTTGGCGGAGACTATATCGCGGGAGATGGGAGCTCCCATTTGGCTTTCACGCGCCGCGCAGGCCCCGGTGGGACTGCGGCACCTGTCGGAGATGGTGAGAGTGCTGGGGAGCTTCAAGTTTGAAGAGCTTAAGGGTTCGACCCTCTTGCGAAAGGAGCCGATTGGGGTCTGCGGCCTTATCACTCCCTGGAACTGGCCTATGAACCAGATTGTGTGCAAGGTAGCGCCCGCGCTTGCGGCCGGTTGCACTATGGTCCTCAAGCCGAGTGAAATTGCGCCGCTCTCCGCTTACCTCTTCACAGAGATTCTTCATGAGGCAGGCGTCCCAGCAGGTGTTTTCAACATGGTGAACGGTGATGGACCTACCGTGGGCTCTGCGATTGCGTCGCACCCAGACGTGGCTATGGTTTCCTTCACTGGGTCCACTCGAGCGGGTGTCGCTGTGGCTTCGGCCGCAGCCCCCACGGTGAAGCGGGTCACGCAGGAGCTGGGCGGTAAATCCGCCAACATCATCCTGGATGACGCGGACCTGGAGAAAGCAGTTAAGGAGGGCGTGCATGGATGCTTTCTCAACACCGGCCAGTCGTGCGACGCGCCCACTCGCATACTCGTTCCGCGGTCCAAGATGACCCAGGCGGCTGCGGCCGCGAGGCAGGCTGCTGCGGCCACCAAAGCGGGGGACCCCTTCACGAAGGGCACCAACATCGGCCCGGTCGCGAGCGCAGCCCAGTTCGAAAAGGTGCAGCGGCTGATCAAGAAAGGTATTGAGGAGGGCGCAGAGTTGGTGGCTGGCGGCGCCGGCCGCCCGGACGGTATCAGCAAGGGATACTTCGTGAAGCCGACGGTCTTCGCCGGCGTCCGCGGCGAGATGACGATTGCACGCGAAGAGATTTTCGGGCCTGTCCTTTCGATCATTCCTTACGAGGACGAAGACGATGCCGTTACATCGCGAATGACAGCTCCTATGGGCTATCGGGCTACGTGACCTCTGGAAACATCGAGCGCGCACGAAGCGTTGCGAAGCGAATCCGATCGGGCAACGTTCACGTCAACGGTGCCCAATCCGATTTCAGTGGTTGTTTTGGCGGCTACAAGCAGTCTGGCAACGGCCGTGAATGGGGTGAGGCAGGATTACACGAGTTCCTGGAGTTGAAGGCCATCTTTGGGTACGCGACGAGCTGAGGGAGAGCTAAGCGCTTGCTGGCTGGGTGAACGTGAAAGTCTCTTCTTCGGCTACCAAGAAAATTGGCGGCCCACCGGACGAAATCGATACGGCATTCGACAATGTCAGCTTTTCGGCTGCTGACGGTCGTCATTGTGTCGTGTCGATTCCCACAGTGTCAAGGAACCGCCGATCAAGGTCTGTCAGTTTCAATTTCTCCGGCTCAGTCGCGCTCCCCGGCCTGTCTATGCAGTGACGACAAAATTGTTTCCCCCGGACGCAGTCGAATATAAGAACGATGACACAGGCCGAGCAGTTTGGGCACGTTTTTAGCGTTTCTTTCATGATTCACGCGAGTTGTCGTCGCGAAGATCACTAATCCAGACCAGGGATCGAAGCGGCCCCTCCGGAGATCGGAACTCAATCTTGTAGATTTTCAGTGCAATCATTTCCGGTTTATCAAAATTCCAGATATCTTCCGGGACGCTCTCTGAAGAATTCAGAATGTGATACTCATAAAATGTTCGACCGGTTGCGACGCAACTTGCGGTTAGAACTACTCCTCGAACCTCGGTATTGAGATGGATTGCCATTAGGCCTCGATGATTCGTTGCCGTCGAGCCGGTTGCGACCAGGGCTTCTCAGGCACTGTGCCGATCTCACCCAAACTGATTTTCGGCTCACCACTTGCGCTTGCGCAAGGTCACCGGTCGGCGCGTCGCCCGGCGTGATAGCAAAGAGTTCTCCAATCTCGAAGGAAACATCTCATAGATGCCTCAACAATTCGATTAGCTTGTCCTACAGAAGTTTCAGCGGATGTCTTCGATGAGTCGAGGAGGAGCTCGCACTCTATGTCCAGGATGCGATCAGCAAGGGACACTGGTCTTCCAACCTGGGAATTCGCTGTGCGTCTTTCCGGGAGACGGCCGCATTCCCGACGAGACCGTTTTCACTTATTTGTGGGACGGAACACTAGATCGAAGCTACAGATTCTACACGGGAGTAAGCAAGCAAGGGCGGTCACTTGATTTGGAACTTCTTTGCCCGCTGCGCATCTGACTGCAAGTCGCAGCACTGACGTAGTGATTGAAAATTCGTGCTCTCGCTGCGCGTTGTGCGGTTTGCGCCGATATTGCGGTGTGCTTCGCGAATCGCTTGGTGATTGGCGCTATGAGCGCCACGCCGAACTGCTGGGGACGGTTTCAGCGCTGCTGCAGCACTTCAACTCAAGGAGAATAAATGCGCAATCTGTTCGTTCTTATCGCCCTGCTAGCCGTCACTGTGGCGATTCCCGCCTTTGCCCAGGAGCAGAAAGTCCCGCGGGTGGACGCGTCAGCGAAAGGAATTGCCATCAAGGGCTACGACACCGTTGCTTATTTTGAGCAATCCCAAGCCGTGAAAGGCTCTCCGAAATTTGAGTACACTTGGAACGGGGCGAAGTGGCTTTTTGCCACGGCGGCTCATCGCGACGCTTTCGCGAAAGATCCGACGCGGTACGCACCACAGTACGGCGGCTATTGCGCGTTCGGAGTGAGCCAGGGTCACGCTGTACCGGTTGTGGTTCAAGGATATCCCGGGCCACATCAACGAGGCCAACGAGAATTGGCCAAAGCTCCATCAATAGAAACGCTATCGCACAACACCACCGCTTGCATCCGAGCTTGATGGTCAAAGGCCTCGTCCATTTAGATAAAGCCATTCATTGCGAGGCCTAAACCATTAAATGCTGCAAGAGGGTCCCCGCCGAAGGTCTTAGCGCTCACCACAGAGGCACGGCGCGGACAAAATGACTCCTCGGCGGCGCTTGTTTCCTAACCCACCATCGAGCATCTCATCTATTTGTGAGGGATTTCAGCTGCGGCTCCGCAAGAGCACGCCACACGGTGTTTCACCGAACGAAGCAGGCCACTTCGCTTTGAGATCTCTGCCAAGTGGAGGAATGTGCCGGATTCCAGGAAGTCGGTGTGCTTGATATGTAGCAAGCGGTCACTGAAATTGATTTGCGACCTGTGCGCGAGGCGTTTGAGAACGGAAGCGCTTCACCACACGAAAGACGAAGGGGTGCACCACTAACCGGCCCGCTCTCTTTGACGAGGTGGATCGGATTTCACTCGTGAGGTCCCGCGATTTTGACGCTTAGTTGGAGGCCGGCGAAGGCCAGACTTGGGCGATTTCCGAGGCCTACGATCGGTGCAATAAATGGAGCTCTGATTGCCGCCGGATTGGATCCCGAGGAACTCGCGGGATAGAAGTCGGCGTACACTTTGAGGCCATCGGATGTTGTGAGCGTAACCTGCTCCCGGGCATGCAGCGGCAACGCCAGCGCGATGGTCATAATCAGGAAAAGGCAGACGGGGCAATTTTTATGCCACATATCTAATCCCTTTTGCTCTTCTTGCTCTTCAGCTAACCGCCGCCACGCGGTCGGAAAATTCACATGGAGCGATTATTGTGTAGAATTCTTCCTGCTGTTGAAGTGCTGTGAGAAGCGCGAGTGTTTTGCCGTAAGCTGCTATTGCTCCCGTCAATCTGTGAAACGCCGGGGAGTCTTTAGATGTTTTGCGTCTTGTTATTTGGGCGTCCGCTGACAGTTCGAGTACTCGTTCTATGGCTTGACCTGCATGACCCGAGCTAGACTTCCTCATGGACCGGCCTCCTTCTAAAAGGCCATTCAACTTCATCGTCGCGCCGACAGTGCGATTTCGAGAGCGGCCTCAAACTCACAGAGAAAACCGATCCCTGCATTAAGTGAGATTCGCAAATCGAACAAAGGTTGCGAAGTACAGCTAGCCAAGTAGGATTGGGAGAAGCACACCCAGGCTGAGTGCAAAAAGCCAGAGTGCGGGCGCGGGGCTCTCCCGTGGACGGAGCCGGCGCAGTTCCCGCGCCGAAGTTCGGGGGTCAAGAAGCAGCGAACGTGTATAGCGGCGGTCAAACAGAAAAAACATCAGCGCAGTTGCAGCGCCATAGATCAAGTGCCCAAGAAGGGAAGGAAGCAAAGCGGAGGCGGCGTCGGTGCTCCAATCGCAAACACCGGTGAGCAACAAGGGCAGAAGCGTCATGGGCCCCAAATACCACCAGATCAAACCGAACAACCACCCCCACGAAATGGCATCTCCAGGAGTTGAGGTCTCATCCCGAAACAACAGGCCATAGGTCATGCCGATCGCCGCGCTGACTGATAAATGAATCAATATACCGCGAAACCCTACAAGGGTACTGTCGACGCCCGCGACTTTCGGCAGGACGCCAGTGGCAATCATGACCGGCATGGAAACCAAGCCGCCGATGAGTCCTGCGATCGCTCCCCATCCCAATGAGCGCAGGAAGTGCAGGCCGGGACCTTCGATTTCCCGGTTGAGCGGGTCGGACTGGATGAACAAACGAACCCAAATCTTGTCAATGGTGGCGTACGCAACGCCGAGGATGAGTCCATACAAGATGTGTCCGACCAAAGAGCCGAAGACAGCGCTTCCTTGCTCCGCCGACCAATCCAAGGGCATTCCCGAAGCAAGTCGCAAGAGTGTCAAGGGGCCGAAAAACCACCAGAAGATTCCGAACCCGAGCCCCCATCCCATGCAAGATCCGTAGCCGCGAACGTCTTGTTGGAAGAGCAGGCCAAAGGTTACTCCGATCAACAGAGCAATGGCAAAATGCATGAAAATGGTCATGCTCCGAGAGCTGAGTTCGCCAAAACCCGCCAGGAGAGGAAAGTAGTCACCTGAAGACACCCACCGACCGAAGATAAAGCCTCCGAGGGTGCCTGCGAAACCGCCGGCTACTATGGCGCGGCCCCAGGCAAAACTTGTGTTCAGTCTAGACGTTCGGATTGCTCCTCGAATACCGAGTCCCACCCCGACGGGCATTCCAAGACAAAGCACATAGCCAACGAGCTCGGAGAAGTGTCCCTGGGCGTCCTGGAGCATCAGGGCGGAATTTCTTACAGAAACCGCAAGATTAAAAAAACCACCAGGCACAACGAGCCACAGTAAAAACGAGGAACCTAAACCCCAGACTAGCCCGGCCCCAGGAGTTGTGGCGCGCCGAGCAAAAAACAGACCAAAGGCAAGCCCAAACGTCATACCGAGCAATCCGCCAGAGAAGAGTGAGGTCTTTAGGACAACGCTCTCGAGCAGACCTCCTGAGGCGCCGAGGGCCAAGCCGAGAAGAGGCTCTATGCGAACCGAACGGGAAAGGGCCGATTCGAACTGCGCATCCATCGCTGATTGCATTTCTGGCATAAACCCGAACCTTACCTCACATCAATCGTCTGAACGATGTCGCGCGGAAAAAAGAGCTCGATGGTCCAGTCCATGAGCACCCGAATCTTGCGCTCTAAACCGGGCAGTTTCGCAAGGTAGATTCCCCGCCACAGGAGCCAAGCGAACAAACCAGAAAAGCGCAGGGATCTGCTTCGAGCAAAAGGAACGCTCAATTCAGCGCAAGCTGTCTGGTGGCCCACCACGCAGAGTGCACCGAGCGAATCGAAATGGAATCTGCGCGCGGGCCGGCCATCCAGTTGAGCCAGGATGTTGCTCGCAAGAACCTCCGCCTCACGCAGGGCAAACTGAGCGGTCGGAGGGCACGGGTGTCCCGTCGCTGCGTCGGTTACTGCGGCGCAATCCCCGATTGCCCACAAGCCGGGACGGCCCGGCACGGCAAGGGTGCTATCAACCAGCAGCGCACCACGCTTATCCTTTTCGAGACGCAGTGATTTCAACAAGGGACTCGGCGCGGTGCCCGCGGTCCAAACAAGGGTCTCGGTGTGGATCTCGCCCTCGCTGAGGCGAACGACGCCAGGCTGCGCGTCTACGATGCGTGTGTTCAAGCGAAAGCTCACCCCACGCAATTGCATCTTCTCTTGTGCATACCGGGCTAAAGACTCGCTTAGCTCCGGCAAGACACGATCCCGGGAGTGAACAAGCATAATATTTAACTCGTGCGGATGAAGCCTGGAATAATCCGCCAAAATGCCGTGCGCGAAATCGTTCAGGGCGCCGGCGAGTTCCACGCCTGCAAAGCCACCCCCGGCAACGACAAAGGTAAGGAGGGAAGAGCGACGAGCGGGATCGGATTCCAAATCGGCACGTTCGAACATCTCGATGACGTGATTCCGGATGCGGATGGCATCGAGAAGACTCTTGAAATTGAATGCAAACTTCTCAAGGTTCGTCATGCCAAGGTAGTTTGAAATTGAGCCAAGAGCAAAAACCAAGTGGTCGTAGGGAACCTGTCGGCCGGCAGGCGCTCCATCCGCACCCGCATCGCCACGCAGAATTACCAAGCGCTTTTCCAGATCCACCTCCCCTACAACACCTCGAATGAATTCTGTGCGCCGCAGGGTGCTCCGCAAGGGCGTGCTGATGTGACTGGGCTCCAGGCTGCTTCCGGCTACTTCCGCAAGCATCGGAGTAAATAGGAGTGCATTTGTTTCATTGACCAGGGTGAGGCTGATGGAAGAGTCCCTGCGCAATTTTTCTTCAAGACACTCCGCGGCATGCATGCCGGCAAATCCGCCGCCCAAGATAACAATACGTTTGCTCAGTGAAACTGCAGGCGCTTTGGGCGCTGGCTCCGGACCGAAGAAGTATTCGGCACTGTCTTGTAAAGCCTGACTGATGATTCCGAGGAAAGCACCGTAGACCACCCAGCCCACCAAGGCGGGGAAATGCTGGCGCATCTGTTCCGCGCTCCACTCCGGCATTTGTCCGGAGAGCAAAGGCACAGCGATTACACTGATAAGACCCCAAAGGGGAACACCGAGGGAGCCACCGGCCATGAGGTTGTCCGCATACGCTCGGCGCGTGGGCCGCAGAGCTCCGGAATAGGCCACCCCAATGGCGATGCCCAGAAGCAAGCTCCATAGCCCATAGTGCAGTGTCGCTGTCAACGCTGTGCTGGCTATTGCTCCACCTAAGAGACCAATAGACTTTCGGCGGAAGCTTCGGCTCATCGATCGCCGGTTTCAAGAAGCGATTGGATGGTTTTGTCCATCTCGTTGTAACTGAGCAATCCATCCACGCGCTTGACCTGCCGGCCGTCTTGGGAGATCAGGATCGTCGTTGGAAGGCCTATCAAACCTCCAAACTTTTCGCTGGCGTCATCATTGCCGATCAGGATCGGATAATTCATAGGCCGGGACCCGTTCCCGAGTTTGAAACGCTCCTTTTGAACAAAGGGAACAACAGCGCTCTTGCCCTCTTCGTCCATCGCAACGCCCAGAACGGTAAATCCTTGTGGTCCGTATTTCTCCTGCAAGTCCATCAGCCACGGAATTTCAATCCTGCACGGTGCGCACCACGTGGCCCAGAAATTCACTAGAACGACTTTGCCCTTGAATTGGGCGAGTGACTCGTCGTGACCGTCGAGATTCTTTAGCGTAAAATCGGGAACGCTGAGCGCGGCACTGGCCTGATTTCGTTTTTGCGCACGCGCATCGGACATTCGTGGGCTGCGGCCCGCAAAGTAGGCCAGGAAAATAGTCGTGGCTAGCACCGCAACGGTTAATCCAATTCGTTTCATTTCAAAACTGCTCCTCAAATCTATGTCGCTCGCGCTAAAGAGAAAATCGATTCAAGAACCCCAGCTTTCCCGAGAGCCAGGTCAGTTTGTTGACGAAAACCAGCCCGCCGACAAGCACAAGTAATGCTCCGCTTAGGACTTCAACGGCATGGAGATAGCGGCGAAACCGCTGATAGAATCGCAGAAACTGGCTGATGCCGAGGGCCGTGAGCAGAAATGGCACTGCCAGTCCCACCGAATAGGCTGCGAGCAACAACATCCCACGTGCGATGGTGTCGCTTCCGGCGGCAAGAGCAAGAACGGTCGCCAAGATGGGTCCGATGCACGGCGTCCAGCCAAACGCAAAGGCGAACCCCAGCAGAAAGCCGCTCCAAATGCCCGGCTGCGTACTCTTATTGTGGAGGCGAACGTCGCGATTCAACCATCGCCCCATGATCGGCCCAACGAAACCGATCAGAGCGAACGAGAAAAAGTGAATGTCGCGGAAACCAGCGAAGAGCGGACCGCCCTGCAACGCCGAGACAAAACCAAGGCTAACGAGCAACACACCAAGGATGATGCCGACGCGCGGACTCAACTTCCCCAACCAGCCAAGGAGGTGCAGGCCAAACATTAGAATCAGTGCTCCAGCCACTGGCGCGAGGAGGGCACGATTCTCGCGAAGGAATTGTCCGACGGCGCTCGCCGACGCGCCGAACGAGATAAACACGAAGGAGAAGCCGGCGACGAAAACCAAAGACGTGGCAAACAACCCAGCACGGGGCGGTTGCCCTTGGCGTAACTGTTCCATGCCGATGCCGGAAAGCATTGAGACGTAACCAGGGACGAGGGGCAAGACGCAGGGCGAGAGGAACGACACTAGCCCTGCCAGCACTGCCCCGACGATGGAAACGTCTGTCATAACAACTCCTGATCGAGTGGCGTTCAGTAATTTCGGATGGTCCGGTGGCGGACAACCCAGAAAATCCCCGCGCCTATCTGATTCGGAGCGCGTCAAAAGGTTCCAATCACTCCTATTAGAAGATATTTCTGCATCTGGACAGCAGAAACTGGAAAGCATCACATCACGGCTACGTCTGTTAGAATTTTGAGCTGAGGTTTGAGAATTCGCATCGCGATGAAGACGCCGGAGATAGAAATGGACGACTTGTATGCAATTAATGCGGCCAAAAGTGAATTTCGGGAGTGTTTTAACCTTGCAGATACGTCTCGGATGCTGGCCATTGCTGATCCCGACCTCGTTAATTTCTCCGACGGCCAACCGAGTGAATTTGGCGAGGGCGGATTGGATGCCTTGAAGACTCGACTGACGAATCTATTCGAACGCTTTACAGCAAAGCTGGCGGTGGTTGTCATCGAGATCCGTCTTCAAGGAGACGTTGCTTATGATTACGGGTGGCATGACTTAACGCTGACCCCAAAAGGCGGGGGTCAACCGGTTTTTCGCAGGGATCGCTATGTGGATATCTGGCGGAGAAACAAAGAAGGGAATTGGAAGCTGTGGATGTACATGGATAACCAGGACATCGCCGATCCGTTTCGGCCGGAACAAATTCCGCCGGTCGGGGCACACGTTCACGGAAGTTTCTGAAGCTTTTTGTATAGCCGCTTGCTGAACCCGTCGGGCATTTGAAACACCCGTCCGTCCCCGACCAGTCCCACGACATTTCGGGTACCGTCGAGTACCGCAGTGCAGTGAGCGCAAGCTTTGAAATGCGCTTCCATTCTCTCGCGCATCTCGGGAGAAATCTCCTCGTCGAGGTAATTGGAGATTTCCCGCCATACTTCGACGCAACTTATTTCAATGGTCGCCATTCCGCCTTCTTTTTTTACCATGCTCTGGCTTTCCGATAAGGTTGTCCTTTAATCCAAGAACCGTCGATTCCCGGAGCGAGTCTGTCTCTCAACAGCAACCTGGCTCGATGAAGCCGAGTCTTCACATTGGGTTCCGAGATTCCGAGAATCGTCGATGTCTCCCTGATGCTCAAATGCTGGACGTCCCTAAGAACTAGCACCTCGCGGTAACTCGGGATGAGTGAATTGATTGCGTCCTG
>WNFF01026108.1_pt1 | contig 13493 bp, 12 predicted proteins | sample 5400441 | NCBI WGS metagenome assembly WNFF01 (sample SAMN13153345, study PRJNA577476) | soil metagenome | isolation source: 120 cm saprolite under Douglas fir tree site 2 hole 3 replicate 1 | place: USA:California | collected 2015-04-18
CCGCGTTCAATTTGAGCCTGTGTACGAAGTTCGGCGTTCTGCCGCTCGAGTTCGATGGGCGCACGGATTCCCTGTTTCACCCGTTCAAGGCGGACGGCAGCCTGCACATGGAATATGTGCGGGATCGAGGTACGTTTTCAGACATCCCCTTCGAGCTGATCAACTCCACCTGGGCTGCGCAAAGAAGGGAGACGGCGGGGTTTCTCGATGAGAAACTGGACGGAGATTTCGGCGAAGACGGAGCGCGCGAGCGCGCCGGCACGGAACGATAGTGAGCGCTGCGGCCGCCTCCCTGCCCTCGCCGAGTTCGGTGCAGGGGCTCAAAGTCATCGACTTCGGGCTCGGTCTGACCGGAGCGCTGATTGCGAAGCAACTCGCGGAGCTCGGCGCCCGGGTCTCCCGGATCGAACCCGCTGGTGGCGATCCGTTCTACGACGTGTACCCGGCTTACCGTCATTGGCGGCGGCGTGAGCTGCGAGAATCGGCGGATCGGGCCGAATCGATTCTCGAGAATGCAGACCTGTGCATCGTCGGAGGCGAGGACTTTCCCGGCATCACGCACGAACAAAATGCGGAATCGCTTTCCCGCCGGTACCCGCGGCTGATCATTTTATGGATCCTCAGCTATCCGGACGACGAGGCCCGCCGGCGTCCCGCCGTCGATCTGCTGGTGCAAGCGCGCACCGGCATGGTGTATGAGCAGTTCTCGGGAAGACCCGTCGCGGCATCGATACCGTTGACCGGATACGGCGCGGCCTTGCAGGGATTGATCGGGAGCTGGGTCGCGCTGATCGAGCGGGAGCGCAGCGGGCTCGGCCAGATTGTCACCGTATCGCTCGCTGCAGGCGCGGCGATGTTTTGGGGGCCTTTCTGGATGAAGGCCGAGAAGGCCGACGCAGGATTCGCGGGCATCACGCCGCGCGACGTACGCCACCTGATTTTGCGCTGCGCCGGCAATGAATACGTGCACCTGACGTTCGGCGTGCCGGGCGCCCTCGCCAAGGCCTACAAGGCACTCGGCATCAGCGATCCCATCGATCCCAGCGACCGCGGCATGCCCGACCCCGCGCGCGGAGCGGCGAACTTCTACGGAAATTTCGACTTGTTGAATTCGTTCGCTCATCGCCACACCCGCCCCAATCTGATTCGCGCGCTGCGCGCGGCCGGAGTTCCGGCGGAAGCGGTACTCGCGCCGGGCGATTGTTGGAGCGATGCGCAAACCCGCATCAATGGGATCATCGAGCAGGACGAAACCGGCTGGAGCGGGGTTGGCAACCCGCTGCGGTTCGTCGAACCGGCAAAGAACGCGGCGCACCCGCCGAAGGTCAGCGATCCGGCGGCCCCCCCGCTCGCCGGAATCCGCGTGATCGACTTCGGCATCTTCGTAGCGGGTCCTTATGCGTCGAAGCTGCTGGCCGATTACGGTGCCGACGTCATCCAGGTGGAGCCGCCGACGGGCCGCTCGACGCTGAGTGGGGAACGAACCATCATCAGCGCAAATCACGGCAAGCGGAGTATTTGCATCGACGCCAAATCCGAGGCCGGGCGCGCCCTCGTCGCGGTGCTGTGCAAGGACGCGGACGTCGTGTCGCACAATTTCAGGCCCGGCGTAGGCGATCGGCTGGGCCTCGATCGGCGTTCGTTGCGCGCCCTCAATCCTGCGCTGGTGACCTTGGAGACCACCGCGTATGGCGCGACCGGTCCCAAATCCCTCGCGCCGGGCTTCGATATGGTCATGCAGGCGCATTGCGGCTTGGAGTATCGCGCGGGCGGAACGGGCAATCCCCCGCTTTGCTGCCGCTCGCCGCTGGTCGATTTCGCAACGGGTGCGATCGGCGCCGTCGGCTTACTGGTCGGCCTCTGGGAGAGGCTGAAGAGCGGCCGGGCGCTCGCCGTCGAGACTAATCTCCTGAATGTCGGCACCCATATGTTGTCGGAGCTCGTCCGCGCGCCCGACGGCACTTTGCATGGGGCACTCTCCTTGGACCACACGCAAACAGGCTTCAATCCGGCCGAGAGCCTATATCAAACTGCGGACGGTTGGATCGCCATTGCGGCAAGATCGGATTCCATGGCCGCAGCGCTCTCGCAGGTGTTGGAGATTCAGTTGCCCGTTGGACGCGCGGCTTGGGGCGACGCCGAGCGCGCGCAAATCGCTTCGCGCATCGCTTCATGGGCGTCGCAGCGCCTGCTCGACAAGCTGGAGGCGGCGGGCATCTGGGCGGAAGCATGCGCCTGCGATGCTTGGGAATCTGGATTGGAAGGCGGCATCGTGCGTACCATGAAGGATGAACGATACGGCCAAGTCCTTCATTGCATCGGGCCGCTGGTTCAGTTCTCGCGGAGCAAAACGGTTCATGCGGCTCGGCTCACCTCGGAGCCAGGGCAGGACACACGGGCGGTACTCGCGGAGCATGGCGTATCCGCCGCAACATGAAGGCGCCTGAGTCGGATACCGTTCAGCTCCTTCTTGCGCTGGGGGACACGAACCCGACCGAAGCTCCCGAAAGGTAGGGACTGGACGCCGAAAGCCTCTAGGTTCAATATTAGAACATTAGCGTTTAGTACGCGCGCAAATCAATTCGCACTTGGCCACGCGGAGGCTCCATGAAGGAATTCAATTTGCTGATCAACGGCCGCTTGACCCCGGGCGCCCTCACGATGAATGTCGTCAACCCGGCAACGGGCGAGGCCTTTGCGGCCAGCCCGCGCGCGGACGCCAAGCAGCTGGACGCCGCGGTGCAGGCGGCGAAAGCCGCCTTCCCCGCCTGGTCGAGGCTCAACGTGGCCGCCCGCCGGGCGAAAATCATGGCCATTGCCGACGGGATCGAGGGCCGCCTCGACGAGCTGGCGCGCCTTCTGACGGCCGAGCAGGGCAAACCGTTACGTGACGCAATGGGAGAAGTTGGCGGCGCCGCAGCAATCCTGAGGGTATTGGCGTCGTTGGAACTGCCCAATAAGGTGCTGTTGGACGATGCGAAAGAGAAGATCATCGAGCATCGGACCCATCTCGGCGTCGTGGCCTGCAACGAACACCTTCCGCCGGGCGTATTCAACGTGATAACGGACCAAAACGACTTGGGCGCTCTGCTCACCAAACATCCGGACGTTGCCAAAGTCTCGTTCACGGGTTCGACGGCAACCGGCAAGAAGGTCATGGAGAGCGCCGCCAGCTCTCTGAAGCGCGTGACGCTCGAACTCGGCGGTAACGATGCGGCGATCGTCTTGGACGACGTGGATCCGAAAATCATCGCGCCGAAGTTGTTCGCGGGGGCCATGTTGAATTCGGGTCAGGTGTGTCTCGCGATCAAGCGTATCTATGTGCACGAGTCTCAATACGAGTCCGTGTGCGGCGAGCTTGCCGAACTCGCCGATGCGGCCGTGGTCGGGAATGGTATGCACGATGCTACTCAATACGGACCGCTGCAGAACAAAACCCAGTTCGAGAAAGTCGGCGCGCTGATGGAGCAAACTCACCGCGATGGGCAGTTCATCGCCGGCGGCCGCATTGGCGATGGACCGGGCTATTTTATCCGGCCGTCGATCGTGCGGGACATCTCCGACGGCGCGAGACTCGTTCGAGAGGAACAGTTCGGCCCCGTAGTCCCCGTGCTGCGGTATAAACATATCGATGAGGCGGTCGCGCGAGCCAACGACACGACGTACGGCCTCGGCGGTACGGTCTGGTCAGCCGATCCCGAGCGTGCGTTGGAGGTCGCCATGAAGGTCGACTCCGGCATCATGTGGGTAAACCAGCACATGAACTTTCACATGGATATTCCGGCCGGAGGCTCCAAGCAATCCGGCATCGGCGCGGAGCTTGGTCTGGAGGGTCTTGCGGAGTTCAGCCAGAACCACGTCGTTTACGTGGCCAAGTAAGACTCGAGCTCCGCGATTTTCCGCTCACGACGCGGGCGGATCCGCTTGCGCAGCAATTCGCTGCGCTTGGCGCAGATGCGGAATATCCAGCATCTGCCCGTCCAAGGCCAGCGTGCCGACCCCCGGGTTTGCGTCGAACAGCGCGATGATGCGCCGCGCATGCGCCACTTCCTCCGCACTCGGCGTGAAGCACTCGTTGATCACGGCCACCTGATCAGGATGGATCGCAATTTTGCCGCTGAAGCCGTCGCGGCGTGCGAGGGCGCAGGCGGCCCGCAAGCCCGCCGTGTCGCGAATGTCCGCGAACAGCGTGTCGATCGCCGGCACGCCGGCCGCATGGGCGCCGAACAGACACAGCGATCGAGCAAGCTGGTACGGGTGCGCCCAGCTGCCGTCGCGCAGCGCGCGAATCCGCCGATGGAGAATATGGCCTGCGGCGTTTCCGTGGCGACCGGCAATATTTTCGTCGCACCGGGTTCCAGGTGATGTTGCGCCTCGAATGCGTCCAAATAGTGGGATAAACGGATGAGGTCGTCGGGCGAGCGGGTCTTCGGCTGAATGATGCCGTCGGGACGTGCGCTCATCACCGCCGCGAGGTCCGTCATTGCCTCCGGCAAATCCAGGGGATTGATGCGCACCCAGAGTTGGGTTGCGCCGCGCCCGGGGGAATTCGCCAGGTACGCCCTGACCCTCTCGCGCGCGACCGGCTTTTGCGAGGGCGCGACGGAGTCCTCCAAATCGAGAATGAGCACGTCGGCCTTTACCCCCGCGCTCTTGGCGAGCTTGCGCTCGCTGTCACCCGGCACGAACAACAGCGAACGCAGTCTCATTGCTTGGGCTTTCTCAGCATCAGAGCGGATCGCCTGCAGGTTGCGACCAGCTCGTTGTGCTGATTGTAGGCACGATGCTCGAAGACGACGATGCCGTTATCCGGCCGCGAGCGGCTGTCGCGGATCTCGCAGACCTCGGACTCCACGTGCACGGTATCGCCGTGGAACAAGGGCTTGGGAAACCTGACGACATCCCAGCCCAGATTGGCCACGGTCGTGCCCAGGGTCGTGTCGCCGACGGAAATTCCGACCATCAAGCCCAGTGTGAACGCGCTGTTGACGATCCGCTGCCCGAATTCCGACTGCGTTCTGCAATATTCCTCGTCCAGGTGCAGGGCCGCGGGGTTGTGCGTGAGCGCGGTGAAAAATACGTTGTCGGCTTCGGTGACCGTGCGCCGAATGGCGTGCTTGAACAGCGCTCCAACCGAGAAGTCTTCAAAATACAACCCTGCCAAGGGCGCTCTCCGTCTAGTGTGCGAGCAGACCGAGTATCGAAATCGCGGCAACGCCGCTGTACGGCACGCCGCCAAGATTATGGCTCAATCCATACGTCGGGTTCTTTAACTGGCGCCGGCCCGCGCGGCCCAGCAGCTGCAAATAGTTTTCGTATGCCATTCTGAGGCCGGAGGCGCCTATCGGATGACCGAAGCACTTCAGTCCACCGTCGATTTGACAAGGGACCCCGCCGTCGGCGTCGAAGAATCCGTCCATGACATCCTTCACGGCTCCGCCATCTTCGGAAACTCCAAGATCCTCCATCGTGACGAGTTCGGTGATCGAGAAGCAATCGTGGACTTCCATCATGCTGAGTTCCCTGCGCGGATTTTTGATGCCCGCCTCTTCGTACGCTTTCTTGGCGGCGATGCGCGTATTGCGCACGTAGCTGCCGTCCCAGCCCGCGGTGCCCGTGTCGCGTCCGGAGCTCAAGGACAGCTGCAGCGCCTTGATGGTCACCAAATCCTTCTTACCGAGACCGCGCGCGATGTCCGGCGTCGTGACGATGGCGCAGGCTGACCCGTCGCTCACACCGCAGCAATCGAACAAGCCCAGCGGATCTGCGATCATCGGCGCATTGAGGATGGTATCAAGATCCACTTCCTTCTGGATATGTGCCTTGGGATTCTTCGCTCCGTTCTGGTGGCTCTTCCAGGAAACGCGGCCGATCGCGCGCTTCAGTTCGTCCCGTGACACGCCGTAGCGTGTACGGTACCCGGCGGCTAATTGTGCAAATCCCGCGGGCGCAGAACTGTAGGGCATGAGGAGATCATTGAGAGTACCCTTGGTCTGCACGGGCAGTCCGCCATAGCCTGTGTCCTTGAGCTTTTCTGCGCCGATCGCCAGCGCAATGTCCACGGCACCCGCTGCGACCGCGTACACGGCGCCGCGCAGCGCCTCGGTACCGGTCGCGCACATGTTCTCCACGCGGGTGACGGGGATGCCCTCGAGACGCAGCGCCGTCGACAGGGGAATGGCGGAGTTGCCGACATTGGCTTTATCCAAGGCGGACCCAAACCAGGCTGCCTCAATTTGCTTTCTTTCGACGCCGGCATCCTGCAATGCCTCCTGAAAGGCTTCCGATAACAGATGTTCGGTGCCGCAATTCCAACGCTCACCGAATTTCGAGCAGCCCATGCCGAGGATTACGACCTTGTCCTTGATTCCGGTTGCCATTGATTTCTCCTCGCCTAGATGGGAGCAGCCTTCCAAAAATACCGGTTGAAATGCCGCTTGCCGTCCTTTTCCTTGATGCGAAACACCATGCGCAGCGTGGACCCGACGTCGAATTTTGCGGGATCGACGTCCACCATCTCCATCAGCACCCGTGCGCCGTTGTCGAATTGCACCAGCCCCACATAGAGGGGCGGTGCAGGATAGAACATGAGCCAATCCGCCGTGAAGGTGGCCACTTTCGCAAGTTCGTCCGCGAGCGGATATGGCGTCAGCGGTTTTATCGAGCCGCAATTGACGCAGGCCACCAGAGGCGGAAACTGAATCGCGCCGCAATCGCCGCATCGTCCGCCGATGAAACTGATGACCTGATCCTGTGCGCGGTACAATTGCGTCAACGCGGTCTTGGCATCCGTCTCGGACCGCATGCCCCAATCGAGATCGATCTCGCCCGTGAATGACAGCAGCTTCGTATAATTCTTGTCCGTAACGCCTCGCGCCAGCGCCGCACTCACACTCGAGGTGGACTGGTAGCCGCGAATCGCTTCCGTCGTCTCCAGCAACAAGGCGTCGCACCCGCCGCCAAATCCGATGACGAGTATTTTCTGTCTCGGCGCCGCTTTTTCCAGAGCCACCGCGAGCATCATCAGCGCGTGGGCAGCCCCGGTGTCGCCGCACTTCGATGCCAGATTATCGACAACCGCCTCGGGCTTGATTTTCAGGCGCTTCGCCACCCCTGTGGCCGCGCCGGGAATGGTGGCCGGCATGCATAGGTAGTCGATCGAATCCGCGCTGACGCCGTTCTCCGAAAACAGCCTTTCGACCGCTTCCGGGATGATCTTCAGATGTCCTTCGTCGCGAACCCAGCGCTCCTCCCAGTAATAATCGTATTTCTCGCCTTCCGCGCGAAAGTGATCGGCGAACGAACTGGCGCTCGAAGCACTCCCCACGAACTTCGCGATCGTCTCACCGGATCCGAGCCGCAATGCAAGCGCTCCGCAGCCATAGTGCATCTCCTGCGCACTGCCGGGCTTTGACCGGCGATTGTCCGCTGCGACGATTACCACGTCGGAATCCTCCTGCGATCGAAGCGCACGGATCAGCGCGGAGACACCGGCACGTAGCGATCCGCCGGCGTCCAGCGTAGCTGTGCTCGAAGGCAGCCCGGAGGCATTGACGATGACGCTGGCGTTCGGCAGGTCCGCAAACGGCGGCGTGGTCGACGCGAAGACCAATGACCCGATGCGTTGTTTCGAACCGGAAGCCAGACAGGCGCGCGTCGCCTCGACGCCCATGGTGATCGAGTCCTCGTCCCAGTTGCAGAATGAACGCTCGCCTTTACCGGCCGCCTTCAGCGAGGGCAACGACCATGCGTGCGCCGCGGCGATCGAGGCGCGGTCCATGCGCAACCGCGGAATGCATGCGCCATAGGACTTGACTCCGATCTCTGGCATTGCTCGCGACTCCCGACTAGCATCTGTATTAACCCGAATAGTATGCTAAATTACGATCTCGATTGCAAACCAAAGGACGCGGCCGGCGCCATTCTCATACGCCATGGGAGCGCCGGCGAGCAGGCGCTGTTGATTCCGCGCAAGCGGGCGGAATGCCCGATGGTTGACGGCTCGATACGCTCGCTTTTTTACTGCACCGCCGCTACGCTTGTGCGCGAGCGGCTGACGAGGTGTTCAAGCACGGAGTTAAAGAAATGCCAAAGACCGAACGCCCCTTCCGAGTGGGCTTCTTGATCCACGACGTCTCGAGACTTCGGCGCACCGTGGTCGACAAGGCATTGCGGCCTCTCGGGGTGACGCGTTCGCAGTGGTGGGTTCTGGCAAACCTTTCGCGTCATAACGGCGGCGGCATGATGCAGACGGAATTGTCGAAAGTCATGGACGTCGGCAAAGTGACCCTGGGAGGACTGATCGATCGGCTCGAGGCGAGCGACTACGTGGAAAGGCGGCCCGAACCCGGCGATCGAAGGGCCAAGCGGGTGGTCATGACCCCGAAAGGCGTAAAGCTGTTGGGACGGATTCAAAAGATCGCCAAGGTCGTGAACGGTGAAATCATGACCGGAATACCTGCGAATGACATTCTGCGCACGGAAAGGGTGCTCCATAAAATGAAGCAGCAGCTCATTGCCATGGACGCCGTGCCGGGCGCATCGAACAATTCTAAGGATGAGGATGCGCGCTAAAGAATGATCGTGAGCCGGCCCTGATCGGCAAGGCTGTTGAGATCGAGAATGCAGCGCTTGTGCTTGATCTTGAACCCTCCCGCCTCCTGGGGCACGAGTACATAGTGTGTCTGGCCCATGTATTGGCTCGTGTTGTCTTCTTTGGTCCGATAGACGACGAAGTTGGCCCTCACTTTGATTTCACCGCTGGCGTTCGGATCCAGGCGAACATTGCTGATGATGTGACGAACCTTCGAATGAGGAAATTCCGCATGCGCCGTCTTCTTCATGAGTCGCTTCGCCCGGCTCGTGAGGCGCTCCTTGTCGTCGGCGAGCAGGAACAGCGAGTCCTTTGCGCTCGAATTGATCGGATCGGGGGAATCCAATGACGTGACATCGTACCGGGCGTCCTCCGTGTAGAGCTCCGACCATTCCGGCAGGCGCCAATCGTCGATCAACTCCGCCTCTTGATACAAGAACTCTTCAACCTGATGGCGGGTGGATTGCACGTCACTCATCGCGCGCGCATCATTCGATCCCATTGAGCCCAGTAGCCACGCATCTGGCCCTCGTCGTCGGGTCCGCAGACCTCGACGCGGGAATCCTCGGCCCCGTTCATGCCCTTCGATAATTCGTTCCACTCGACGGGCGAGTGTTCAATTCCGCGCTGGCACAATTCGAGCATCTCAATGTCGTCTGCCGAGCCGAAGCCCGAGGGCCCGAGAAAGCTCACGAAATTGTCGAGCCTTATGGCGCGCAGCGCCGCCGACTCGTCGCTAGGCCCTAGCGCCCAAGAGTTGACTCGCATACTGGTGGCGGAAACGGGCTCGATGGTACGGACGATCATGCCCACGTTATCGTTGATCACGAGGTTGGGGAAAATGACCAGATTTTTCTGCACATCCGAGATGAAATCGGCACGTTCCTTACCGAATCGCTGTTCGAGCCAGGCCCGTTTTGCCTCAATTTCTTTCTTGATCTCGAGACCCCACGGCGGGATCCAGCTCGCCACCGGTCGCCCCGTCGGCACCCAGGATTCCAATGCGCCGTGTCCGTTTCCCAGACCACGGCCCCTGCCCTGTTTGTTGAACAAGTTTGCGATAAAGTTGACCGCTCCCTCGCCGCCGCCGGCCTTGAGGCGATCGTCCAAGAACTCGAGATAGCTCACGTGCACCGGCAACAGATGATAGCCATCGTAGCTGTTCTCGCACAAATACTTGAAATTTGCGTTGATCGAATAGGAATGTTCGCCGGGCAGAACGACCAACCCCGCCTCCGACTGATCGCACATCGAATCCAGGTATTCCTTCGCGCCGGCAAGATAATCGACCAAGCTGATCGCCGCGGAGTTGTAATTGGTGAAATAAAAGCCTCGATATTCCTCGAGACGCGGGACCTTTCGCAGGTTGAGGGCGCCATCTGCGTTGATGTCGGCATCGAAGCCCCTGGTCGCATTCATCGAAACCAGCTTGCCGTCCGAGTTGAACACCCAGCCGTGATAGGGACAAGCGAACGACTTGGCGCTGCCGCGCTTTTCACGGCAGATTCGCGTGCCACGATGCGTGCACGAATTGAAGAATGCCCCGATCTCGCCGCTGCGGCCGCGCATGAAGATGAGGTCGCCCCCGCCCACGGTGCGCGCCACAAAATCGCCCTTCGAGGGAAGCTCGGACGCGTGGCCGACATACAGCCAGCATTTCGAGAAGATTAATTGCTTTTCCTTCTCGAAGATCTCCGCGCTGCGGTAGGCGTCTCGATTGACGCGAAATCTATGGTGAGCGAGGTCGATATCGACGAGCTTGCGCTGCGGATCTATGAGAGCGGACATGACTACCTACTGATTGCGCCCGCGATTCGGTATGATGCCGTATTGTATGCGTTTTTACCAATGAGGACAATCGTGGAACAGGTACGCCGTCAGTGCGGGCTGCGGGCCTAACTGCGGCATTTGCGTTGAACGCCGGAGGCTGAATGGGGCCGCTGAAAGGGTTCAAGATCATCGAATTCGCGGGCATCGGCCCCGGTCCGTTTTGCGCGATGTTGTTCGCCGATATGGGCGCGGAGATCATTCGCATCGACCGGATGGGCGCCAAACCGTCGGCGGATGGCAAGGCGAGGCAGAACGTGTCGGCGCGAGGCCGACGCTCGGTGGCGCTGGATCTCAAGAATCCGCAGGCGGCCGGCGTGGTGCTCCGAATGTGCCGTCACGTTGACGGAATAATCGAGGGATTTCGCCCCGGCGTCATGGAGCGGTTCGGCCTGGGTCCGAGCGAGTGTATGCGCGAGAATCCGCGCCTCGTCTACGGACGCATGACCGGTTGGGGTCAAACCGGTCCCATGTCCCAAATTGCCGGGCATGACATCAACTATCTCGCGCTTTCGGGCTCGCTCTACATGTTTGGCCGCGCGGACGAGAAGCCCGCTCCGCCGCTCAATCTGGTCGCCGATATGGGCGGGGGTGGAATGCTCCTGGCCTTTGGGATGTTGTGCGCCTTGCTCGAGCGTCAGCGCTCCAGCGAAGGACAGATCGTTGATGCTGCAATGGTCGACGGAGCCGCACTTCTCGCCACATTGGTCTATGCACAACGTGGGTCCGGCGCGTGGAGCGACCGGCGGGGGTCGAATCTGCTCGACACGGGCGCTCACTTCTACGAGGTATACGAGACGAAGGACGGCGGATTCATTGCAGTCGGCGCGATCGAACCACAGTTTTATGCTGCACTGTTGCGAGGGATGGCTCTCGATCAGGAAGAGTTGCCGGCCCAAATGGACCGTGCGCGCTGGCCTGAAATGAAGCAGCGCTTCGCGGCGGCGTTTAAATCGAAAACGCGGGCAGAATGGACCCGCATCTTCGATGGTACGGACGCGTGTGCCTCCCCGGTGCTCTCGCCGGTTGAAGCGGCCGAACATGAACACAACCGGGCCAGAGCATCGTTTCGAAAAACGGCCGGCGTATTGCACCCGGGACCTGCCCCGCGGTTCAGTCGCACGAACCTCGAAGCGCCTTCCGATCCTCCGTTCAGCGGCGAGCACTCCGACGCGGTGCTCCGCGACCTCGGTTTCGAGTTTGAGGAAATCGCCGCGCTACGCCGGTCGAAAGCGTTGGCTTGACCCGCTTCATTGGCGCGGGATTTTCGGGTGGTCGATCACGCATGGCATCTCAGAGAGTGCGCGCGATCGTATATTTCATGATCTCGGAAGTTCCACCGTAGATTCGATGAATGCGCGCCGCCGTGTAGAGCTTGGAGATCGGATACTCATCCATGTAGCCGGCGCCGCCGTGCAGTTGCACGCACCGGTCCATGACCCGACCCTCGAGCTCTGTGAGCCAGAGCTTCGCCATCGCCGATCGACTGTTGTCGAGCTCACCGCGCAGCACCCGTGCGACGCAGTCGTCATAGAACGCCCGGCCGTAGGCGATCTCCGTATGCATCTCGGCGAGAACGAACTGCGAGTTCTGGAAATCGAAAATCCGCTGGCCGAAAGCCTTGCGGTCCTTGACGAAGGCGAGCGTCAGGGAGAATCCGAGCTCCGCAGCGCCCAAGGCGCGCGCGGCGATCGTCAGCCGCTCCTTCGGCAGTTCCTTCATCAGCACCGCGAATCCGCCTCCCGGTGGCCCGAGGAGGCTCGACGCCGGAACCCGCAGGTCCTTGAAGAAAAGCTCGGCCGTGTCGCCCGCCTTCATGCCCATCTTGTGGAGGTTCCGTCCCCGGACGTAGCCGTCCCGCGTGCTCTCGACGAGGAACAGACTGATGCCCTTGGAGCCGGCACTCGGATCCGTCTTGGCAGCGACCAGCGCGAGATCCGCGTTTATTCCTCCGGAAATATAGATCTTGGACCCGTTGATGATGTAGTCATCGCCGTCGCGAACTGCGGCCGTCTTGATCGCCTGCAGATCGCTTCCGCAGTGCGGCTCCGTCATGGCAACCGTGAGGATGATCTCCCCCGAGCAGATCTTCGGCAGGTAGTGCCGCCGCTGCTCTTCGGTCCCGAAATTGAGGATATGAAAGCCCGGGAGGCCCGATTCGAGAGCCACGCCGGCGCTCGCGCCGGCGGCGCAGCGGCCGAGCTCCTCGGAGACGATGAGTTGGTGGACGAAGTCGCCGCCCGGCCCGCCGTACTCCTCCGGCATGCCCGGAGAAATCAGGCCGACTTGTCCGGCGCGGCGCCAGAAACTGCGCGCGATGATGCCGTCCCGTTCCCAGGCTTCGATATTCGGCGTGAGCTCGCGTTCTAAAAACCGCCGGAGCGTCTCTCGAAACGCCTCGTGCTCCGGTCGATAGATGGATGAAGTCAGCGGCTCCATATGTGATTCTCCTGTGCGGCGCGCGCACGCCGTCGAGAGCCCGTCAGTCCTCGCGAACCTCGACAAACACTGCGCCGTCGCGCAGCGTGACAGGATAGGTTTTGAGAGGAACCGTGCATGGGGGACCAAGCACGACACCCGTGCGAATGTCGAATTTGCTGTTGTGCCACGTGCATTGGATGACGTGTCCCTCCAGGGAACCCTCTTCGCCGAGTGAGGCATGCATGTGCGTGCAAGTATCGTCCGTGACGAAGAACTCGCCATCGACGTGATAGACGGCGAGCGCACCCAAGCCTGCGACCTGCACCTGCGTGTGGGATTCGGGCTCGACATCTGAGGTACTGCAGATCTTGACGGACTTCGTGCTCATCCCCGCTCCCCGGGCGCGATACCTCGCATCCGACGCCTAGCCTTGCGGCGGCGTGCCGCGCGCCTGGCGCTGCTGCGCGAGCTCGAGTCTGGCGATGAGATCCCGATGCACCTCATCCGCGCCCTCGCCGATCCTCACGGTGCGTTGATAAGCGTACATCTCGGCAAGAGGACGCTCGTGCGACACCCCCACGCCCCCGAGAAACTGAATCGCCCGATCGAGCACGGCGAGCGCCATGTTCGGTGCCAGAACCTTGCACTGCGC
>WNFF01003169.1_pt1 | contig 13487 bp, 10 predicted proteins | sample 5400441 | NCBI WGS metagenome assembly WNFF01 (sample SAMN13153345, study PRJNA577476) | soil metagenome | isolation source: 120 cm saprolite under Douglas fir tree site 2 hole 3 replicate 1 | place: USA:California | collected 2015-04-18
TGATCGGAATCGGCACGCCCCAGTAGCGTTGACGGGAGATCAGCCAGTCCCGCAATCGGAAGGTGACGGTTCGCCGCCCGATGCCTTTACGTTCGGCGTCAGCGCTGATCCCCTCGATCGCGTCCTTGACGCTGAGCCCGTTGAAGGACCCGGAGTTGACGAGCACGCCGTCGTAGGCCTCGAACGCCTGGTCGAGCGGCTCGGCCCGGGCCTCGTGACTGACGTTGATCACGCGCCGAATCGGCAGTTTGTACTTGCGCGCGAACTCGAAGTCGCGGCTGTCATGGGCGGGCACCGCCATGATCGCGCCGGTGCCGTAGGTCGCCAGCACGTAGTCGGCGATCCAGATCGGGATCCGCTCCTCGGTGAAGGGGTTGATGGCATAGGTGCCGGAAAAGACGCCGGTCTTTTCGTGTTCGGTGGAGAGGCGCTCGATCTCGGTCTCGGCCTTGGTGCGCTCGATGTAGGCATCGACCGCGGCGCGCTGCTCGGGCGCAACGATCTTCTGGACGATTTCATGCTCGGGCGCCACCACCATGAAGGTCGCGCCGAAGACGGTGTCCGGCCGGGTCGTGAAGACGCGCAGCTTGCCATCCTGCTCGATGAAGAACTCGAGCTCCGCGCCCTCGCTGCGGCCGATCCAGTTGGCCTGCATTACTTTGACGCGCTCCGGCCAGCGATCGAGCTTGGTCAGGTCATCGAGCAGGCGCTGGGCGTAGGCCGTGATCTTGAAGAACCACTGCTCGAGCTCCTTCTTGGTGGGCTTGGTGCCACACCGCCAGCAGACGCCGTTGACGATCTGCTCGTTGGCGAGCACGGTGTTGTCCTTCGGACACCAGTTGACCCACGCCCTCTGCTTGTAGGCGAGACCCATCTCCAGAAATTTCAAGAACAACCACTGGGTCCATTGGTAGTACTCCGCATTAGAGGTGCTGACCTCGCGGTCCCAGGCATAGAGCACGCCCATGATGTCGAGCTCGTGCTTGGAAAGCGCGATGTTGCCGTCGATCGAGACCCTCGGCGGGATGCCGCTCTTGATAGCGGCGTTCTCCGCCGGCAGACCAAAGGCGTCCCAGCCGAACGGGTTCAGGACATTGAAGCCCCGCATGACCTTGTAGCGGGCAAAGGCATCACCGATGACGTAGTTGCGGAAATGCCCCATGTGGAGCGGACCCGAGGGGTAAGGAAACATGACGAGGTTGTAGAACTTGGGCTTGCTCGAGTCTTCCGTGACGCGAAATAGCCCTGCCTTCTTCCAGGCCTCGCGCCACTTGGGCTCGATCGCCTGCGGATCGTAGACGGGAGCGGCAGTTCTGGCCATGCTAGTAAAGGAGTGGAGCCGACGAGATTCGAACTCGTGACCTATTGCATGCCATGCAATCGCGCTCCCAGCTGCGCCACGGCCCCACGCGCGTTGGTCGAGGGTCAAGTTTAGCGAACTGGTCGGACCGAGAGAGGCGACCGGTCGCGCCACGGTGCCAGTATACACGCTTTTGTGTAACTGCACCGACAAGCGAGCGCGACCCGGCTCCTATCATTCCTGCGATGCAGCACCTCTGGGCGCCCTGGCGTAAGCAATTCATCAAAGGTCCCAAGCCGCAGGGTTGCTTCTTCTGTGAAGCCGCGGCCGCCGACCCCACACACGATGCCGATCACCTGGTGCTTGCCCGCACCGACGTCGCCATCGCGATCCTCAATCGCTATCCGTACAACAACGGGCATCTGATGGTGGCACCCAAGGCGCATCTCGCCAACCTGGAGGAGCTGCCGCCGGCCGCGGCAAACGAGGTGATGGCCCTAACCCAGCGGTCCTTGCGCGTTCTGCGCCAGGTCCTCTCCCCGCACGGCTTCAACCTCGGAATCAACGGTGGCAAGGTCGCCGGCGCCGGCGTCGCCGACCACGTGCATCAGCATGTCGTCCCGCGCTGGGATGGCGATACCAATTTCATGCCGATCGTGGCCGACACCAAGATCCTTAACGAGAGCCTTACGACGAGTTATCGCGAGTTGCGTGCCGGTTTCGATCGACTGCCGTAAGCGCCATAGTTATTCGGTCGCGGCTCAATTAGGTCCGAACGGCGGATGAACCGCACGCAAACCGGTGCTACCTTCGTTCAAGCCATGAAGAGACACCGCCGCAAGTCCGGCCAGGCACTGATCGAATATGCCTTCCTCATGGTCTTGCTGGCGACCGTCGCTATCGCGGTGATCATCATGGCCGGCAACCAGCTCTCAAGTGTCTACAACGACGTGAGCTACGAGTTTGCCCACCTCACCGATGCCACTACGCTCGCGCCAGACGGCGTCACCACCGTGGCCCCGGGCGCTTCGCCAGCGGCTTCGTGTCCGGCCGGCCAGACCCTGCAGCTGAGAGGTCACAAGTGGAAATGCATATAGGACCGGTTGAGCTGCGATGCCAGGCTGGGCCGCGCCGGCTGAACCGACTGCTCGCCAACCGGCAGCTCTGGAAGAACGCGATCTACTCGATCGCTTTCATCACCTACCTCTGCTCGTTCCTCTTCTTCGGCCTCGCCATTGTCGATGTTCGCAACTCAGGCGGGACCGTCACCGCGGTGATCGACCTGATCGTGGCCCTGTATTTCCTGGTGCAAGTGATCTTCTTGTTCGTCCTCACCGGGGTCGTCGAACGCCGCCGGCAGAGCCAGCCGATCGAGTTCGCGGATCGGCGTAGCCAGGGTTTTCCTTAGAGGCGTTCCGGGCCGCCGGCCCACGCGAGCCGCGCTTTAGTGCGATGCGAGCGTTAGAGGCGTTCGATGATGGTCGCGATGCCCATTCCGTAACCGATGCACATCGTGCTCAGCCCGTATCGGGCATCCTGGCGCTCCAGCTCGTGCAACAGTGTCGTGATCAGACGCGCGCCACTGGCACCAAGTGGATGGCCCAGAGCAATCGCGCCGCCACTGTAGTTCACCTTCTCCATGTCGGCGCCGGTCTCGTGCTGCCACGCCAGCACCACCGGCGCGAAGGCCTCGTTGACTTCAAAGAGATCGATGTCCTTGAGCTCCAGCCCGGCCTTCTTCAACACTTTCGCCGTCGCCGGAATCGGACCGGTGAGCATGATCGTCGGCTCCGAACCAACTATGGCCTGCGCCACCAGCCGCGCCCGCGGCTTCAGCCCCAGTTCCCTGGCTTTATCCTCCGTCATGACAAGCACCGCCGCGGCGCCGTCGCTGATCTGGCTGGAGTTGCCCGCGGTGACGACACCGTCCTCCTGAAACGAGGGCTTGAGCTGCGACATCTTCTCTTTAGACGGCGGGATCCGAACCCCCTCGTCGACGGTGAAATCATGGCTGCTGCCGTTCTGCTTCACTGCTACCGGGAAGATCTCCCGCGTGAAGCGGCCTTCCTTGATCGCCTGGCCGGCCTTGATGTGGCTCTGGTAGGCGAACTCATCCAGCTGCTCCCGACTGAATCCCCACTTCTTGGCGATCATCTCGGCGGAATTGCCCTGCGGGATGATCTCGAAGAGATCCATGAGCTTGGGGCTGACGGGACCCTCACCGGGACCAAACGCATCCGATCCCATCGGCACGCGGGACATGTTCTCCACCCCGGCGCCGATCACGATGTCCTGGGCGCCCGACATCACCCCCTGGGCGGCGAAGTTGACCGCCTGCTGGCCCGAGCCACAGAAGCGATTGATCGTCGTCCCCGGGACTTCGATCGGGAAGCCCGCGATCAAGGCGGCGGCACGAGCGATGTTCATGCCCTGCTCGCCGGTCTGCGTGACGCACCCCGCCACGACATCGTCGACCAGCGCCGGATCGACCCCGGCACGGGTCACGAGCTCGCGCAGCGTCAGGGCCAGCAGATCGTCCGGCCGGACCGGGCTAAGCGAGCCGCCTCGGCGGCCGATCGCAGTCCGGACGGCTTCAACGATGACGGCTTGGCTCATGAAATGGAACTCCCTTCGAGTGATTGGCTATGCAGCCCTTACCAGTCTAAACCCCGAGTTCGCTTAGAATGTTCCGGCACATGCGAGCTGTTACGGGACGGGCCTTTTGGGCTCGGTAATCAAGAAGCGCAGAAAGAAAATGCGCAAACACAAGCACAAGAAGATGCTCAAGAAGACCCGTTGGCAGCGCCGGACGAAGTAGCGAGCTTTTGAACTAGGTTCTCCAGGTGGGCCTGGGACGCCTCGCCCGGGTACCGATTGACCACGACGCCGGCTTGGTCGATGAAGACGAACGACGGTGGTGAGTCGATCTGATAGGCGGCCGCCAGGCTGCCGGCATCGTCGTAGAGGCTGGGGTACGGCACTTTGAACTCGGTTACGAACGCCCGCGCCAGCGCGCGGTCGTGATCCAGCAGGTCGACGCCGACAAACCGGATGCCCTTACTCGCGTAGATGGCCGCCAGCGAATTCAGTCCAGGTTGCTCCTGGCGGCAGGGTCCGCACCAGGCGGCCCAGAAGACCAGGACGGTCTTCGACTGGCGAAAATCGATCGTCAGGGTGTCGCCGGCCAGCGTCTGCCCCGAGAGCCGCGGCGCGGCGGTGCCCACCCGCCCATTTGGCGCGACCTGCGAGACATCGGGCTGCAGCGTACAGCCTGCCAGCAACAGGCAGGTTAATAACAGGCGAGCGGGCCCCTTCAGGATGTCCCTCCCTCTCCGGAGGAGCGCAGGGTGGCAGCCCTGCAACGTTAGTTGACCGTGCCGGGCTGGGTCTCCCCCAGCGGCCGCCGGAACCCGAGCCCCGGTGTCGATGGCCGAACCGCGGCCGGGAGGAGGGCCTTGTCGAGCACTTCGTGGACGTGCTTGACCATCACGAGCTCCATCGATTGCTTGACCTCGTCCGGCACTTCGTGCAGATCTTTGCGATTCTTCTCCGGGAGGATGAAGACTTTGATGCCGGCGCGATGCGCGGCCAGCAATTTTTCCTTCAGTCCTCCGATCGGCAACACCTTCCCGCGCAACGTGATCTCGCCGGTCATCGCCACCTCGCGTCGAACCGGCCGGTCGGTCAGAACCGAAACGATGGCGGTCGCCATCGTGATGCCTGCCGACGGTCCATCTTTGGGAATCGCCCCGGCCGGGACGTGGATGTGGAAGAAGTGGTCCTCGAAGAAGCCGGGCTTGAGACCCAACTCGAGGGCGTGCGAGCGCGCGTAGCTCACCGCCGCGCGCGCGGACTCTTCCATGACCTTGCCGATCTGGCCGGTCAGGGCGAACTCCCCGCGTCCCTGCATCAGGATCGCTTCGACCGTCATCACATCGCCGCCGTACTCGTTAACCGCCACCCCGGTGACCGCGCCCACCTGGTCCTCCAGCTCGGCGATGCCGAACTCGAAACGCGACGGGCCGAGATAGCCGGTCAGGTCTGTGGGTTCCACGACAACTTTCTCGGTTTCCCCTTCGGCGATGCGGCGCGGAATCTTCCGGCAGATGTTCGCGATCTCCCGCTCCAGGTTTCGAACGCCGGCTTCGTGCGTGTACTCGCGGATCAGCACTCGAAGCGTGGCTGCCGTCAGTTCGAGGTGCTCGTCGGTGAGACCATGCTCGCGCAATTGGCGGGGAACCAGGAACTGCTGCGCGATGTGCATCTTTTCATCCTCGGTATAGCCCGGAAGGCGGATGATCTCCATCCGGTCGCGAAGCGGCGCGATGATGGTGTCCACCACATTCGCGGTCGTGATGAACAGGACGTGGGAGAGGTCGTACGGGACCTCCAGGTAGTGATCGGAAAAGTCCCGGTTCTGCTCCGGGTCGAGGACTTCGAGCAGGGCGGACGATGGATCGCCCCGCCAATCCGCGCCCACCTTGTCGATCTCATCGAGCATGAAGACCGGGTTGCGCGCGCCCGCCACTTTCATTTGCTGAAGAATGCGTCCCGGCATGGCGCCGATGTAGGTACGCCGATGACCCCGGATCTCGGCCTCGTCGTGGATGCCGCCGAGCGACAGCCGGACGAACTTGCGGCCCAGCGCCCGCGCAATCGACTTGCCGAGGCTCGTCTTGCCTACGCCGGGCGGCCCGACAAAGCACAGGATCGGCGAGCGCAGGCTCTGCGAGCGCTGGCGGACGGCCATGTACTCCAGGATTCGTTCTTTGATTTTCTCGACACCGTAGTGGTCTTCATCGAGCACTGTGGCGGCGACCTTGATGTCCCACGTCTCGGCCGGCGGCGGCCCCCAGGGCAGGGCGATCAACCAATCGACGTAGGTCCGGATGATGCCCACCTCCGGCGATGCCGCGGGGATGCTCTGCATCCGGTCGATCTCTTTCAAGGCGCGCTCTTTCACCGTGTCCGGCATGCCCGCGGATTCGATCTTCTCGCGCAGCGTATGCAGCTCGGCGCCTTCTTCGTCCTCGCCAAGCTCCTTGCGAATCGCCTTGAGCTGCTCCCGCAGGATCTGGTCGCGCTGCAGCTTGCCGATGGTGCTCTGCACTTCGTTCTGGATCTTGGCCTTGAGCTCGAGGATTTCGACCTGCTTGCTAAGGAAGAGCGACAGCAGCCGAAGCCGTTCGATGACGTTGGGCGTCTCCAGCATGTGCTGCTTCTGGTCGAGCGTCTGGTCGGGGGCCGCCGAGACGAGGTCGGCCAGGTAAACCGGATCATCTGTCTTGGAAACGGTGGCTGCGATCTCCGGTGCGACTGCGGCGCCGGATTCGACGTACTTTTCGTAGAGGCTCTTGACTGAGCGCATGTGCGCCTCCATCTCGAGGCCCTCCCCCACCTGGTCGGCGACCGTTTCGACCTCGACCTCGATGAAGGGCTTGAATTGCACGAAGCGCACGATGCGCGCCCGCTGGGAACCTGCGACCAGCATCTGCACGCCGGCCGGGGTCTGACGCATCCCGTTGATTTCGGCGATGGTTCCGGTGGCGTACAGGTCCTGCTCGGTCGTGTCGTCGACCTGCGGGTCGCGCTGCGCGACGAGTAGGACCTGCTTGTCCTTCTCCATCGCGGCGGTGATCGCCGCAATCGACGTGCGCCGTCCGACCGACAGTGGCACGATCAGCTTGGGAAACACGACATCGTCCCGCAACGGAACAAGAGGGATCCGCCGAAGTTCGACGGCGTCGGCCATCTGTTTAGACCTGTGCTCCAGCGTCGCTCACGGCCGCCTGCCAGGCCCTGGGCGAGGCAATCCCGCCTTCGAGCGCGCGCGGTCCGATCAGCCGCGCGATCTGGTCTTCGTCGAGAACTTCTTCCTGCAACAGGGCGGTGGCCAGCGTATCGAGCTTGGCACTATTCGCGGCCAGGATGCTCTCGGCCGCCTGGTAGCCCTCGTTGAGGAGCCGGGTCACTTCCTCGTCGATGATCGCGGCCGTCCGCTGGCTGATGTGCGGGGTGCCGGCCAGCTCACGTCCCAGGAAGACCGCCTGCGGCGAGTCGTCAAAGGAGAAGAGGCCCATCTTCTTGCTCATCCCCCAGCTCACGACCATGTGGCGAGCCAGTTCGGTCGCCGTCTCCAGGTCGTTCTGGGCGCCGGTCGTGATCGATCCGAGCGCTAACTGCTCGGCCGCTCGTCCGCCCAGCGCCATCGCGATGCGCGCCTCTAAATATTCTTCCGACAGGTTATGCCGGTCGTCGGTCGGAATCGATTGGGTGACACCCAGCGCCATGCCACGGGGCACGATCGTGATCTTGTGGACGGGATCCGACTGTGGTTGGTACCAGGCGACCAGCGCGTGACCCGACTCGTGGTAGGCAATCACGCGGCGCTCCGCCTCGCTCAGATAGATCTTGCGCTCCGAGCCGAGGACGACCCGGTCGAACGACTCCTCGAAGTCCTCCATGGCGACGGTCGTCCGGTTGGTGCGCGAGGCGTGCAGGGCGGCTTCGTTGACCAGGTTGGCAAGATCAGCGCCCACCAGCCCCGGCGTCGAGCGCGCGATGATCTCCAGGTCGACATCCGCATCCAGCGGCACGCTGCGCGTGTGCACTTTCAAAATCGCGGCTCGGCCGCGACGGTCCGGCCGGTCGACCACGACCCGCCGGTCAAATCGGCCGGGGCGGAGCAGCGCCGGGTCGAGGACGTCGGCGCGGTTGGAGGCGGCGACCACCACCACGGCCTCGCGCTGATCGAAGCCGTCCATCTCGACCAGCAGCTGGTTCAACGTCTGCTCGCGCTCGTCGTTGCCACCACCCAGGCCGGCGCCCCGCTGGCGGCCGACGGCATCCAGCTCGTCGACGAAGATCACCGAGGGCGAGTGCTTCTTGGCATCTTCGAACAGGCTGCGGACGCGGGACGCGCCCACTCCGACGAACATCTCAACGAATTCCGACGCCGAAATGCTGAAGAACGGCACTCCGGCCTCGCCGGCGATGGCACGGGCGAGCAGTGTCTTGCCGGTGCCTGGCGGCCCAATCAGGAGGACGCCCTTGGGCATCCGGCCGCCCAGCTTTTGAAACTTCCCGGGATCGCGTAAGAAATCGACCATTTCCTGCAGCTCGAACTGGGCCTGTTCCACGCCGGCTACGTCGTGGAAGGTTGTCTTGGGCGTGCTTGGGTCCTGCAGCCGAGCGCGGCTGCGGCCGAAGCTGAAGATGCCCTGGGCCGCCTGGCCGCTGCGCCGCACGAACCAGATCCAGATGCCAATCAGAACCACGAAAGGCAGGATGCTGATCAGCAGGCTGCCGAGGCCGCCGGTGTCCGTCTTGACCACGGTGGTGACATGGTTGGCCTTCAGGAGCGGAAAGAACGTGGGGTCGGTCAATCCGACGTTGTCGGGGACGGTCGCGTTGAACTGGCTGTTGCTGACCCCGTTGTTGGAAACGGCGATCTTGAGGTCACCCTGCGCGGACTGGCCCTGGATGGTGATGTCGGAAACGTTGCCGTTCTCGACCTGGGTCAGCAGCTGCGAATAGCTGAGGTCGACTCGCGCCGGCCCGCCGAGCCGGGTGCCAAAGAGTTGAACCAGGAGGATCGCGAAGTAGAGGCCGAGTCCGGCCAGCAGGGCAAGGCGAATCCAGGAGCCGCTCTGCCGTGGGTTCTTGGGCGCCTGCGGGGGCGGCGTCTGGTCGGGCCGGAATTGAGCCATATGGCTAGTCTATGCGCGCCTCATGAGAATGAAACAAGTCCGATCAGGCAAAGCATTCGGGCCGCCTCATGGTAAACCTGAACGTATAATTCCGCCGGGGCGATAGCTCAGCTGGCAGAGCGCCGCACTCGCATTGCGGAGGTCGAGAGTTCGAGTCTCTTTCGCTCCACCAACCCGCTCAGACCGATCCGGGCTGCCGGGCGGCAACCATCATTGACAGTGGAACTTGTGCCCGTGCAGGGTCGCGGTGGTGCCGTCCGGGCAGGTGTAGGCGCTGGACTGCCCCACGTCGCTGGGATTGGTGACGGCCTCCTGGATGTCGGTGAACGTCTTGTTCAGTTCATTACCGGCCACTGTGATCGCGGCGATCGCCACACACGCGACCAGGACAAGGATGAGCGCAAACTCGACCATCGATTGGCCCTTTGACCGTACGTGATCGCGCACCCACTGGATCATGGTTTTTCCTGGGCCAAGGTCGCGGCCTCTGGGCCCTCTAGATCTGTAAACGTTTCAAACGGCAAAAAGGATCCGACCCTTACCAGTGGCCTAACGGCCAAAGGCCGGCCCTATGCCACGGCGGGCAACGCCCGGTTGTCGGACTGCGCGACGGATGCGACCCCCGGGATGCGGGCAAAGGCGGCCCAGATCAGGATCGGAGCGGCGCCGGCCACCACCACGACGATGCGGGCCAGCAGCATCTGGTTCATGGGAGCGGCGAGCAGCAGGAAGCAGCCGATGCTGACCACCCGCCCGATCCCCAGGCACAGTTCCTGGTGAACGATATAGTCGTATCGCATCACCTTTGGCGCCGGGTCCCGGTCGATCACCTGTAACGCCACCGGGGCGAGCGCGTTGCCATAGAGCGGGCCGCCAATCGCGCGCAACAAGCCGAAGCCGACGATCGCCCAGGCCGTCAGGTAGAGCGGCAATAAGAAGGTCGAGAGCACCAGCAGCGCGCCGCCAGCGAGGGCGCAGGCGATCCGGTGCTGGGGCTTCATGAAGGCGGCCAGCCCGAGGCTGATGCCGACTCCGAGCAGCCCCATCAACCCGTTGAAATTGCCCACCTGCTGCTCGTTCTTGAGCACAAGGAACATCAGAATCGTGAGCACCAACCCGGCCAGGCTCCCCGTGAAACCGTCGGCCAGCCGGGCGCGGGTCACCCAGCGCCAGTCCGGATTTCGCCGCGCCAGTGTGGCCACTCGATGAAGCGACAGCCGCCCGCGCGCGGCTGACGGTAGCCGGCCGGCCAGCACCATGGCCGCCATCAGCACCACCGCAGCGAGGGCGAAGACCAGCTGATAGCCGCGGTAGGCCCCACCCACACGGGTACCCGCCACGATGATCGCCCCCGCCGCCGGCGGGAGCGCGGCGGTCAAGAGCAAGCTCGCTGTCGCCTGGGCCCCGAAGTACCGGTCGCGGTCCCGGTCCGAGGTGGTGTCGTAAGTGACGAGGTGAAAGCCGGACCAGTAGAAGCCTTCCGCAACGCCTCGGAGAAGGCCCAGGAGCACGACCCAATGCGGGGCGTCGTTGCCGAGTATGAGGATGACCAGGTAGGAGAGGCCGCAGCCGAAGAGGCCGATTCGGATCGAGGCTCCCGCGCCGATCCCCCGCCAGAGCAACCCGTTCGCGAGGAAGGCGGCGGGAATCATGAGCGCGCTCAAGCCGCTGTAGAGGGCGATCGGCGTCAAGTCATGGCTGGCCCGCCAGAGAAAGATCGACAGGAAGGCGCCGGCCAGCAGGTTGGCCGCCGTGTAAGCGCCGTGGACCGCCACCATGGTGTTGGCACGCCGGTCCAACCCGCTCGACAACCCGCTCGGCCGTAACACCCGTCCCTTCCTTCGGGCCCGTCCAGCAAGCCCGTATCCGGACAACGGTTCGCTTGACGGCCACTTTCCCGGGTCATCGGCCTGTCACCAATAGGACGGGGCCGTCACGCCCCCGGGCGCCGGGGCCACGCGGCCGACCGAAACGTCGCCCGCAATAGGACGGCGGTAGCCTCGCCCTAGGCGCTCGATCGAGCGCCATCCAAGGGGGTCGCAACACGGAAATCCACGACGTCCAGTCCTCGAGCAGCGAAGTCCTGCCTCGGCCGGCAGCCGTGCCGCTGCCGGCAGCCACCCGCGAGCTGCTGGCGTCGCTCCAGCAGGGCGCGATCTCCGCGGCCGCCTACGACACCGCCTTCGTCGCCCGCCTGCGCCAGCCGGACGATCCGAACGCGATGGCGTACCCCCAGACGCTTGGCTGGCTCCTGCGCAGCCAGAACGCCGATGGCAGCTTCGGCACCGTCCTGCCGATCCCGAAAGACAAGTTGGTCTCGACCCTGAGCGCCCTGGTGGCGCTCGCCGACCTGCCACAGCCCCTCCAGGATGGGGTGGCCCATCGCGCGCGGACGAAGGCGCTGCGCTACCTCTACGAGGACACCGGCAACTGGCAGACGGGCGCGGACATGGCCGGCTTCGAGCTCGTGCTCCCGGCCTTGCTCGACGAGGCCAAGGTGCGTGGACTCCCGCTGCCCTACGAGCGGTTCATGGGGATCTCCGCGCAACGGGACGCAAAGATCGGCCATATCCCGCCCCGGCTCATCTACAACGTGAAGACACCGCTCCTGCACTCGTTGGAGTACCTCGGTAACCGGCTCGACATCGAGGCGGCCCGCAAGCAGCTGTCCCCTAACGGCTCGTTTGCGAACTCGCCGTCGGCGACAGCCTATTTCCTGCTCAAGACCCGCGACGAGCAGGCGAACGAGTACATCGCCTTACTACTTCGCAACCGAGGCGACGGGAGTATCCCGACGGTCGCCCCCTTTGAAGTCTTCGAGATCGCCTGGGTGCTGTACAACCTGGCCCGGGCCGGCCACCGGCCCGCGGAGGCGTCGCCGCTACTGCGCTACCTTGCGCAGGCGCTCACCGACGACGGTGTGGGCGTCTCCAGGGAAGGCCTCCGCCCGGACGCCGACGACACGGCGCTGACCCTCAGCGTCCTCCATCGCTACGGCTTCCCGATTTCAGCGGGACCGCTGCGGCCGTTCGAAGGTGTCAACTTCTTCTTCACCTTCCCGCTCGAGCGGGATGCCTCCGTCACCGCCAATGCCCACGTCCTCGAAGTCCTCCAGGTCGTGCAGCCCTTCCCCCGCCAGCAGGTGATTGCGCAGAAAGTCGTCAAGTACCTGCGTGATGCGCGCGTAGACGGCGACCACTGGGTCGACAAGTGGCATGGTTCCCCCTTCTATGCCACCGCCCACGCCGTCTTCGCGCTCACCGCGTCGGCACCCGACGCCTGCGTCAAGGCCTTCGGCTGGCTGCGCGACAGCCAGCGCGAGGATGGCTCCTGGGGCTGGTTCTCAAACGGAACCCCGGAAGAGACCGCCTACGCGGTCCAGGCCCTGATGCTGGCGCCGGCCGAGTTCCAAGCGGGCTTGACGGAGCCGTTTGAGCGGGCCGCCGCCTACCTGAATGAAACCGACCGGGAGCCCGTCATTCCTATGTGGATCGGCAAGACGCTCTACGGGCCGACCCAGGTCGTCCGGGCGGCGGTGCTTTCCGCGCGAACCATGCTGGCCAGGAGCGAACATGCTAGATCGGCGAATTAACAAACTCAAGGAGAACCTGCTGGCGCAGGGCGACGAGCGGGCGGTCATCCGCCATCTCGTCGATGCCAACCCCCGTGGCGACGACATGCTGGGTGAGGTCTGCCGCGCCGCTGTTCTCCTCCACCCCAGCGCCAGCTTCGAGCAGGCACTGACGCTCGCCCGCACCATGGCCTACATCGTCTACATCGATGACTACCTGGAAGAAGAACATCCCGAGCTCGACCTCGCCGATTACCGGCGGGTCTGCCAGACCTTCCTGCTCTGGCCCAACCGCGACCTCAGCCAGATGCCCCTGGTCAATGCCACGGTCACGCGCAAGATCGAGGAGCAGTTCCGCGAGGACGAAGTCCCCGAAGAATGGACCGCGATGCGGCGGCTGGTCTGGGAGAAGTCGATCTGGACCATGCTCCAAGAGAACCACTGGCTGAAGCACAAGGAGCGCGTCACCCTCGACGCCTACCTGGCCAACGGCATGTACAGCAGCTCCTTCCCCATCGTCCAGGTGTCGATCCTGGCCTTCTCCTACCAGGATGTCTCACAAGAGCTCAAGAACCGGATCTTCGGCCACATCTGCCAGGCGGCGCGCGTGGTTCGGCTGGCGAACGACCTGCGCACCCACGAACGTGAGGCCGCACAGGGCCGCTTCAACTCTGTGGACCTGATCTTCGGCGCACCGGGCGAGCGCACGCTCGAGAGCGCGCGGGTCGCCGTGCATCATCTAATGGAGGAAGAGTTCGAACAGCTCAAGAAGGCGATCGCGCGCGAACGTCGAACCGGCATCACGCAGCAATTCTTGAGCCACCTGATCGACAGTACTCAGGTGCTCCTCGACTTCTACGAAGTCCCCGGCGTCAAGGCACGCCCGGATCACCTTCTGAGGGCGGGT
>WNFF01003170.1_pt1 | contig 13485 bp, 15 predicted proteins | sample 5400441 | NCBI WGS metagenome assembly WNFF01 (sample SAMN13153345, study PRJNA577476) | soil metagenome | isolation source: 120 cm saprolite under Douglas fir tree site 2 hole 3 replicate 1 | place: USA:California | collected 2015-04-18
ACGCGGCTGCGGCCGAAGGAGAGTGATTGCTGCGTGTTCTGCTCCTACGGCTCGGTGCCATGTCCACCGGTTCAGGCTGCGCGGTCGGGCGCAACTTCGGCCTCATGCTGCGCGGGTTAGCCGATGGCCAGTGCTTCGATCGGACCCTCTCGCGATTGGGTCAGTAGCGTCCATAGTTACCTATTGGCGTGGTCAATTCCTCAGGCAGGCATGTTTGCAGCGTTGTTTCTCCCTGTGCCTATTCGCGTCGTTGTTTGGATAGTTGCGCTCATTTGGATGGGCACGGCGTGTATCTTGAACGCGCGGCGATGCAAGCGCACCCATTGCCGCTACACGGGGCCCTATTATCTCGCCATGACTGCGCCGGTGGTGGCCCTCGGCTTGGGTATTGTGTCTGCAGGGATTTACGCGTGGGTTGTATTGGGTGTTCTCATTCTTGCCGGGAGCAAACTCATCTGGTGGGCGACCGAACGCGCGTGGGGCGAGTTCTCGTAGACAGCGTATCGGACCGCGCCCTCCCATGCCGTCGGGTCACGCTCTAGGAGCCAGGACCGCAGCATTGCGGCCGTAGCGCCGCACGTTCGCAGTCAATTTCTCGGCCGCAGCCGGAACGGGGCGGCGTGGTCCGGCTGGGTCACGATCACCGCCACGGGCCGCACCGGCGTCGCGTCGGCGAGCGCCACATGAAAGCGCTGGATGATCATCGCCAGCACCAGACAGGCCTCCGTCAATGCAAACTGTGCGCCGATGCAGATGCGCGGGCCGGCGCCGAACGGCATGTAGGCAAAACGGTGCGGCAGCGGGGCGTCGCCCAGGAAGCGAGCCGGGTCGAACGCGTCCGGATCCTTCCACAGACGCAGATGCCGATGCAGCACCCAAGGCGAGATCATGACCACGGCGCCGCGCGGCACCGCGACATCGCAAAGACGATCCGGCCCGATCGCCGTGCGGGCGATCGCGAACGCCGGAGGATAAAGCCGCAGCGCCTCGCTGACGACCGCCTTGGTGTAGGGAAGCTTCGTCAGCGCCTCGGCGGCGGCGTCCGGACCAAGGTCGATGGCGCCGACCTCCGCGGCCACGCGTTCCTGATCGGCCGGAGACGACGCCAGGAGGTAGAGCGACCAGAACAGCGTCAGCGCCGTGGTCTCGTGGCCTGCAACGATCATGGTCGCCATCTGGTCGCGCAACTGCGCCCGCGAGAACGCCTCCCCGGTTTCGGGATCGCGCGCCGCCAGCAGCATGTCGAACAGATCGCGGGGCTTGCCGCAAAGGCTGTCATCAGCTTGCGGCGCGCGCAGCCGCGCTGCGATGATCTCGTCCATGAAGGCGACCCATTGCGACCGGAATCGCATCCGGGCGAAATCCCGCGGGGTTGGAATCGCAGCCGGCAACATCAGGTCGAGGAAATAGGGCCGGCCGAGGCTCCCCGCAAAGCGCGTGATCAGCCGGCGAAGCGCGGCGCCATACTGGCGCATTTCGAGCGAGAACATCGATCGCGCCGCGATCTCAAGCGCCAGGAATTGGACGGTGGCAAGAATGTCGACCGGACCGCGGGCGGCGAGCGCTGCGAGCTGCGCGATGGTTTCCCCGGTGGCCAGCGACACATGCCGCGCCATCATGGGGACGACGCGCGGCGCCATGGCGGGCGCAATGGTGCGGCGCTGGTGCCGCCAATCCTCGCCCTCGCTCAGCAGCAGCCCTGCGCCGACGAGCGGACGCAGGATGCGAATAGTCGCGGAAGTGCGGCAATAATTGGCGGTGTTGTCCACCAGAACGCGATGGATCGCGTCGGGGGCGTTGATCAGGAGGCGCGTGCGCCCTAACGCGGACCCGACCACAACGTCCTGTTCGTAGGCGGACCTGGACCAAATCTGCAGCGCATTGGTGCGCACCGCGATCAGGAATCGGTAAAGGCCCAGCTCCTCGATCGGCGCGGCGGGGCGCGGCGGCACGAAAAGCGATGGTGCATGGACGTTCACTTCTATCCCGTCCGCAGTTGACGTTGCCCCACTCCCCGACAGGCCGCGCACGAACGTCAGGATGTGCCTCCCGGCTGATGTTTGCAAGTGACTGATGACGGATGACAGAGGACGGATGACGGAGGACAGATGACAGAGATCAACTTTCTGTCATCCGTGATCTGTCATCCGTCATCTGCCGTGGTGTGATTAATCGCACTTCCCTTTTTGGCACAATAGTTGCTCATTGAGGATCACGGGCGGTACGGAGCGGAATGCACCATGAAAGCACTCATCCTCTATGTCATGTTCGTCGCGACCGGCGCCGTCGTGGCCGGCTTGATCGGGTACTATGTCGAGATCAACGTATCCCCAGCCGCAAGCCTTATCGTGTTTCTGAGTTTGTTCTTCGCCAATTTCGTGGTGTCGTGGATTGCCGTCATACTCATCATGGACGGTTCGCTCAAGGACGCGCAGGGCCGAAAGGCCCAGCTCGAAATCGAGCGGGCCAAGCGAATATAACGCGGGGACAAGACCATCGTACGAACATATCGACATCATCCATCAGCCTCGTCCTGAGGAGCGCGCTCCTGAGCTTGTCGAAGGATGCGCGCGTCTCGAAGGACGGCCACAGGCGAGTTTGTGCCCGCGGCCATCCTTCGAGACGGCCGCGCGAAGAGCGCGGCCTCCTCAGGATGAGGTCCGAGGGGCGATGACATCACAGAGGTAGGTCGACCCGATCGAAAAATGCTCGAGCAGCAGATCCCGTCATGTTGAACCATTCCGGTAAGATTACCTGATCGGGAAAGCTTGAGGCTCGGGCACAGAAGACGTGTCACCGACAATAGGCATTTTCCTCTTGTCAAATGCATGAATTGGCCTATACTATAAAAATTAGATGCGGCGCCCGCTTCCAATCCCTGCTTGCAATCCAGGAGCATTCCATGGCCGCGCCGGCAACCATCCAACCTCTACAGCCGAATCCCGCATCCAACTTGGTGCCGGACCAGGTCATCGCTTCCGCTGAGCCGTCCACCGCAGCGGAGCCTTTGCTGACATTGCTGCTCGAAAACGAGGATACGGCGGCCTACGAGGAAATATTCATCCGAATATCCGCCGTCGTGAAACCTGCGGATTTCCTGGAAGAGATATGGGTCCGCGATGTCGTCGCTCTCGTCTGGGAGGCGTTTCGATTGCGGCGGCTAAAGACCTGTCTGCTGGAAACGGCGGCCCCTCACGGGCTTGCTCGCGTGTTTTCGTCCTTCCTTCCGGACGCGACAGCCGAGGAAATTGCCACCGGGTGGGCCGGGCGTGATGGCGAGCGTGTCAAGCAGGTTGAGGGGCTTCTTGACCAAACCGGCCTCACCATGGAGCATATCATCGCGGAGACGTTGGCATATCGGATTGACGACATCGAGCGCATTGACCGCATGATCGCAAGCGCGGAGCAGCGCCGCAGCGCCATGCTTCGCGAGGTGGACCGCCACCGGGCGAGCCTTGCCGCGCGGCTGCGTCTCGCCAGCGACGAGGTGGTGCAGGCGGAGTTCGAGGACGTGACGCCGGGCCGCGCTCAATAGGTCGAAGCGTGCTCCCATGGGCGATGGAAAGCGTCAGCCGGGCGGTTCTGCGAGCCGCCCGCCGAAGCAGCGACGGCTCCGCGCCGGTTTGGTCGACCGCTCGGCCCGCAGAGGACCACTCACAGCTAGCGGCAAGGCGCGCGCGTCACAGAATGCGCGCCGTCATGGCCTGTCTCGGTCGGTACTTCGCGATCGGATCGCATCGTGCGAAATCGAGGATTTGACACGCAAGATTTGCCGCTCGCGACCGGGCAGCCATACCGATGAGGATGGAAGCAAAGGGACAGGTGCCGCCGTCGATCGTGAGTTTGCCCGCATAGCACGTCGAATCGCGGAGGCGCAGGTCGATCTCCTCCGCGTGCGCCGCGCGCGCCATGACCTGATCTCGCGGGCCTTCTCCAACCCACACTTTCGTCCGGGGAAGGGCCTCCATGCCTGGATCAGACTCCTCGCCAAGGCCGGTGCATACCTCAAGCAGGGCCTCGCGCTTCCGCAGGACATGCGCGAGGCAATCGAGGTGAAACCGCAGGGGGCGGAGAAGCTTGCTCTCATCCTCTCCGACGCAAGCGCAGAACTCGCCCGGATGGATCGCTACGAACGCCGCGCGCTGTGGCGGCGCAAATACGCGATCAGGGAATTCGACGCGGCGCAGGAAAAGGCGCAGGAGAGTGCGCCCGCGTACGCGCGGTAGCCTTGAGCCGGAACAGCGGCGCGGAAGTCGCCCGTGTGGGCGGCGCAGACGCGCTGAAAAAAAGTATGATTAGCCAACCTCATTTAGCTGGCTCAATTCTTCCAAGTCTACGTTGAAATTGAAATCAATTTGGATTGGCTCATCTGGGCAGCGGCGTTCGTTGTAACTATCGATGTCATTCTTTAGCTGCCAGCACTGACCGAGAACCTGATTTCTTCTGTTTGCCGCCGCCACTTCCATAAAGGGACGTTCCGCGTTTAGGTCGTCCCACTTCATGACTAACTGCCCGCTCTCACGAATACGTGCTGCGTAGTACTTCCGAACGCTCCGACCTTTGCTGTCCCTGATGTGTTCCAAACCCATGGCGCGGGATAGCTTTTCGGCGCATTGACTAACGGCCATGCCTCTAGTCAGTTGATACCTGTCGTTAGCTACGGCCCATTCGGCAATCTGCTCCCGTGTCGCAGGCCATGCCTGGCCCGCAGCGCGGTAGTCCTCAACAATCCGGACTAGTTGCTCATTGAAGGTCGGCATCGATAGGTCCTAGCTCGGTGTCGGCGGAACAGCACCCCAACCATCGGTAAGGGCTGTCTGCGTGATGATTTCGCGGACTTTCACGAGATACCTGTGAAAGTGCGTATATGGCACCTCATCGCGAAACTGTAATCGACCGACGACAAGGCCGGGATGAACGCCAATCCGTTTCGCGAATAAAAGTATTCGTTGTTCGGAATACAGCGGTCGGACGCGCATAATGAAGTTATCTAGTTCGTTACTTGAAACAACGAAATCAGCGGCCACTTCGTTTGCATGAACTTCCTCAGGAGGCAACGTTTCCTTTCGCTGTATCTGTTCGGTTAACTCAACGTCCACTCGCAAGCCGTCACGTTTCAGAATGTGCTCGATCTCGTGGCGAAGGACGAACCAGAAATTATTAATCCGATCAAAGCGAATAGAGAGCGCGATGACCGGTGAATTGTCATCCAACCAGAATGCCGCGCCGTCGATCTTAGCGCCCGGCAGAAATTCAACGATAACAAGGCGCACACCGGCGGCGGCTAAGATTTGCGGGACCTGCCTGATCTCTTCAGGCGCCACTAGAAGAGTGCGCAGTTTTGACAAAGCCGCTCTAAGCTTCTGCTCCGAGTAGGCAGAAACCTGCACACGTTCGGACAGTTCTTTTGCGCGATACAGCCAGCCCCATTGAAGGGCTATTCTTTCGTTGTATTGTGATGCTTTGGCCGAGTGCGCGAACTTCGGCTCTTCGTCAATGCTATTGATCCGATAAAATCGGCAGACGCGTTGCTCGAGAACATCAAGGTTGTCTGACGGCTCAATCCAGTTGCGTTTCGCCAACTCTCGAATCGGGAATCGCGAATAGAGTTTGGAGCGACGGCCAACCAAATCATCGGCGGGCGCCGTCTGCGCAAGACGATACGTGCTGTCCAGATTCATCCAGTAGAGTGGATCGTTATCGCCAAACGCCTCCGCCAATCCACGGGCGGTCTCTGGTGTGATCAGCTTCTTACCTGCAATCAGTTCGTTGATGACGCGCAAAGGACGGTCCATGATTTGAGCAAGGTCTCCCTGCGTCCATCCGCGAGCCTCAAGCTCTTCTCGGATGAACTCCCCCGGCGGGAAGACTTCTGCTGGGACCCGAATGGGCATTGGTTGATCTAGCTCCTAGTGGTAGTCAACGATTTCGACAACGTGCACGGTCTTTTTTGATGCCTCTCCTTGTAGCTCCACGATCAGACGCCATTGATCGTTGAGCCGCATCGAATGCTGGCCGGCGCGGCCACCTTTAAGCTTCTCGAAATGAAGCGATCTAAGTGCGTAGAATGTCCGCTCATCTGAGGCGGCGCGTATCTGCTGCATTCTCTTACGGAATGCCTTCACGACCGCGTCTCCGAATCCAGCGTTGAAGCTCGCATCCGTTTCGAGCCGATCCAAAGACGGGTCTTGAAAGCTCACGTCCATGGATGCCCCCTATATAGCATCCGGCTATTTATTATCAATTACACTTTGACACATAGTGTAATATTGTTAATAACCGTCGCCCGGCGCCATCCGAGCAAAACGAAATACCCCTAAAAAACAGCGTTGATTCAATGGATTACGCGCACCCCCCAAAAACCGCCCCTCACTCCTCCACGATCTGCCCCCCATCATACCCGCAGGCGATCCGGCCCAACGCAGCGCGGAACGCTTCGGTGTCGATAGCGGCGGAAAAGTCCTGGCTCGCACCGCGCCGGGAACCAGCGCGGCTCAGCAACTCGGCAATGAGATTGCGGTCGAGGTACGGCAGGCTCGCCCAGAAACCGCGTGCGAGTTCTTGCGCCAGGGCGTGGTCCGGATGGTTCGGATTTTCCGGCGCGCGGCCGATTTCGTACATGTGCCGAACCTTGTCCCAGGGGGCGCGCTCGGAAGGCAGGCGCGCGAAAATGTCCGGGTGCTCCTGCGCCACATAGAAGCGATTGAGCGTGTCGAATAGCGCGAACCGGTAGCCCTGGGCGACGAGGAACGGCTCCCACTCGGCCCACGCCGGCTCGCCCGACCCCGGCATCACGGCCTCGATGAGGACCACCTTGGGGCGATACCGCCGCCAGTCGCCGCCATGCACCACGTCGGCTTCGCCGCCTTCGACGTCGATCTTGAGGAAGTCGATCTCGCTCAGGTCATGGTCGGCACAGAGTTGCGCGAGGGTCACCATGCGCGTGCGGACGGTGCGGTAGCCGGCGCCGAATTGCTGCGCCTTTTGGGCGATGTGCTCCACGGTGGTGGAAAATCCGTGCAGCCGGTCGACCACATGAAAGTCGATCTCACCGTTTTGGCGGCCGACAAGCCCGCAGACCGCGGTGTCGCGCGGGCGCAATCGTGCGTAAAGATCGGCGAGTTCGGCTTGCGGCTCGACCACGACGCCGCGCCACCCGCGCTCGTAGAACCAGAACGACACGTTGTCGGCGACCGGATGGCCGGCGCCGACGTCGATGTAGGTTCCGCTCTCGCGGCCCGCGAACGCAAGCGAGAGATGATAATCCTCGAGGTTTTGCGTGTATGACAGCTCCATCCCCGGCCTCCCGAGCTTTTCTTGGTTTCATCCTTAGCACGCGCCGCGGCGGCGGCGCTTCGGTCGCGGGCGTTGAGGGTCGCGAAAATGCAGCGGACTGGTGCAACCGAATAGATGGTTGATTTCTTTATCTCTCCAGACAGACGGGGAGGAGATATGGGCGCTTCCGAGCAACCGGATGACTTCATCGGAATACGTGCCAATTCCCCACGACGGCGTCGGGCGCCGCCGACCGGCGCCATACGGACGGTCTCCATCTATGTTGCGGCCGCGAAGGCGCGTCGATATTGTGGCCGCGGCGATCGTGGGGAAGTTTATGAAATTGCATCGATCGGTGGGTTGCGGCATTTATGACCGCGCCGGTCTTGGCGCACTGGCAATTGCTGCGGCTGTCACTTCGGCTGTCGCGTGGCCGGGGCTCGCGGGAGCCGAGGGCGCGATGGCGGTCGGGATCGCCCGCGGCGGCATCGCCAAGGGATACGCGACCGGCTTCGCGGTCAATCAGCCGACCGTCAAGGCGGCACGAAGCAATGCCGTCGAGCAGTGCCGGAGGACGAAAAGCTCAAATGCCGATGCCAAATCCGGCTGCGAAGTGGTCGTCACGTTTCATAACAAGTGCGTCGCGTCCGCAGTGGATCCCCAAAGCGGGACCCCGGGCGCCGGTTGGGGCCTCGGGGGATCGCAGCAGTCGGCCGACAGCCAGGCGCTGGCCCGCTGCCGTGTGAAGGCGGGCACCGAGCGCGCCGAGTTTTGCGAGGTGACGGATCGGGACTGTGACGGCGACGCAAAGTGAGGATCACGTCACTCCGGCTCGATACCGGCGTCCTTGACCATCCGGGCTGTCCGGACGAGCTGATCCTTGACAAATTCGCCGAGTTCTCCCGGCGTCGAGCCAAACACCTCGAAGCCGATCTGGCCGATCTGTGCCTTGACCTGTGGATTTTCGACGATCTTTCGGGTTTCGCGATTGAGCCGCGCAACGATGTCGGCGGCGAGGCCGGCCGGCGCGAACAATCCGGCCCAGGATTCGACCTCGAAATCCTTCAGGCCGGATTCGTCGAACGTCGGCAGATCCGCAAGCAGCGTGCTTCGCCGCAGTCGCGTGATGCCGAGCGCCCGTAGCGTGCCGGCATTGACGTGCGGCAGACCGGGGGTGAGGTCCGTGAAGGCCATCGACACCCGGCCCCCGATGACGTCGTTGAGCGCCGGCGGCACGCTCTTGTAAGGGACCTGGAGAATGTCGATGCCGGCCCAATGCTTGAGCGTCTCGCCGGCAAGGATGCCCGACGTGTTGCCGCTGGCGTAGGTCAGCTTGCCGGGATTTGCCTTGGCGTGAGCAATCAACTCAGGGACCGTTTTCACCGGCACCGCAGGATGCGCAACCAACATGAGCGTAAAGCTGCCGATCCGCGTTATCGGCGCGAAATCCTTCACCGGGTCGTAGGCGATGTTCTTGAGCAGGAACGGATTGGACGAATGCGGGCTGTTGGTGCTCATCAACAGCGTGTAGCCGTCGGGCGACGCCTTCGCCACGTAGGCCGCCGCGATGCCGCCATTGGCGCCCTGGCGGTTGTCCACCACAATGTTCTGGTTGAGGGCGATGCCGAGCGGTTGGGCAATGATGCGGGTTACGATGTCGGTGCCGCTGCCGGCGCCGAACGGCACGATGATGGTGATGGGCCGGCTCGGATATGCCTCCGCGGCTGCGGCCGCGAATGAGAACGTCGCAAGCCCAAGCGCAAGTGCGGCGCCAGCCGGAACAATTAGGTCGCGAAGTCGCATTTTACCCTCGCGGGCTCGAATGACACTTAAGAATTCACTCTACATGTCAGATGACAGAGATCAAAATCGGCGTCTACATCTCTGTCGTCTGTCAACCGCCGTCTGTCGTCTGACACCTGAAATGGACCAGAACCTCGATCCTGCCGCCATAACGCTCACCAAGACCTTATGCGCCCATCTCGCCGCGGCGCAGTTTTCCGATCTGTCGGCGGCGGCGCAGCGCGAGGCCCGTCGCGGCGTGCTCGACTGGGTTGGCTGCGCGCTCGCGGGCAGCGCGCACAAGACCATCGATACGCTGCTCGCGGTGCTGCAGGAGACCGGCGGCCGGCCGCAGGCGACCGTGCTTGGCAGAGGCCTCAAACTTGGGCTGCTCGATGCGCCGCTCGCCAACGGCCAGATGGGCCATGTGCTTGATTTCGACGATACCCATATGGGCGGCGTCGTTCTGCACGCGAGTTCGCCGATTCTGGCCGCGCTGTTCTCGCTTGCCGAGCGCAGCCCGGTGACCGGCGCCGATCTCATGCTTGCCTATGCGGTGGGGTTCGAAGCCGGCATTCGCAGCGGCCTCACGGCGCCCGGCCACCACAAGGGCGGGTGGCATCTCACCGGCACGCTCGGCGCCATTGCGGCAGCCGTGGCGGGCGGCAAGCTGATCGGGCTCGATCCGCAGAAGCTCACCTACGCGATGGGTATTGCCGCCACTCAGGCGGCCGGCATGCAGCAGAACCGCGGCACCATGTGCAAGTCTTTCCACGCCGGGAAGGCGGCGCAGAGCGGCGCGCTGGCGGCGTTGCTGGCGGAGCGCGGTTTCGACAGCACCCAGGAGATCATCGAGGGCCGGAGGGGATTCTGCCGCGTGTACAGCGACACCGCGGCGCCCGAACGCCTGACCGCCGGCCTTGGCGAAAGCTGGCTGATCGAGACCAACGGTCATAAGCCCTATGCGTGTGGCGTCGTGCTGCACCCGCTGATCGATGCGGTCATCACGATCCGCAATCGAGAGCCCATCGATCCGGCGGCGGTGAGCGCAATCAGCCTGCGGGTTCATCCGCTCGTGCTTTCCATCACCGATGTGATCGAGCCCGCGACGGGGCTGCAATCGAAATTTTCGACGGTCCATTCGGCAGCCGTCGCGCTTGTCGACGGCGCCGCCGGCGTTGCGCAGTATTCCGACGCCAAGGCGGCCGACCCGACGGTGGCCGCGCTGCGCCGCAAAACCAGGGCTATTGCCGACGAGACCCTGCGCTCCGACGAAGCCTTCGCAACCATCGAGGCCGGAGGCAAACGCTACGAAGCTCACATTCCCCACGCCAGCGGCACCGCCGCCAACCCGATGAGCGACGCGGCCATCGCGGCGAAGTTCCTTGCCAACGCGACGCCGGTCATCGGCGGCGACCGCGCGCAGAGCGTTGTCGGGTTCGTGTGGGCGCTGGAACGCCGGCCGGATGTGCGCGAGTTGATTGCGCTGCTGGAGTAGGGTGGGTTGAGCCACCAGGTCCGGCCTCCGGCCGGCCGACGGTAAACTCAGCGAAACCCACCATCGGTCTCGCCGGTCGATAGTCAGGGACACGACACTAGCGACGCTTTAGCGGCACTTTAGCGGCATTGACGACGCAACGCGATGCGACCACAATGGCACCGGTTTTCGGCGGAGATTCAGTCAAGTCCCTGATGAATTGGTTTCGGACGATACCCGGGTTTGTCCGGTTGCTGGTCGCCCTGTTTCTGATCGCGCAGTTCGCGGGCGTGGTGTCGTCGCCGCGCGCCAACGCGCAGCCGATTGCGAACGCGGCTGCTGCGCATGACCATCATCAACACGGCCACGATCACGCCGACGAAGGAAAGGTCCCTCTTCACGGCGACCACAGCGGAAATCTGGCCGATACCTGTTGCGCGTTGCATGCCTACTTTGCCGGCATCCTTCCCCCGACAGTCGTGATCGAGACGGCGAGCGCTATTGGCAAATCTCTGGCCGGCGCCCCCGATGACCAGCGCCGCGGCATGCCACCCGGCCGTCTCGACCGCCCTCCAAGACCTCTGCGCTGAATCCTTAAGTCGCAGTGTGTCCGCATTTCGCGGCACGCTGCTCTGATTCACGCATGAGGTTTTAAAAGATCATGCTCAGACATCGATGGTCTGCGCCTGCATTCCGGTTCGGAATGGCGCTGGCGCCTGCGTTGGGTACGGCGGCCGGGCTTCTTACGTCGGCCCTTGTGACACTGTTGCTGCCCGGGTGCGCCTCCTTCTCTCCGGACGCCGGGATGGGGGCGGTGAACAGCATCGCGGCGGCGGAGCTGAAGAAAGATGCGCTCAAGATCGACGGTGAGGAGGCGGCGGCCGCCGGCCGGGCGCGCGTGCGAAGGCTGCTGGCGTCGACGCTGCCGGTGGACGCCGCAGTTCAGATTGCGCTTCTGAACAACAAAGGGCTTCAAGCGGCCTACAATGAACTCGGCATCGCCGAAGCCGCGATGGTGGAGGCGAGCCTTCCGCCCAATCCGGCGTTCGCGATCAGCCGGCTTTCGACATCAGTCGAGCTTGACATCGAGCGCCGCATTGTCGGCGACATCCTGGCGCTCGCGACGCTGCCGGTGCGCGCGAACATTGCAGCCGACCGTTTCCATCAGGCCCAGCTGCGCGCCGCCGAGGAAACGCTGCGCGTCGCCGCCGAGGCACGTCGGAACTATTATCGCGCGGTCGCGTCGCGTCAGCTCGCCACTTTTTTGAGCAAGGCCAGCTCTGCGGCCGAGACCGCCGCAAAGCTTGCCAAGCAACTGGGCGAGACCGGCGCCATGAACAAGCTCGACCAGGCGCGCGAGCAATCATTTTACGTCGACGTCGCGACGCAGCTCATTGCCGCACGGCAGCACGCAGCGAGCGAACGCGAAGCATTGATCCGTTCACTGGGGCTGTGGGGCAACGAGATTGAATTCAAACTGCCGGAGATGCTGCCCGCGGTGCCGAGGCGGCCGATGAGCCTGCCTGCCGTTGAGATGGACGCCGTCCGCAGGCGCGTCGATCTGCAAATCGCGCGTATCGAAGTCGATACTCTCGCAAAGTCCTACGGCCTCACCAACGCGACGCGGTTCATCAACTTGCTGGACGTGGCAGGCGTTTCCAGGACTCAGCGCGAAGCAGGAGGGGCGCGCGGCACTGGCGGCGGCGTGGAGGTCGAGTTCCAAGTGCCAGTCTTTGATCTTGGCGAAGTTCGCCTGCGCCAAGCCGGTGAGAGCTACGCGCACGCTGTGAATCGCCTCACCGAAAAAGCCGTGAACGTACGGTCGGAGGCGCGCGACACCTACGCGGCTTATCGGTCGACCTACGACATTGCGCTCCGCTACCGCGATCAGGCCTTGGCGCTGCGTCAGACGATCACGGAGGAGACCTTGCTGCGCTATGGCGCGATGCAGATCGATGTTTTCACATTGCTGACCGAGGCGAGGCAGCGGGTCGCGGTGAACATCGCCGCCATCGAAGCGCAACGTGATTTCTGGCTGGCCAGCACCAATCTCGGCGCGGCGGTGGCGGGCGGCGGGGTGGCTGCGGGTGGCGGTGCAATTTCAAGTGCGGCGGTGCGCGCGTCCGGCGTAACCGCGAGCGAGTGAACGATTGAGGAGATCGACATGCTATCGCGACGAAGTCTATTGGGAGCAACCGCAGTCCTTGCGGGGGCAAATGCGATCAGCGGGCGCGTACAGGCAACCGGCATCCCGGAAGCGCCGACGACGTCCACCAATGCGATGCAGCCGCCGCTGTTCCCGTCGAGCGGCCCGGATTACCAGCCGGTGGTGACGTTGAACGGCTGGACGCTGCCGTGGCGGATGAACGGCGATTGGAAGGAATTCCATCTGGTCGCCGAGCCCGTCATCCGCGAGTTTGCCCCCGGCATGAATGCGCATCTGTGGGGCTATAACGGCCAATCGCCCGGTCCGACCATCGAGGCTGTGGAGGGCGACAAGGTCCGCATTTTCGTCACCAACAAGCTGCCCGAGCACACCACCGTCCACTGGCACGGCGTGCTGGTGCCGAACGGCATGGACGGCGTCGGCGGCGTCACGCAGCCGCACATCGATCCCGGCAAGACCTTCGTCTACGAGTTCGAGCTCAAGCGCAGCGGCAGCTTCATGTACCACCCGCATTCCGACGAGATGGTGCAGATGGCGATGGGGATGATGGGCATGTTCGTCGTCCATCCGCGCGACCCCAAGCTCCACCGGGTCGACCGCGACTTCGTGTTCGTCATGAGCTCCTACCTGATCGATCCCGGCACCTATCTGCCGAAGGTTGCCGAGATGACCGACTTCAACATGTGGACCTGGAATGCCCGGGTATTCCCGGGCATCGATCCGCTCCCGGTGCGCCTCGGCGATCGCGTGCGCGTGCGCATCGGCAATCTCACTATGACCAACC
>WNFF01011572.1_pt1 | contig 13484 bp, 13 predicted proteins | sample 5400441 | NCBI WGS metagenome assembly WNFF01 (sample SAMN13153345, study PRJNA577476) | soil metagenome | isolation source: 120 cm saprolite under Douglas fir tree site 2 hole 3 replicate 1 | place: USA:California | collected 2015-04-18
CCGTCGCGGGCCGCAGCTTCTTGACCTCGGCGTCGGAGGGCAGAACGGAGGCGCCGTCGACATACTTGAAGTCGACCATGATCGGCTTGCCGTCCTTGACCGCGATCTTGCCGACGTAGGCGCCCATCGTGGCCTGGTGGTCGATCGCGCGATAGGAGAACGGACCGAACGGCCCGTCGAGCTTGAGCCCGCTGAACGCCGCGATCAGTTTTTCGGTTTCGGTCGTGCCGGCCTTGGCGATCCCGGCCGCAAGCGACTTGACGGTGACGTAGCCGACCACGGAGCCGAGCCGCGGATAATCGTTGAACCGCTTCTGATAGGCCGAAAGAAAAGCTTTGTGCTCGGGCGTATCGATCGCGTACCAGGGATAGCCGGTCACGACCCAGCCGAGGGGGGCTTCGTCCTTGAGCGGGTCGAGATATTCGGGCTCGCCCGAGAGCTGGCTGGCGACGAAGCGGTCCTTGAACACGCCGCGCGTGTTGCCCTCGCGCACGAACTTGGCGAGGTCGGGGCCGAACAGCACGTTGAAGATCGCGTCCGGCTTGGCATCGTCGATCGCCTGCACGACCGCGCCGGCATCGAGCTTGCCGAGCGGGGGCGCCTGCTCGGTCACGAACTCGATGTCAGGCTGCTTGGATTTCAGCAGCTCCTTGAACGCCGCCGCCGAGGCTTGGCCGTATTCGAAATTCGGATAGACCAGCGCCCAGCGTTTCTTCTTGGCCGCGACGATATCGGGCATCAGCATCGCGACCTGCATGTAGGTCGAGGAGCGCAGGCGGAAGGTGTATTTGTTGCCGTTCTGCCAGGTGATCTTGTCGGTCAGCGGCTCGGCGGCGAGGAAGAACACCTTGTTCTTGCCGGCGAACTCGGTGACCGCGAGGCCGACGTTGGACAGGAACGTGCCAGCGAGCATGTTGAGGCTCTCGCGGGTGACAAGCTCCTCGGCGACGCGCACCGCGTCCCCGGGATTGCCGCCGTCGTCGCGCGAGACGAGCTCGAGCCTCTTGCCGAGCACGCCGCCCGCGGCGTTGACCTCCTCGACCGCGAGGTCGAGGCCCTTCTTGTAGGGCTCGAGAAACGCCGGCTGGGCCTTGTAGCTGTTGAGCTCGCCGACCCGTATGCTCTGCTGGGCCGAAGCCGGACCGAACGGAGCGGTCAAAAGCGTGCCGGCAAGCGCTGCGAACAGGACGCGACCCATCTTCATGATCTGGCTCCGGGGCTGGTTTTCGCTGAAATCGGCCGCGGCTTCGTGTCGGCAGAAGGCTCGCGCCGCAGCATTCGTTTGAATGGAAATCATCTTTGCAGCCCAGCGGCTTGTCAAGCGACGCTACCAGAAAGGGGCAACGTTGACTCATATCACTTGCATCGGCATGCTCGTGCATCGGCTGGTTTTTACGCGTGCGGCACATTCGAAAACCCTCTCTCGCAACGGGAGAGGGGAAGAGCTTCTGCCTCCCGGCCCCGCAACAGGGCCCAACCGGAGCTCACCGGTCCCGCATGCGGTCCATCAGCGGTTTCTGCTGGCCGCCGTCGATTTCGATCATGGTGCCGTTGACGAAATGCATCAGCGGCGAGGCCAGCATCGCGACGAGGTTGGCGATTTCCTCGACCTCGGCGATGCGCCCCATCGGGATCGACGCCGGCGCGAGCTTGTCGGCCTCCTCGTAGGAGAGCTTCATGTCGCGCGACATCGCGGCGACGAGCCCGGCCCAGCGCTCGGTGCGCACCGGGCCGGGGTTGACCGCGCACAGGCTGATGTTGTGCCTGCCGTACTGGCTCGCGAGCGACATCGTCAGATTCTGCCCGGCGGCGTTGGCGGCGCCCGGCGCGATCTCCCAATACGAGTGCTTGACGCCGTCGTTGCCGATGAGGTTGACGACCCGCCCGCCGCCCTGGCGCACCATGATCGGCAGCACGTAGCGCAGGCAGCGCACGTAGCCCATGAATTTCAGCTGCAGCGCCTGGGTCCAGTCCGCCTCGGAGAGATGCTCGATGACGCCGCCGGGCGCCGAGCCCGCGTTGTTGACCATGATGTCGACCCGGCCCAACGCCCGATGGCCCTGCTCGACGAAATTCTTGGCGTCGGCGTCCTTGGTCAGATCGGCCGGGATCGCGACGACCTTGCGCCCGGTTTCTTTTGCGATCTCGGCCGCGGCTTGATCGAGCTTGTCCTTGCGGCGCGCGCACACCGCAACGTCGACGCCCTCCCGCGCCAGCGCCCGGGCGATGCCCTTGCCGATGCCCTCGCTGCCGCCGGTCACCAGTGCGGTCTTGCCTTTGAGCTGCAGGTCCATGGTGTGTTTCCTCCCGTTCCTGATCAGGTCATCATGGCTTTGGCCGCGGCGCCGACCGCCTCGATCGGCGTGTCGCCCAAATCGAGAAAGGCGAGGATGCGGCAGGGGCAGGCCTCCAGGCCCTCGTAGCGCCACGGAAACGCGCCGATCAGGCAGCGTTGGCCGAGCACGAGCTCGATGTCGCCGCCGACATTCTCGGCGTGCAGCAGGCCTTCCTGGAACGCCCAATTGTGGAACGGGAACATGTCCGCCACCACCTTGCGGCCGGACAGCTTGTGCAGATATTCGAACCTGCCGAAGAAATCCTCCGGCGACTTGCCGTGCTCGCGCGCGAACTGCGCGGCGATGTCGGGACGCATATTCCGAATCGAGGTGTTCATCGGATGGTCGCAGGACCCGGTGTCCATGCCGAACCATTTGATCTTTCTCTCGAGCATCCAGTGCATGGTGGCGAGGTTCGGCCCTGGGTGAAAGCAGAAATAGCGCACGAGATCCTGTTGCTTCTGCCCCTCGTAATGCCGGTGCCAGCCGGTGTGCAGGATCAGAATGTCGCCATCGCGAATCTCGACGCCGCTCGATTCGATCATCTGCGGGGTGATGACCGACCAATCCTTGACCTTGTCGGAAATGTCGACCACCGCGCCGCGGTTCATCAGGTAGTCGAGCGGCAGCGAGGCCATGTCGCCGCGGCGTCCGTCGGTCGCGTGCATCGCCCCGTCGAAATGCGTGCCGACGTGCAGCGCGGTCTCGATGCGCTGCGCAACGATCATCTGAGTCTGCAGATTCTGCGCGTAATAGAGCTTGTTACCGGCGTACCCCACCCAGCCGGGGGTGTGGACGTTCATTGCGTGAGAGAGGTCGACGATCTTCATGGATGCCTCGAGGCGGGGATGGCGCAGGGGAACCGGTCGATGCTTCGCAAAGGAAACGCCCGCGCGTCAAGCAAGCAAGCCGGCCGCGCGCAGCATATGGCGATCCGCCGGCGCGGGGCCGCCGACGCTCACCACCGCCTGCCCGCGGTCGGCATGAACCGCGTGCTTGATGCCGGTCGGCACGTGGATGACGTCGCCGGCCTCGAAGCTCAGTCGCATGTCATGATCGAAATCGACCACCGTGCCGCACCCCTGCAGGATGTAGATCGTGTCCTCGGATTCCGGATGGATATGGGGCACGTTGGCTTCGCCCGGCTCGAGCCGCACGAAATTCATGTTTGCGGTCTCGGCGCCGACCCCGAGCCAGACGATCAGCCGCGCGTCGCGCGAGATCAGCGGCACCTGCACGCCCGGATCGTCGCGATGGAAGATCCGGACCGCCCCGGCCTCGTCCGGCTTCGCCGGCGCGCTGCGTGTGAGGGTGCCGTCATAGAGCGCAGGATCGGCCGGGCAGGGGCCGCCGATCAGCTCGAACCCGGCGTCCTCTGCCTGGAAATGGTACCGGCCCTGTGGTGCAACGTGCACCATCGACCCTTCGATGAGCGGATGCGCCGTGCCCGCCGCGTCCTCGACCGTGCCGCGGCCGCCGAGCGCGTAGTACACCGCCTCGCCGGGATGCCGCAGCGGCAAGCTGGAGCCGCCGGGCGCGAGGCTCACGCGGTGCAGCGATCGGCATTGGGCCCCCATGCCGGGCCAGATCACGGCCCAGGCGCGCCCCTGGGCGGCGATCATTCGCAGCGGCGCGCGCGTGTCGTCGGTGTCGCGTACCGTCACGCGCGGCTCGTGCAATCCCTCGGTCAATCTCGGCCCCTTCCCGACTTCGCCCCGGCGCCCCCGCTCTTTTGGCATTCCGCTCGGCGACTGACCAGATCGCCGTCGCGATTTCACCGTTCCCGGGAAACGGGGAGAGGGGGTCGACTGCGGCGCGCTCGTAGCCAAGGCGGTTGCCCTGTCCCCTCGGGGTCGGTGGCGGGCTCTTGGGAACGGTTTAGGAGCCGCGTTCGGGGCGCGCAAAGACACGCGAAGCGCGTTTTCGGGCGAGCCATTGACTGAAAGAAGGGGGGAGCACGAACTCGGCCGCCGATGGCGCGGCCGAGCTTCCGAGGCACGGCGCTCGGTCGGCGGCTAGATCGTTACCGCAAGAGCCAGTACGCCGATTACGGCCACGGCGACCAACCAGGTCAGCCATTCGACGCCATCGAAGCCCAACAACCGGCCGTCGCGCCAAATATGCGCGGACATGACACTACTCCCTGGCCTCCAAACCGCTTCACCAGGGAAACTCTGGGAAGCACAACCCTTGTTCTGGCGCCCGGAACACCGAGGCCATCCGCCGCCGCATGCAGAAGTACACCAAGGCCGCCTAGCACTCTGTGATCTATGTCACAGGGGGAGGGATACAAGGGCCCATTGCCCGCCGCGCGGTCGTATGTTCGGGACACAAACCCGTGACCTCGGGGGATCGCTCAGTTCCGAGCGGCGCGCCCGCTCTCGAGCGCCAGCACGCGGTCGACCATGGGACCGGCGAGCCCGAGGTAGTTCTTGGGATCCGTGAGCTTCGCCAGCTCGGATTTCGACAGGTGGCGGGAAATCTCGGGATCCTTTGCCAGCTCGTCGAGCAAAGGCTTCCCGCTCGCCGCCACCCGGCGGCAGATGTCGTAAACGAGATCGTGGGCACGCTGCCGGCCCAGATGCGGGCCGAGCCCCATCATGACCGCCTCGGACACGATGAGCCCGTTGGTCATCTCGAGGTTGGCACGCATGCGCTCGGCGTCGATCTCGATGCCGTCGAGCAGCCGGCGGGAATGGGCGAGCGCGCCGGAGGCGAGCAAAAAAATCTCCGGCACGGCGATCCACTCGATCTCCCAGGGCCCGGTCGAGCGCTCGTGGTCGGCCACGGCGGCCTCCAGCAGCGCCGCCGCGTGCTGGCGGACGAGCGCCGTGGTGGCGTGGATGTAGAGGCACGAAACCGGATTGCGTTTCTGCGGCATGGTGCTGCTCGAGCCGCGCCCCTCGTGAAACGGTTCGAACACTTCGGCCACTTCGGTCTGCATCAGAAGCTTCACGTCGGTCGCGAGCTTGCCGAGCGTGCCGGTGACGAGCGCCAAGAAGCAGCCGACCTCGCCGATGCGGTCGCGGATCGTGTGCCAGGCGATTTCGGGCTGTTTTAGCCCCAGCTCCTCCATCAGCGCGGCCTGAACCTTGAGCCCGTCCGCGCCCAGCGAGGCGAGCGTGCCGGCAGCGCCGGCGAACTCGCCGGTGAGCACCCGCGGGCGCAGCTCGGACAGCCGCTGCCGATGCCGCTGCATCGCCGCAAGCAGCGCGGCCGCCTTGAAACCGAAGGTGATCGGCACGGCCTGCTGCAGATTGCTGCGGCCCGCCATCGGCGTGTCGCGGTATTTGGCCGCGAGATCGGCCAGCAAGCGGGAGATCGCCGTCACGTCCGCTTCGACGAGATCGAGCGCATCGCGGATCTGCAGCACAGTGGCGGTATCGGTGATGTCCTGCGTGGTCGCGCCCCAGTGGCACCATTCGCCGAGCCCGTCGGCGCACAACGCCACGATCTGCTGGACCACGCCGAGCACCGGATAGCCGATCCGTTCGGTCTGCGCCTTGAGCTTGGCGAAATCGATGTGCTCGAGCCGGCATTGCCGCTCGATTTCCCGCGCGGCGTGTTCGGGAATCACCCCGAGCCTCGCTTGCACGCGCGCGAGCGCCGCCTCGATCTCGAGGTAATACCGCGTCCGCGTCTCGTCGGAGAACACGCGCCGCATCGCTTGCGTGGTGAAGATGTCCTGAAAAATCGCCGAGTCGAGCGCGGTTGCGGGCATGAGTGGGCTCCGGGAGCAAATGGATGGCGGACTGAATATCACACGCGCCCCGCCCGGCGCGGATTTTGTCGGATGTGCGGGCTGCTAGCGCGCGAGCGTGAATGACTGCAGGAACTGGTCGATCGCGGCGCGGCGATCGTTCGGCTTGAGCGCGAACGCGGCCGCCATGATCGAGCGCCGGCCGGATACGATCACAATGCCTTTGCCGGCGAGCTTGTCGCTTTCGTAGGTGGCCTCCAGTTCCGGCCGCTTCTCGCCGGATGCCGCGGTGAATTGGGTGCGGCGGCGCGACGTTACCGGCGCCTTGACGGCTTCGGCGAAATTCACGGCATTCGACTGCAGCTCCGCCTCGACGTCGAGCTCGGAATTGTATTCGACGTGAGAGCTGCCGTAGATCGCGTCGTCCTGGCGGACGATGTAGCTGAAGATTTTCGCCTCCGGCTTGGTCTCGACGGTCTCGCGCGGCTCGGCGGGAAACGAGATGGAGTAACCGCCCTCCGCCGAGGTGAACGGAACCTGCGTGGAGGCACTGGCGGCCGGCAGCAGGGTTGCCGCGAGGATTGCGAGCGATGCGAAGCGCAAAGTTCCCTGCATCGTAGTTCGCCCGGCCAAGTGCAGCCCGATCCGCATCAACGCGCAGTCTTGTCGGATTCGGCCGGCTGGGGCCGCGCTACCTTGATCATGCAATCGGCCATGAAGTGCCAGCTCTTGGGTCCGTGCAGCTTCTGTTCCTTGGCCTGCGAGCGGCAATCGGCCCATTTACCCTTTTCGCGCGCCCACTTGGCCTTTACTTCCTGCCATTTCCATTTGGTCATGGTCGAGCCGCTGGTGATCGTCAGCGATTTTTGATCGGACGCGGCGGCCGGCGCGCTTGTAGGCCCGGCCGGTACCGGCGGCTGCGCGGGGGGTGAAGCCTGGGCCGGCGCGGATTCGGCGGGTGCCTGGGCTTGGCCGAACGCCAGGCCGCAGCCCCATAAAATGCCCGCAAGCGCCGCGGCGCCTAGACGCAATCGAATGCCGGACATGAGTGCGCTCTCCTCGATCGAGCCGTTGCTCATTGCTCCGTGCGCCGCCGGCGGCGCGGTCGGGTCAGCGCCATCACGGATCCAGATTCCAGGTGACGCTCGGATAGTCCACCTGCGCGGAATGGAATCCCCGCAGGTATTTGCCGGTGCAGATCGTGGTCTTGGTATGCATTCGTTCGACTTGGCCGATCCGCTCGATGCACACCGGACCATTCGAAGGCGTCGGTACCGTACTCCGCCGCATAATAATAGAACCAGCCTTGCGGGAAATTGCCGATCGCCTGGCAGTCGCCGGCCGGTACCGTCCACCATCCTTGCACCACGAAATTCTTGTCGGACGGCGACACGTGATGCTCCACTGCGACGCTGGCGGTCCGTCCGGAGCGGTTGCACACCTTGAATTCGAAATAACCGGGATCCGCCGCGGCGGACGGCGAGGCGGGCTGGCCGGAAGGCGCGGCGATCGGCGTGGTCTGCGGCGGAGGCGGCGCCGCGGCGGCCTGCGGGCAAGCTATCGCCGCGCCTGCCTTCGGCAGGCAATGGCCGGCCTTGTCGCTGTCGCCGAAGAAATCCTGGCAATTGTCCTCGCAGATCTTGCACGCGCGATAGAGGCTGTATTCCACCGCGCCGAGCTTGGTGCAGGTCCAGGTCGGGCCGAATTTTTGGTTCAAATTATCGGCCGAGGCCCCGATCGGCGCGAAGCATTCCGCGCCCATCGCCAGCAACAGCAGGACGCCTGCGCGTTTCGATCGTTGCATCCCTTTTCCCCTCGAACCCGCGATCGACCGTGGCTAGCGCTTGCCGGTCTTGAGCTGACTGAACGGCACGTCCTTGTCGACCCGGACGTCGGCCGGCAACCCCAATACCCGTTCGGCGATGATGTTGCGCAAGATCTCGTCGCTGCCGCCGGCGATGCGCAGGCCCGGCGCATAGAGCAGGGCCTCCTGGAACCAGGCCTGCATCGGCGCGACCTCGGGATCCATCACGACGCCCGCCATGCCGAGGAGGTCGATGCCGTAAGAGGCGATGTCCTGGAGCTTGCTGGCGCTCACCAGCTTGGTGATCGAGGCCTCGGGCCCCGGAGTCTCCCCGCGCGAGAGCGCCGTCATGGTGCGGAACTTGGTGTACTTGAGCCCTTGCGTCTTCACGTACCAATCGGCGAGCTTTTCGCGCACGGCCGGATTGCGGATGGCCGGGCCCGCGTCGAGCTCGAGCGTGCGCGCCAGCGCGAAGATATCGTCGAAATCCGGGCCGGGAGCATCGCCGACCGCGAGCCGCTCGGTCATCAAGGTGGTGATCGAGACTTTCCAGCCGTCGCCCACCTTGCCGAGCCGCTGGCTGTCCGGCACGCGCACGTCGGTGAAGAACACCTCGTTGAAATTCGAGCCGCCGGAGATCTGCTTGATGCGGCGCACCTCGATTCCGGGCGATTTCATGTCGACGAAGAAGAAGGTGAGCCCGGCGTGCTTGGGCACGTCCGGGTCGGTGCGGGTGACGAGGATGCCGTAGTCGGAGAAGTGCGCGCCCGAGGTCCAGATTTTCTGGCCGTTCACGACCCAATCGTCGGCGTCGCGAGCCGCGCGCGTGCGCAGGCCCGCGAGATCGGAGCCGGCGGACGGCTCGGAGAACAGCTGGCACCAGATCTCCTCGCCGCGCATCGCCGGCCGTACGTGGCGCTCGAGATGCTCGGGCGTGCCGTAGACCATCAGGACCGGGATGCACATGCCGAGCCCGATCTCGAACACGCCGCGGGGCACGACGTAGTTCTGTTCCTCCTGGCCGTAGATCACCTGCTGGACCGGCGTGCCGCCGCGGCCGCCCCATTGCTGGGGCCAGGTGATGCCGGCAAAGCCGGCGTCGGCCTTCTTGGCCTGCCATTGCTTCGCGGCCCGCACCGTCTCCGGGATGTTGTGCTCGGGGATGTAGCGGCCGCGATGAAAGCTCTTCGCCTCGTTCTTGCGTTCGGCGTTCCTGTCCAAGAATGCACGCACTTCGGCGCGGAACGCGGCTTCCTCGGGGGTGTCTTCGAAATCCATGCCGGATTCCTTCAGGGCGCGTTGCGCCGTTCGAGCTCGGAAATGAGCCGGTCTTTCCAATAGGGCGCGGTGCCGATCGCGGTCGCGAGCAGCTTCGCGCGGCGATAATAGAGGTGGCAATCCGCCTCCCAGGTGAACCCCATGCCGCCGTGGGTCTGGATATTCTCCTTGGCGGCGAGATGGAACGCGTCGGTCGCGGACACGCGCGCGGCGGCAGCCGCGATCGGCAGCTCGGCGGCGCTCGTCGAAAGCGCCCAGGCGCCGTAATAGGCATTGGAGCGGGCAAGCTCGGTCGCGACGTAGACGTCGGCTAGCTTGTGCTTGATCGCCTGGAACGAGCCGATCGGCCGCCCGAAGGCGTAGCGCTCGGTCGCATAGGTTCTCGCCATTTCGAGGCAGGCCTGCGCGCCGCCCACCTGCTCGAACGCGATGAGGACGGCGGCGCGGTCGAGCAGGGCTTGGATCAGATCGAGACCCTGTCCGGCCGGGCCGAGCGGTTCCGCGGGGACGTCCCGAAAAACGAGCTTCGCCTGGTTGCGGGTGGGATCGAGGCTTTTCAGCGAAGTTTTCGTCACGCCGGGATCGCGGAGATCGACCAGATACAGCGAGGCTTTGCCCGTGCCGTCGGCGGCGACCACGGCGAAATCGGCGATCTCGCCGTCGGCAACCGGCAGCTTGGTCCCGCTGAGCTTGCCGTCGGCCACGTGCGCCTGGACGCGTACGGCATCGGGATTGCCGGAGCCCTCCGCGAACGCCAGCGTGCCGATGCGCTCGCCCGTTACGAGCTTCGGTAGGTGCGTCCGCTTCTGCGCCTCGGTGCCGGCAACGAGAATCGCCTCACTCGCAAGATAGATCGAGGAGGAGAACGGGATCGGCGCGAGCGCGTGGCCCATCTCCTCGGCGAGCACGCAGAGCCCGTCGTAGCCGAGCGCGGCCCCGCCGTAGGTCTCCGGGACCGCGGCGCCGAGCCAGCCCATGCCGGCGACACCCCGCCACAGCTCCGCGTCATAGGGCGCGGCGCCCTCCAGAATTTTTCGCACGGACTTGGGCGAGGATTTCTCGCTCAGGAACTTGCGCGCCTGTTCGCGCAACAGCTTGAGATCGTCGGAGAAATCGAAATTCACAACGTCTCTCCGTCACCCTGAGGAGGCCGGCCGTCCTTCGAGGCTCGGCCCTCCGGGCCTCGCACCTCAGGATGACGGCCGGCCCTCGAAGGGCGACGGCCAGTATTCCCGGTTGGCACGAGAAAGGCAAAAGCGGGAAGCGGCCCTAGGTTGGCCAAGCCGCCGGATGGGTGCCGAGCGGCACCGAGGGCCGCGACCAATGCGGCGGGGTTTCGGACAGCTTCGCCGCGTGCCGGACGAAGGTGAGGCGGCCGAAGCCGGAGCTGGCCTCCTCCAGGAGATCGCGGACGTCGTCGAGCTTCGGGTCGGGACAGCTGAGCCCGTTCTCGATCCGGCCGAGATTGCGGACCCAGCGGCCGGTCTGGGCGAGCGAAACGCGCACGTGCCAGCTGCCGCCTTCGCGGACGCGCCGGGTCAGCGCCGTCATAGCCCCGAACGCCATGAAATACCCGGTGGCATGGTCGAGCACCTGCATGGGCAACGGGTGAGGCTTGTCGCTGCCGGCCGCCTGCGCCTCGGCGTGATTGAAGCCGCTCGCGGTCTGCACCAGGGAATCGAAGCCGCGCCGGCCGCGCCACGGGCCCTCGTGGCCGTAGGCCGAGAGCGAGACATAGACGATGCCGGGCCGGATCTTCGCGGCGTCTTCCGGACCGAAGCCGAGCTCGGCGAGGCCGCCCGGCCGGTAGCCCTGGACGAACACGTCGGCGCTGCGCAGCAGCCGGGCGAGTGTGTCGCGCCCGGCCGGGTCGCGAAGGTCGATGTGCGTCGACAATTTGCCCCGGCCGGTGTCGATGACGAGCTGCTCGACCGAGGGGAGATGCGGCGAGGTGACGAGCAGCACGTCGGCGCCGTGGGCGGCGAGCGTGCGCCCGGCGACCGGGCCGGCGATGATGCGGGTGAGATCGAGCACGCGCACGCCGGAAAGCGGCCGCGCCCCGGGCGGCAGGGTTTCGGCCGGCGCCGCACCGATCCGCTCGACCGAGAACACCGGCAGGTTTTCGACCGCGCGGCCCTGCGGATGCGCGTCCCATTCGGCAAACGAGCGCATCGCGGTCACGACCAGGCCAGCCTCGGCCGCCGCCGTTTCCAAATCTTCCGCGCGCCAGTCCTGCAGCGCGCGCTTGACCGCATCACGGTCGTAGGCGCAGCCCAGCAATTTCAGCACGCCGTCGCGGTGATGCGGGAAATTGGTGTGCAGCCGCACCCAACGCCCGTCGCCGCAGCGGTAGGTGCCGGCGATCTTGTCCCAGAGATCCGGCAGGGGCTTGCCGGCGACGCGCAGGTAGCGCTCGCTGCGGCACTCGACCGCTGCGTGGCGCATGTCGAGCGCGACGCGCTGGCTTTTACCGGTCCGCAGCCGCCACAGCTCGGCCGCGGCGAGCGCGGCCGCCGCGATGCTCGCCTGCGCGGCGGTGCCGACCGGGAACGAGGACGGCAGCACCGGATCCGTGCCGGTGAGCTCGATGTTTTCGAGCGCGGCCAGATCGCCGCCGAACGCGCGCCAGAGCGCCGACAGCGCCTGCGCGGCTGTGGTGGCGGGAGCGATGCTGTCCGAGTGCGCGAGCGCGGTCATGAAACGCCCTGGCACATGATGTTCCACTCCTACTTCAGCCCGAAATAGGCCCGGTGCAGTGCGTCGTCGGCGTGCATCGCGGCGACGGTGCCGGAAAAGCCGATGCGGCCGCCCTCGATGGTGCAGACCCGGTCGGCGAGATCAAGAAATTTCACGTTTTGCTCGGCGATCAGGAACGAGAGCCCCTGGCCGCGGAAGCCCGCGAGCACGCGCACGACTTCCTTGACGAACAGCGGGGAGAGCCCGGCCGAAGGTTCGTCCATGACCAGCAGGCGAGGCTAGCTCATCGTTCAAAACACTAGCATATCCTGCCGTGTTCCCAATCCTCAGCGCACCATGCCGGCGCTGCGCGGCAAGAACAGGCTCAGCTCCGGAATGCAGATGATCAGCATCAGCCCGATCAGCAGCGCGATCAGGTAAGGCCAATAGCTCTTCGCGTGGCGCCCGACCGGCACCTGCGCGAAGCGCAGCGCCATCAGCAGCCCCACGCCCATCGGCGGCAGGAACAGGCCGATGCCCACCGCGGCGGTCTGCACGATGTCGAAATGGATCGGGTGAATCCCCAGGCTCTTGGCGATGGGAAACACCACCGGGATCAGCACCACCGCGGCCGGCAGGCCCTCGAGCACCATGCCGAACAGCATGGTCATCAGCGCGGTCCCGAGCAGGAACAGCCAGTGCGTGGCGCCGAGTGGCTCGAGAAGCTTGGCGAGCAGCGCCGGGACTTCGGTGACGCCCATCAGATACTGGAAGATCGTCGCCACCGCGAGCAGGAACACCACCGCGGCGGTGAGCAATGCGCTCTCGTAAGCGATGTAGAACATCTCGCGCAGCGTGACATTGCGATAATAGAAGAGCGCGGCGAGGAACGCATAGGCCGCCACGATCGCCCCGGCTTCGGTCGCGGTGAAAACCCCGAAGAAGAACCCGCCGAAGATCACGACCGGCACCACCATGGGCACCGCGGCTTCGCGTGCCGCCTGGAGCAGGAACCGCCAGCTCGGCCGCGTGTCGCGCGGCCAGCCCAGAATATGGGCCTGGATGAACACAAGGATGCACAGGCACAGTCCGATCGTCGCCGCCGGAATGAAGCCGGCCAGGAACAGCGCCACCACCGAGGTGTTGGTGACGTCGCCGATGACGATCATGAAGATCGCCGGGGGCACCAGCATGCCCATCGCGGTGCCCGAGGAGATCAGCGAGGCGCCGTCCTCGGGCCGGTAGCCGGCGCGTTTCAACGAGGGGATCAGCGTCGAGCCGAGTGCGGAGACCTCGGCCATCTTCGAGCCGCAGATGTCGGAAAAGAAATACGACACCACGATCACCGACATGCCGAGCCCGCCGCGCAACCAGCCCACCAGCGCGCGCGCGAGATCGACCAGCGCATGCGACATGCCGCAGCGCTCCATCAGCATGCCGGCGAACACGAACGAGGGGATCGCGAGCAGCACCCAGTTCTGCGATCCGGCGACGAGACTCGAGGGCAGCATCTGCAGAGGAAAGCCGCCGAGCGCCAGCCCGACGATGCCGGCGATGCCGAGCGCGAACACGATCGGCATCGAGAGCGCGACGAAGGCGACGAACACGATTGCGGTCGCGGCCAGCAGCATTCACAGGGCCTCGATCGCGGCGGCCTTGCGCTCGATCAGGCCGAGCGCAATTCCCGCGG
>WNFF01003171.1_pt1 | contig 13483 bp, 9 predicted proteins | sample 5400441 | NCBI WGS metagenome assembly WNFF01 (sample SAMN13153345, study PRJNA577476) | soil metagenome | isolation source: 120 cm saprolite under Douglas fir tree site 2 hole 3 replicate 1 | place: USA:California | collected 2015-04-18
CGGTTGGGTCGACCCGCCGGGCGGCAACAAGCAGTGACTCTGTTCTTCCTCCCCCGCTTGCACCCGAAATCGGGCTTGCCCGATTTCGGCATTCATGGTCGGCCGAAGTCGGATAAATCCGACTTCGGCTGGAGGGACAGGGAGGGGGGTAGCCGCTTGCGCATGCGTGTGTGGCTTCCCCCTCCCGGCCTCCCCCGCAAGCGGGGGAGGGGCGCGGATTCAGTGCGTGGGGAGGGAGCACGCTGCGGCAAGCGGCGCGGCTTCGCTCACATCACCGGATCGATCTTCAGTTCCTTCGCCAGCTCGTCGAGGCTCTTGCGTAGCGGCGGCGGCATCGGGATTCCGTTCTTCGCCCGGTCGAGCCGCTTGCTGTGGCTCTGCTCGCCCGGCAGCCAGATGCGGTCGACCCCGGGCAGGCGCTCTGAGTCGCGCAGCGCGCGCACCATGAGGTCGACGCTGCGCTTGAATTCGGCGACCGGCGCGAACGCCTCGACCGACAGCGCCACGATCGACTGACCCGTATTGGTCGTCGCCTCCGGCCGCTTGACGAAATCGACGATGTCGCGGCCGAAGGCGGCGCGGTTGAGCGGCCCCGCCAAGAGGCCGATGATGAGCGAGAGCGCGTAGCCCTTGTAGTCGCCGATCGGCAGCAGGTGCCCTTCGTCGGCGCGCTTGGGATCGGTGAGCGGCTTGCCCTGCTTGTCGATCATCCAGCCGACCGGCATCGCTTCGCCGCGCGACGCCTTGAGCCGCACCTTGCCGTAGGCCGTGACGGTCGGCGACATGTCCATCACCACCGGCGGCTCGTCCTGCGCCGGCACCGCGACCGCGATCGGATTGGTGCCGAGCAGCGACTCGCCTCCGCCCCAGGGCGGCAGGTGGTTGTTGCTGCCGACCGCGAAGTAGAGCCCGATCATGTCGTGCGCGAGCGGCATCATGGCGTAGAGCGCCGCCGGCCCCGCGTGGTTGCTCATGCGCGCGCCGACCCAGCCGACTCCCGTCTGCTTCGCCTTGGCGATCGCGGTCTCGGCCGCGCGCTTCATGATGAGATGGCCCATGGCGTTGTCGCCCTCGATGATGGCGGTCGAGGGCCGCTCCTGCGCGACGCGGATATCGGGCCGCGCGTTGACGCCGCCCGCCTTGATGCGCTTGCAGTATTGCGGCATGCGAAAAACGCCATGCGTGTCCGAGCCGCGCAGATCCGCTTCCGTGATCAGCTCGCCCAGAACGGCGGCGTCTGCGGCCGGAATGCCGACCGCCGTGAAGGCCCGGTTGATATAGGCCTTGAGCGCGGCCGCGGAGACGCGCGGAAGGGTGTCGGTTGCGGTCATCTCGTCCTCTGCAGTTGTTCAGGTGCCAGGCCCGCATCGCGCTGCGCGATCAGGATGTCATGCATCACGTCGAACACGCGCACGCCCACCTCTTTCGGGCTGGGTGCGAGCCATGGCGAGGCCTGCAGGGTGGTGCGGGCGTCCGAAAGTCCCTGCTGCCAGCGCGCCTGCATGGTCGAGCGGCTGAATTCAAAATCCTTCGCGCTGCCCTGCGGCGCCATCGGACGGTAGATCAGCTGCACGATGTCCATCTCGGTGACGCAGCCATGCTCGTAAAGGCGCTTGGCTTCCGGCGTGTTCGCGATCTCAGGCGGCAGCAATTTGTGCAGCTCGTTGATGACGTGACGCACGTGGTGCTTTTCGCTCAGCGCGTCCGTGGTTGCGCGCGTGCGGCTGGAATAGCGGATGTCCTTCTCGCGCTCGGCGACCTCGTCGAGATTGGTCGGCAGGCAGCCGAATGCCTGGAAGACGTCGACCTGGAAAACAAGGCGGCTGCGGCGCGGCGAATAGTCCACGATGTATTGCAGCGGCGTATTGGAGAAGAGTCCTCCGTCCCAATAACATTCGCCGTCGATCTTCACCGGCGGAAAGCTCGGCGGCAGCGCGCCGCTCGCCATCACGTGCTCGGGCCGGATCGTCATGTGCGCGCTGTCGAAATAGGAAAAATGGCCGGTGCGCACGTTGACCGCGCCGACGCTCAGCCGCACGTCCTTCCCATGATTGATGCGGTCGAAATCGACCAGCCTCTCCAGTGTCCCCCTGAGCGCGGACGTGTCGTAATAGCTCAGCGCCTTGCCGGATGCGAACCAGTCTTGCGGCGGGCGAGGCGCGAAGAAGCCCGGCTGGCCGAACATAATCGCGGCGAGCGCACTCGCGCGCTGCTGCCAGGTGGCGAGGACTCCCTGCGGCGCGGGCGGCCACAGCTGGGTCGGCGCCGTGATCTCTTCCCAGAAGCGGCGCAGGCAGTGCACGCGCCGCTCCGGCGGATTGCCGGCGATGATCGCGGCGTTGACCGCGCCGATCGAAATGCCCGCCACCCAGTCGGGGGGATATTCGGATGACGCGAGGGCCTCGTAGACGCCCGCCTGATAGCTGCCGAGCGCGCCGCCGCCCTGCAGAACAAGGCCGACCTTCTTGCCGTAGGACGCCGGGCGAGGATGTCCATCGCTCATGAGCCGCCTCCGCGAAAAAGTGCAGCGATCAGCGCGGCGCGGGCGGCGCCACGGCTGCGTTCTTGAATCCGGCATCGTCGAGCGCGCGCCGCACCACGCCCGACGCCTTCGCGTCTTCCATGAAGGCGCTCACATAGGCGAGAGCCTGCGGCCGGTCCTTCGGCACCGCGATCGCGATGACGGTCTGCTGGAAGCCGCCGTCGAGGATGCGCGAGCCCGGCAGGGTGGCGGCGAGCGGCGGCAGCGAGTCGTGCGAGAGCGCGAACGCATCCGCCGTGCCTAAGCGCAGCATCGCCATGGCTTCATCGACCGAGGTCGCGGCCGCGATGGTGGTGTTCTTGAGCGCGCGCGCGGCGCTGCGGATGGTGGTCGTGTTGGCGATGCCGACGACGCGCACGCCCTGCCGGTCGACCTCGGCGAGCGTGCGGATGCCGGAGGCCGCGGTCACGAGATACGTGCTCTGGACCACGAAATAGGCGGGGCCGAATTCGATCCGCTTCTTGCGCTCCTCGTCGACCGGCATGAAGGCGACGTCGATCGCGCCGGTGCTGACCGCGTCGGTCACCTCGCCCGAATTGGGCGCCACCATGAACTCGACCGGCACGCCGAGCTTTTTGGCGAGCGCCGCGCCGAGATCGGCGGTGACGCCGCGCGGCTGGCCGGCCGCGTCCTTGGTGACGAAGAACGCCGACATGCTCGGCGCCGCGACGACGCCGACCCTCAGCTTTCCGGTCGTAGCGAGTTCTTTCATGGTGGCCTCGTCGTTCGCCTGGACGCCGCCCGCGGCGATCGCCAGCGCCGCAAGCATCGGGATCGCGTACCAGCGCATCATCACGGCCCCATGGTCGACAGGTCCCCGAGTCTGGCCCGCGGCGCCACGCCTGCGCAAGCGGGCTGCCATGTTCCTGCGATGTGCTGCGCAGCCGCGGATTTGCTGGTATTTTCCGGGGCATTCCGGTATCCACCCCGGATCGTGTCCGGGCCGGGTTCCGTCCGGAAAAGTGGCGTGGGAGACATCCGAAAATGCCGATACCCAGGGCCTCGAAGGCCCTTTCTCGTTTCACCGTCCTCGACCTCACCCGCGTACGCGCCGGCCCGACCTGCGTGCGGCAGCTCGCGGACTGGGGCGCCAATGTCATCAAGATCGAGTCTCCGCCCCAGCTCGAGACCGGCGAGCCGCTCGGTGGTCCGCGCGAGGGCCCCGACTTCCAGAACCTGCACCGCAACAAGCGCAGCATGACGCTCAACCTGAAGGCGCCCGAGGGGCTCGCCGCCTTCAAGCGGTTGGTGAAGAAAGCCGACGTCGTGGTGGAGAATTTCCGGCCCGACGTGAAGAAGCGGCTCGGCATCGACTACAAGGACTTGCGCAAGGTCAACCCGCGCATCGTGTACGGCAGCATTTCGGGTTTCGGGCAGAGCGGCCCCTACGCGCTGCGGCCCGGCTTCGACCAGATCGCCCAGGGCATGGGCGGCCTGATGTCGATCACCGGCTTGCCCGGACAGGGGCCGGTGCGCGTCGGCATTCCGGTCGCCGACCTCTGCGCCGGCCTGTCGTGCGCGATGGGCATTCTCACGGCGCTGCTGGAGCGCGAGAAATCCGGCAAGGGCCAGCACATCCAGACCTCGCTCCTGCAGGCGCAGATCTTCATGCTCGATTTCCAGGCGGCGCGCTATCTGGTGAAGGGCGAGGTGGCGAAGCAGGCCGGCAACAATCACCCGACCAGCATCCCGACCGGCGTGTTCAGGACCGCCGACGGGCACATCAACATCGCGTCGACGGGCCAGAAGATCTGGGAGCGCTTCTGCAAGACGCTCGAAGCGCCCGAGCTGATCGCGCACCCGGATTACGTCAACAGCGCCACCCGCTCGAAGAACCGCGATGCGCTCAACGAAGAGATCGATCGCCGCACGGTCAAGCGCACCAGCGCCGACTGGATCGAGCGCTTCAACAAGGCCGGCGTGCCGAGCGGCCCGATCTATTCGATCGACCAGATGTTCGACGATCCGCAGGTCAAGCACATCGCGATCGCGCAGCCGGTGAAGAAGAGCAATCTCACGCTGGTGGGCCAGCCCTTCACCATGTCGCGCACGCCGAGCAAGCTCGTGCAGACGCCGCCCGCCATCGGCCAGCACACCGACGCGGTGCTCAAGGAGTTCGGCTTCAACGCCAAGCAGATCGCGGCGCTGCGCGCGGCGAACGCGATTTGAGATGAATAGGAAACTGTCATTCGTCATGCCCGGCGTCATGCCGGGCATCCACGCCTTCGTTTGAACGGCAAGACGTGGATGGCCGGGACATAGGCGAGCAAAGCGACGCCGTTCTTCGAACGACTATGCCCGGCCATGACGAGTACCAACGGAGCTTCGCGATGACCCAGACCGACAAGATGCTGTCCCGCAAGGAGGGGCACGTCGGCTACATGACCTTCAACAATCCCGAGCGCCACAACGCGGTGTCGCTCGCCATGTGGGAGGCGGCGAGCCGTATCATGGACGACTTCGCGCACGACACCGAGGTGCGCGTGGTGGTCATCACGGGCGCCGGCGGCAAGGCCTTCGTGTCGGGCGCCGACATCTCGGAGTTCGAGAAGGTGCGCTCCAACGAGGAAGCGATCGCGAGCTACAACAAGATTGCCGAGAAGGCGAACAATTCGATCTACGAGTTTTCCAAGCCGACCATCGCGATGATCAACGGCTACTGCATCGGCGGCGGCCTCGGGCTCGCCTTGTGCTGCGACCTGCGCATCGCGTCGGACAAGTCGCGCTTCGGCGTGCCGGCCGCGAAGCTCGGCCTCGGCTACGGCTACCCCGGCATCAAGCGGCTCGCCGACCTGGTCGGTCCCTCGTTCACGAAGGAAATCTTCTACACGGCGCGCCAGTTCGACGCCGCCGAGGCGGTCGCCATGGGCCTGGTCAACCGGGTGCTGCCGGTGGCGGAACTCGAGGCCTACGTGAAGAACTATGCCGACACGATCGGCGGCAATGCCCCGCTCACGGTCAATGCCGTGAAGTTCATCGCCAACGAGACCGTGAAGGACGAAAGCAAGCGCGACCTCAAGCGCTGCGCCGACCTGGTGAAGCGCTGCTTCGACAGCAAGGACTACATCGAGGGGCGGCGGGCCTTCATGGAAAAGCGCAAGCCGGCCTTTACCGGGACCTGAGCCGCGTGATCCCGAAAAGTGGACGCCGGTTTTCGGACAAGATCACGCGCAAGCAGAATGCCGGCCTGCGGCATCGTGGGACGCCACGGCCGTCCACGGGGTTGATATCCTGAGGGCGCCAACAAGCATTTTTGAAGAATTGGCAACGAGGGGCCCGCGGTGGCATCTGTCGAATTACGCGGTCTGACGAAGCGCTACGGCGACCTCGCCGTGGTCGACGACGTCTCGCTCAAGATCGAACACGGGCTCATGGTCTGCCTGCTCGGCCCCTCGGGCTGCGGCAAGACCACGACGCTGCGCCTGATCGCCGGCTTCGTCGAGCCGAGCGCGGGCGAGATCGCGGTCGGCAGCCGCGTGGTGTCTTCGCCGTCGCGCACGCTGCCGCCCGAGACGCGCAACATGTCGATGATCTTCCAGAGCTACGCGCTCTGGCCGCACATGACGGTGACCCAGAACATCGCCTACGGCCTCACGCTGCGGAAGCTGCCGCGCGACACCATCGCCAAGAAGGTCGCCGCCATCCTCGCCACCACCAAGCTCGGCGCGCTCGCCGACCGCTATCCCGGCGAACTGTCGGGCGGCCAGCAGCAGCGCGTCGCGCTCGCCCGCGCGCTGATCGTCGAGCCCGAGACGCTGCTGCTCGACGAGCCGCTGTCGAATCTCGACGCCAACCTGCGCGAGGAGATGCGCTTCGAGGTGCGCCGGCTGCACGACCAGTACCGCTACACGACCGTCTACGTGACCCACGACCAGTCGGAGGCGATGACCACCTCCGACCTGATCGCGGTGATGAATCTCGGCCGGATCGAGCAGGTCGGCCCGCCGCAGGAGATCTACGACCGGCCGCGTTCCGAATTCGTCGCCCGCTTCATCGGCGCGAGCAACATCATCCGCGGCAAGACGCTCGACGGCAGTCACGTCTCGGTGGTGGGCGTGACGGTGCGTTGCGTCGGCGACACGCAGCCCGGCGAGACCGCCATGTCGATCCGCCAGCACGAGATCAGGCTGATGACCGCGCCCGGCGAGGCGCCCGACAACGTGCTGCCCGCGACCGTCACGCGCAACGTCTTTCTCGGCAACAGCCGCGACTACATGGTGGAGCTCGCCGACGGCACGCAGGTGCGCGCCGTCACGGCGCCCGCCGAGAGCATTCCGCAAGGCACGAAAGTCTGGCTCCACCTGCCGCCCGAGCGCTGCCGGGCGCTGGTGGGCTGAAACGTCACGGGCGTGAAGAAACCCGAGCAAGACCGCAAGGAGGAGACGATGCGAGAGGGGACATTCAACCGGCGCGACATTCTCAAGGGCACGACCGCGGTCGCGGCGTCGACGGTGTTCGCCTCGCCGCTTCGCGCCGCGGCGCCGCCGGCGACCGCGATCACGCCGACGCTGATCGAGGCCGCCAAGAAGGAAGGCAAGGTGATCTATTACACCTCGATCGACCTGCCGATCGCCGAGAAGATCGCAAAGGCCTTCGAGGCGAAATTTCCCGGCGTCGCGGTGCGCGTCGAGCGCACCGGCGCCGAGCGCGTGTTTCAGCGCATCGGCCAGGAGTACGGCAGCAACATCCACGCGGTCGACGTGGTGAACTCGTCCGACGCGTCCCACCTGATCGTGTGGAAGCGCGACGGCCTGCTCGCGCCGTTCGTCCCGGAAGACGTCGCCAAGCACTATCCGGTCGAGCACAAGGATGCGGACGGCATGTACGCGAGCTTCCGCGTCGGGCTCTGCATCATCGCCTACAACACCAACCTGGTGAAAGCCGAAGAGGCGCCGAAGAGTTTTGCCGACCTGCTCGATCCGAAATGGATGGGCAAGCTCGTGAAGGCGCATCCGGGCTACAGCGGCACCATCATGACGGCGACCTACGAGATGTCGCGCGACCTCGGCTGGGAGTACTTCGAGAAGCTCGCCAAGCAGAAGGTGATGCAGGTGCAGTCCTCGGCCGATCCGCCGAAGAAGCTCGCGCTCGGCGAGCGCCACGTGATGGCGGACGGCAACGAGTACAATATCTTCCAGATCAAGGAGAGGGGCGGACCGGTCGAGCCGGTCTACGCGACCGAAGGCGTGCCGATCGTGATCGGCCCGAACGCGGTGTTCAAGGCGGCGCCCAATCCGAACGCCGCGCGCCTCTTCCAGTGCTTCTGCTTCACGCCGGAGTGCCAGCAACTCGTCATCGACGAGGGCGGCCTGCGTTCGATGCATCCGCTCGCCAAGGAGAAGGCCGGCCGGAGACCCTTCAAGCAGGTCAAGACCATGAAGGAGGATCCGGCCGCGGTCGAGCGCATGAGCGAGGAGATCAAGGCGCACTACACGAAGATCTTCAAGGTGTAGCGTCCGTCATTGCGAGGAGCCCGAAGGGCGACGAAGCAATCTCAGCCACAGAGATTGATGTATTTCGCTCGCAATGACGCCAAACCGCCGGAGCGAAACAATGCCGAAGAAAATCTCCAGACGCGCCGCGCTCAAAGTTTCCGCGGCGGCTGGCCTCACCGTGTTCGCCGCGCCGCTGCGCGCGCAGGCGCCGCAGGCGACCGCGATCACGCCGGCGCTGATCGAGGCCGCGAAGAAGGAGGGCAAGGTGGTCTACTACACCTCGATCGACCTGCCGCTCGCGGAAAAGATCGCCAAGGCGTTCGAGACGAAATTCCCCGGCGTCGCGGTGCGCGTCGAGCGCAGCGGCGCCGAGCGTATCTTCCAGCGCATCGGGCAGGAGTATTCCAGCAACATCCGTACGGTCGACGTGGTGAACTCGTCGGACGCCTCGCACCTGATCAGCTGGAAGCGCGACGGCCTGCTCGCGCCGTTCGTTCCCGAAGACGTCGCCCGGCATTATCCGGCGGCGCACAAAGATGCCGACGGCATGTATGCGAGCTTCCGCGTCATCCTCAGCGTCATCGCCTACAACACCAACCTGGTGAAGGCCGAGGAAGCCCCGAAAAGCTTCGCCGACCTGCTCGATCCGAAGTGGATGGGCAAGATCGTCAAGGGCCATCCGGGCTACAGCGGCGGCATCATGACCGCGACCTACGAGATGGCGCGCGACCTCGGCTGGGAGTATTTCGAGAAGCTCGCCAAGCAGAAGGTCATGCAGGTGCAGTCCGCGACCGATCCGCCGAAGAAGCTCGCGCTCGGCGAACGCGCCGTGATGGCGGACGGCGCCGAGTACATCGTGTTCCAGATCAAGGAAAAGAACGGTCCGATCGAGCCGGTCTACGCCACCGAGGGCGTGCCGCTGATCGTCGGCCCCAACGCGGTGTTCAAGGCGGCGCCCAATCCGAACGCCGCGCGCCTCTTCCAGTGCTTCTGCTTCACCCCGGAATGCCAGCAGCTCGTCGTCGACGAGGGCGGGCTGCGCTCGATGCACCCGCTCACCAGGGAGAAGCCCGGCCGCAAGCCTTTCAAGGAGGTCAAGACCATGAAGGAGGACGCCGCCGCGGTCGAGAAGCTGAGCGAAGAGATCAAGGCGCGCTATACGAGGATCTTCAAGGTCTAGTGTCATTGCGAGGAGCGCGACAGCGCGACGAAGCAATCTCAACCACATGCTCGGAATTTGCGGCTGAGATTGCTTCGCTTCGCTCGCAATGACGACGGGAGAGTCGGGAGCGAAACAATGGCGAAAACAATCATTTCCAGACGCGACGCGCTCAAGGTCTCCGCCGCGGCCGGCCTCACGGTCTTCGCGGCGCCGTTGCGCGCGCAGGCTCCGGCGCCCGCCGCGATCACGCCGGCGCTGATCGAGGCCGCCAAGAAGGAAGGCAAGGTCGCGTTCTACACCGCGATGGACCTGCCGGTGGCCGAAAAGCTCGCCAAGGCGTTCGAGGCAAAATTTGCCGGCATCGCGGTGCGGGTGGAGCGCTCGGGCTCCGAGCGCGTCTTCCAGCGCATCGCGCAGGAGATGGGAAGCAACATCCACGTCTGCGACATCGTCAACAGCGCCGACGCCGCGCACTTCATCAGCTTCAAGCGCAACGGCTGGCTCGCGCCCTATGTGCCCGAAGAGGCGGCGCAGCACATCCCGGCCGAGTATCGCGATCCCGACGGGCTCTTCATCACCACCCGCGTGTGGCTCTCGTCGCTCGGCTACAACACCAATCTGGTCAAGCCCGAGGACGCGCCAAAGAGCTTTGCCGACCTGCTCGAGCCGAAATGGGCCGGCAAGATGGTCAAGGGCCATCCCGCCTACAGCGGCACGATCATGACCGCCACCTTCCAGATCGTGCGCGAGCTCGGCTGGCAGTATTTCGAAAAACTGTCCAAGCAGCGCGTCATGCAGGTGCAGTCGTCGACCGATCCGCCAAAAAAGCTCGCGCTCGGCGAGCGCGCCGTGCAGGCGGACGGCAACGACTACAATCTGTTGCAGCTCAAGGACGCCGGCCAGCCGGTCGAGCCGGTCTATCCGACCGAGGGCACGCCGACCATCACGGGCCCGAGCGGCGTGTTCAAGACCGCGGCCAATCCGAACGCGGCGCGGCTTTTCCAGAACTGGCTGCACACCCGTGAAGGCCAGCAGCTCCTGGTCGACTTCACCGGCCAGCATTCGTTGCATGCCCAGGTGAAGGACAAGCCCGGCCACAAGAAGCTCTCCGAGATCAAGCTGATGAAGGACGATCCCGCCGGCGTCGAGAAGATGGCCGAGGAGATCAAGACGCGCTATCAGCAATTGTTCAAGGTATGAGGAAAATCATTGCCACCAGCACTGCGTCATGCCCCGCGAAAGCGGGGCATCCAGTAATCGCCGACTTCATGATGTTGCAAAGTTTCGCCCCCTCCATCGCGCCGTGGCTACTGGATCATCCGCTTTCGCGGATGATGACGGTGCGTGGGGCTGCGCTCGCGCAAGACCGCGAGGCCGCCGCATGACCATCGCGCTGCCCGCCAGTGCCGAGCGCCGGCCCGTGCGCTTCGACCTCTCATGGCCGATCCTGATCCTGTTCGCGCTGGTGCTGTGCGCGCTCATCGTGCTGCCGATGTCGTGGCTGGTGATCTACGCCATCACCGACAAGTCGCGCGCGCTCACGCTCGACAATTTCTACCAGCTCGTCGCCAATCCGATCTTCTTCGAGCCGCTCGTCACCACCGTGATCGTGGCGACGAGCTCGGCCGCATTCTGCTGCCTGGTGGCGGCGCCGATCAGCTGGCTCGTCGCGCGCACCGACATGCCGCTGCGTGGCGTCGTGCGCGCGCTGGTGACGGCCTCGTTCGTGACGCCGCCGTTCCTCGGCGCCATCGCCTGGGAGCTTCTGGCCGCGCCCAACAGCGGCCTCCTCAACAAGATCTACCGCGCCGTCACCGGCGCGCCGCAGGACGAGTACCTGTTCGACATCTACACGCTCGAAGGCCTGATCTTCGTCATCTCCTGCTACACGTTTCCGTACGTGTTCGTGCTGGTCGCCAACGCCATCGACCGCATTCCCGGCGACCTCGAGGATGCCTCCGCGATTCTCGGCGGCAGCGCCTGGACCACGGCGCGCCGCGTCACCGTTCCGCTCGCCATGCCGGCGCTGTTTGCCGGCGCGCTCGTCGCCTTCCTGCAGGCCATGACGCTGTTCGGCTCGCCCGCGATCCTCGCGATCCCGGCGGGCTTCCACACCATGACCACCAAGATCTGGAGCCTGTTTCAGTATCCGCCCAAGGAGGAGCTTGCGGCCGCGGCGTCGATCCCGCTGCTCGTGCTCACCATCCTGCTCCTGCGCGCTGAAGGTTTTGTGCTCGGCCGGCGCGGCTATGCGGTGGTGGGCGGACGCCAGGGCAATCCGCGCCTGGTGCAGCTCGGCAAATGGCGCTGGGCGGCGCTCGGCATCGTCTTCCTGGTGTTGTGCAATCCCGTCTTTCTCCCCTACGGCGCGCTGCTCAACGCGGCGTTCTCGCCGGTCGCCTCGCAATTCGTGACGCCCGCGACCGCTACGCTGCACAACATCACCTTCGCGTTCTTCGAGATCTCGGCGACCTCGCTCGCCTTCAAGAACACGATGATCCTGTGCACGCTCACCGCCACCATCGGCACCGTGATCGCGGTGGTGATCTCGTACCTGACCACCCGCAAGGCGATCGCCGGCCATCGCGTGCTCGATTTTCTGGCCACCGCGCCGGTCGCGGTGCCCGGCATCGTGCTCGGCGTCGGCCTCTTTCTCAGCTACCGCTACGTGCTCTACGGCACGCTCTGGATCCTGCTCCTCGCCTTCATCACCATCGCGATGCCGGCCGCCTATCAGCAGCTCCAGTCCGCGTTCCGCGTCGTGCACACCGACCTCGAGGAGGCGAGCCGCATCCTCGGCGCGTCGCGCCTCAAGACGCTCGGCCGCATCACGGCGCCGCTCCTGCGCACCAGCGTGATCGCCACCTGGTGCTTCATCTTCGTCGGCGTGATCCGCGAGCTCTCCGCCGCCGTGATGCTGTTCACCTCGGAGACCAAGGTGATCTCGGTGCTGATCTTCGACCTCAACGAAAGCGGCGACCTCGGCGCCATCGCGGTGCTCGGCCTGATCATGCTGATCGTCACCTTCACGGTGGTGATCCTGATCAACCGCATCCCCGGCTTCGGCGGCAACGTGCGCCTGCGCAACAACTGAAAATCCGATGACCGAGCATTTGCCTGACGTCTCCGTCGCCGAACAGCTCGCCGACCGCATCGCGGCGCTCGCGCCCGCGCGGCTGCCCGCCGCGGTGCGGACGAAATGCGAGGACCTCGCGGTTGACGTGATCGGGCTCTGCCTCACGGCGCGCAACGAGGACTATGTGAAGGCCGCGCTCGCCGGCTGCGACGACGACGGCCCCTGCACCGCGATCGGCCACAAGCGCACCTTGAGCGCGGCGGGCGCCGCCTTCGTCAACGGCACGGCGGCGCACGGCGAGGATTTCGACGACACGTTCGAGGGCGGCCCGGTTCATGCCGGCGCCGTGATCGTGCCGGCGGTGCTTGCGGCCTGCGAGCGCCACCGTCCAGACGGCGCCGCGGCGCTGCTCGGCGTCGCGGTCGGCGTCGAGACCATCTGCCGGCTCGGGCTCGTCGCGCCAAAACTCGTGCACAAGGCGGGCTTCCATCCGACCGCGGTGTTCGGCGCCATGGCGGCGGCGGCCGGCGTCGGTGCGACGCTCGGCCTCGACCGGCGGCAGCTCGTCGACGCGCTCGGCATCGCCGGCAGCATGGCGGCGGGCATCATCGAGTATCTGGCCGAAGGCGCCTGGACCAAGCGCATGCACGCCGGCTGGGCGGCGCAGTCCGGCCTGCGCGCGGCGCTGCTGGCGCGCGCCGGCTTCACCGGCCCGCGCACCGTGTTCGAGGGCACGCACGGCCTCTTCCACGGCTTCGCCAACACGACGCAGGGCAACTACGCGGCGCTCATCGGCGATTTCGGCGCGCGCTGGGTGACCGAGACGCTCGCCTTCAAGCTCTATCCGTGCGGGACGATGACGCACCCTTACATCGATTGCGCGCGCCGGCTCGGCGCCCGCGGGATCAAGGCGCGCGACGTCAAGGAGATGATCTGCGAGGTGGGAGAGGGCACCGTGCATCGCCTGTGGGAGCCGCTCGCCGACAAGCAGAAGCCGCCCAACGGCTACGGCGCGAAATTTTCCACGCCCTACTGTGTCGCGGCCGGCTTCGTGCGCGGCAATGTCGGGCTCGATGCTTTCACCGACGCGGCCGTGAAGGACAAGGACGTGCTCGCGGTCGCCGGCAAGGTGCGCTACGTGGTCGATCCCAACAATCCCTATCCCAACAATTTCACCGGCCATATCCGTGCCGTCATGAACGACGGCAGCGTGGTCGAGGAGCGCCAGCCGCATATGCGCGGCGGCGCGCACGAGCCGCTCACGCGCG
>WNFF01003172.1_pt1 | contig 13483 bp, 11 predicted proteins | sample 5400441 | NCBI WGS metagenome assembly WNFF01 (sample SAMN13153345, study PRJNA577476) | soil metagenome | isolation source: 120 cm saprolite under Douglas fir tree site 2 hole 3 replicate 1 | place: USA:California | collected 2015-04-18
ACCACCATCGCCAGGTCGTTCGAAGACGAGGCAGCGAGTCAGAGGGAAAGCGGGAGACGGGGTCCTACGCCCCGAGTACCAAACCTTCAGTCCAATTCATTTACAGACTCGGTTCGTCGGTCGAAAGTCTAGTGGGCCGCGGTGGACTCGAACCACCTACCTCCGCGGCAGCCCGCCCTAAGCGCCGTACTCACAAGAGTGGCAGGCCAAGCGTAGGGCACGTATGTGGCCTGGTTATGCCCCACTTGACTCTCTCGTAATGCTGGCAGAGACTTTGTTGACCAAACGCAAAGGAGCATCACGCCCTGCATGGGCAGGGAGGGAAATGGCTGGAATTGCCGACGCAACATGCTCGGAGTAATCGGAGCTGTCGGCTTCAGCTGCAGCCGGCTTAGGGAGCCGGTCAATCAGGGTGCGATTGCAGAAGGAGAAATAGGCTCATGTCCACTGAACAAAACAAGAACGTCATTTTGCGTTGGAGGCAAGGGTTAAACGAAAGAAACTTGAACGTGATAGATGACCTGTTTGCCCCTGAATACGTGGGCCATATCACTGGAGTCCCGGGACCGGTGCGAGGCCCCGCGGCGTTTAAGCAGCTGTTCACCGGATATCTAGCCGCCTTCGATGTCAACGTCACGCCCGAGTTCCTCATCGCGGAGGGCGACATGGTGGCAGTCCACGATGTCAATCGGGTCAAGCACACCGGTGAGTTCCAGGGTATCCAGCCGACGGGCAAAGAACTGAGCCTTACCAGCACCGACATCTACCGGATCGTGGACGGCAAGGTTGTGGAGCAGTGGTACGAAGCTGACTCCACCGGCATGATGCAACAACTAGGCGCCCTCCCCACACCAAGGCACGTCGGAAGCTAGGCGTTCGGCGAGCGCAAGCTCGGAAGTTTGGTAGACCGGGCATTAGCTCAATTTCTGGCCGTAATGTCAGAACCCGAGTGCTGTGGTGGGCCGTAGTTTCCATAACGCGAACCAACCTTGCATCGTGGGAAGTGCGATCTCGTTGGCCTAACGGCCATGCACAGCAAGCCCGCCGGCTAGGTCGACAGCCTGATATACAGCCCGATTAGGACGGGTGGCCGGCCTCGCAGCGCCCTCGGCGCTTCTGGAAGTCTGCGTACAGGGAGTAACTCGACCGGCTTGCAACCGTTGTATCTGCAGCCGATGTCTGCGGCCCGCAGCGTGACGCACTTCGTGGCTCTGGTCAGCCTCACCGCCGGCGTGGCCGGTTGCGGAGAAGTGGTCGGCTACCCGGCCGCGGTCCCGCCAGCTCATACGCAGTCCTTCCCGACTGAACCCGCCTCACCGCTGCCTGCCGGGGTCGATGCCATGACTGGACTGCAGCAGAGGCAGATGAGGCCGCCCACCCTGGCACCAAATGCGTCCCAGCCGCCACGTTCAGCGCCAGCGGGGTGTGCCAGTACAGCTCCATGTGAGACCTGTACGGCTTCCTCGATGGCTGATTTAGGCTCGCTGGCGCCGAACTACGGAGCGGGGGTCGGGCCCGCCTACCTGTCGGGCCAGGACAGCTGGTACTCCGGCGGGCAGGTGACCATCCTCATGGTGGATTCCCAATATTCCGGACCCCTGCTGGTGCGGGCGTTTCAGTTGGGGGGTAACGGAAAATCGACGGTCACTCTCGCGGATTTGCCCTCGCCTGATCTGATTAAGCAGGAGCCCCGGGTGGCCGTGGTTCCCGCACTCCACACGACGGGAGGCGGCTTGTATTTGGGCGCGGTGGCCCCGACTTCCTTCTGGAGAGCCTGGTACGGATTGCTCAGCACCGACAGCCCTGGATGCTTTGGGCTTCAGGTGGACGGAGACGTGTTCACCGAGTTCATCTTGTTCGTGGTCAACCCAGGAACATCGCCAGGCGGCTGAGCCGCAGCGCCTCCCTTCAGCCTCGCGGCCGGCGCGGACCACGTTGAAGGTGTGTCAGTGCTAGGAGCCCCGTCGCTGCGGTGCCGTCCTCCTCGACCTCCTCTCGTGGAACCTGTCTGTCCATGGTGGGCCGTCGTTGACTCGAACCACATCAATCTCTGCCGTCGCTTGATACAGCGCCACGCTGACCACAGTGGGAAAACGAGTAAGCGGGAGACGGGAGTTGTCGACCCGAGTACCAATCACCGCGTCCAGTTCATTTATCGTCTGGGTTGAGGGCACCTCGCCGGACTTTTGGATCCTGCCAACGCAGCACCAAGTCAGCCGCCCAGGCGAGAGACGATCGCCCGCGGGGGCAAGATCTCTAGACCAGGCAATCGAATGCCGTCGAAGTGGTGGTCGCGAGTGACCAGCGCATCGGCGACACCGTCTTTAGCGAGCTGGATCAGGTAGTCGTCGCCGGCATCGGCGGGCACAAACCTCGGCGGGTCGATCGGATCTGACAGCCAGATCGACTCTCGCTCTAGGCGCCGGCAGAATTCATCAACCTCATCTCGAGTGATGCCGTAACGACGGGAAATTCTCGGGTCGAGCAGCGCCTTACGAACTTCCCTCACAAGCTGGGGGCAGACGATGATCTCGAATATTCCATCCCCCCACAGGTCGAGCAGCATGGTAGCCGCCCCTATGGGCGCGAGAACACCCGCGATCAAGCAATCCGCATCAATGACGAGCTGCACCGAGTGGTCAGGACCGTGGCGATCGGGACGACGATCTCCTTGATCGAGGGATCACCCTGCCTTCGTGAACGACGCGGTGCGCCAGTTCGTATGCCTCCTCCTCGCCGAGGTCGGCCTTTGATCGGAGGCGATCGATGATGCGCAATCCTTCGCGAAGAGCCGCCTCCAAGACCTCGGAGTCGCGGCGTCCGGTCCGAGCCGCCCGCACACGCACCTGGCGCATTAGGCCTTCGTCGATAGAAAGCGTTGTCTTCACCTTTGCCATATTTCCATATTGCCATATACAGGTGCAATTCGGCTACTTACCGGGTCAGCCCCAACAACGGACGTCGGGCGCGGGGTTGGCCGCCCCCACGGATGCGGCCCGGTTTGACGACCCGGCACTGGCATCGCAATTCGGCGACGTTACCCGAGGGGACCTCATTGACGGTGAGTCGGTGGGCGGGGGCGCGGATCAAGAGCCAGGCTGATCGTCAAGGTAAGACACCTCAGGCAGCTCACGCGCACAAGCTCGGCCACCACACGCTCCAGGTCGGGACCGTGTCCCACAACCGCCTCGATTGACGGCTAAGTCGGCGCCCGCCGGTGGTCAAATTGGTGTTCTTGACAATCGCTTCCGAGTATATATACTGCGCAGATATACTGAGCATGGATAAGGACAGCGGTGTCGCTTAAGTTCGGCGTCCTCGGCTTGCTGGCGGAGGAGCCGCTCCACGGCTACGACGTCAAGAACCGCTTCGAGTCGCTGCTGGGCGGCTCCTGGGAGGTCAACTTCGGTCAGGTTTATATGACTCTGCAGAGGCTCGAGCGCGACGGCCTGATCGAGGCCGACGGCGAGCGAGGTGACCGCCGAAAGCTGGCCTACCGGCTGACGGCCAGCGGCCGGAAGACACTCGATGACTGGCTGTCCCGCCCAGAGTCGGAACCCCAGCAGCTGCGTGAGGAGATCTACCTGAAGCTGCTGCTCAGCACCCGCCTGGCCGACGGTCGCCTGGACGACCTTCTGATGGCCCAGCGCCGCGTTTACCTCCAGCGCCTCAAGGACCTGGCGGAGTTTGAGCAAGCAGCGCGGCGGGAGGGGCGCGACGACCTCGTCCTGCTGTTCAAGGGCGCGATCCTCCACACCGAGGCCGATCTCAAGTGGACGGACGCCTGCGCCGATGAGATCCGTAATTCCAACCGAAAGGGAGTGGAGGAAACATGACACGGCTAGTCGAGTTGAGCGATGTCCGCAAGCTATACGACGGCGGGGCAAAGTATCCGGCGCTGAATGGGGTCAGCCTGGGCGTCGAGCGGGGCGAGTTCCTCGCCGTCATGGGCCCCTCCGGGAGCGGGAAGTCGACCCTCCTCAACTTGGTCGCCGGGCTCGACCGGCCGACTTCTGGCCAAGTGCTCGTCGACGGCCGCGACCTCGGGCGCGCCGGTGAGGCGGAGCTGGCCCGGTACCGCCGGAGCGGGGTGGGGTTCGTGTTCCAGTTCTTCAACCTGCTTGGCAGCCTGACGGTGCTGGAGAATGTCGTGGTCGCGGCCCAGCTGGCCGGCAGCGGCACCGCCGCGGCTCGCCAGCGCGCGCGGGAACTACTCGCGCAGCTCGGCATCGCCGACCAAGCCGCGCGCTACCCGGCCCGCCTGTCGGGTGGCCAGCAGCAACGGGTGGCGATCGCCCGGGCGCTGGTCAACCGCCCGCTGCTGCTGCTGGCCGACGAGCCTACGGGTGCCCTTGACAGCCGAAGCGGCGAGCAGGTCATGGAGCTCCTGGTGGAGCTGAATCGTGGCGGCCAGACCGTACTGCTGGTCACCCATGACGCGAAGCTGGCCGCCCGCCATGCGCGCCGCGTTGTGAGCCTGGTCGACGGAAAGGTCGCCGACGACGTCGTCCTGCAGGCCTCAACCGCAAGCGCGGCGGAGCTGGTCCGGGTCCGCGTCGAGGAGGTGGTGGGATGAGCGCGGTCATGACCAAGGTGCTCGGCGACCTCAGGCGGCGCCGGCTGCAGGCGGCGATCATCGCGTTCGTCATCTTCCTGGCCAGCGCGACCACGACCCTGGGCCTGACGCTCCTACAGACCTCGAGCGACCCCTGGGACCGCGCCTTCGAGGCCCAGAAGGGAGCCCACCTTATCGTCCATTTCGATCGCCACAAGATCGACTCTGCGCAGCTGGCGGGCACGCCCACCCTGATCGGCGCCAGCGCCGCCGCCGGTCCCTGGCCCCTGGTTTACGGTGCCGCCTTCGCGCTGGGTACTCACAAGTACCAGCTCGACACAGTGGGCCGGGACAGTCCGCAGTCCGACGTCGAAATCCTCCGGCTAGCAGCTGGGCGATGGGTTGAGGGGCCGGGCGAGATCGTCATCACCCGCTCGTTCGCGGATTTCAACCACGTCCGCCTGGGCGACCGCCTGCTCTCCCTGGGCAGCCTCGAAAAGCCAACACTGGTCGTGGTCGGCGAGGCGGTCGACATCGACGAGGGAGGCGCCGAGCTCGGCCGCCAATCCGCCTGGGTGGCGCAGTCGCAGCTGCCGCTGCTGGCACCCGATTGGGGCTACGCGATGGTCTACCGCTTCGCCCAGGCCCCGACTACGTCGGAGCTAACGGACAAGGTGGTCCGCCTGGAGGCTGCGCTGCCGCCGGGCGCCGTGCAGTACTCCAACGACTATCTCAAGTTCAAGTTCCTCTTCAACGCGGCCAACCAGTTGGTGGTGACCTTCCTGGTCGCCTTCGGGATCTTCGCTCTCCTGGCCTGCGCCGCCACGATTGCCAACCTGGTCAGCGGAATCGTCATAGCCAGCTACCGTGAGATCGGCGTCATGAAGGCGGTCGGCTTCACCCCACTCCAGGTCGTGGGGACGCTGGTCGGCCAGATGCTGGTCCCCGCGCTGGCGGGATGTGTCCTGGGCATCCCTGCCGGTGTCGCGCTCAGCATCCCCCTCGTCGACCGGGCGGCGGCCGGCCTGGCTCTGCCCTCCGAGCCGCCGTTTGCCCCCGCCATGGCCCTCGCGACCCTGCTGGTGGTGACGGCCGTGGTCCTCCTGGCAGCCGTGCTGCCCGGGCTGCGGGCGGGGCGGCTCAGCGCCGTGGGCGCCATCTCCCTGGGCAGCGCACCCTCAGGCGGCCGCCGCTCCTTGGTGGGTTCCTGGCTCCGAAAGCTGCCGCTGCCTCAGCCCCTCGCGCTCGGCTCGGGCGACGCCTTCGCCCGACCGCAACGCGCCGCGCTCACCGTGCTCGCCGTGCTGGTCGGCGTCACGACCCTTGTCTTCGCCAGCGGCCTGCAGGGTAGCACCCACTTGGACACCAAAGGAGCGGTTGGGCGCATCGGAGACCCCCCCTACACCGACCTCACCGTTCAGCGGTCGATCGCGTATCCGGATCAGAAAGTCATGGCCACCCTCGCCGCCCAACCGGAGACTGATTTCGTAGTGGGCGCGGCCAGTAGCGTGGAGACAGTGCCTGGCGTGGGCGACCGCTACCCGGTCTTGGTGGTCGCCTACCGCGGCGACTCGGCCAGACTCGCGATCCCCGTCATCCGCGGGCGCTGGTTCAATGCTCCGGGAGAGGTCGTCGCCCCTCGCGCCACCCTGGAGGCGTCGCACCTGAACGTGGGTGACCGCTTCCAGGCCGTGATCCGCGGGCGCTCTGTCGAGCTGCAGGTCGTGGGCGAGATCTTCTCGACCAGCTGGCTCGGCCGCGAGATTGACATGGACCTCTCGACGCTGGCCGCGGCCGCACCTGGAATGCAGCCGACGTACTACTTTGTCAAGCTCAAGCCCGGCCGCGACGCCGAAGCCTACGCCCGCCGGGTGCAGGCCACTGAGCCCGACTTCGTAGACGCCAGCGCCAACCGCATCCATGGGTCCATCTCGCCCGTCGACACCCTGAACTCCGTGATGCTGGTGCTGGCGGCCGTGCTGGCCCTGATCGCGGTGGCGGGGGTCTTCAACACCCTGCTGCTGAACACGCGAGAACATGCCCGCGAGACGGCGGTGCTGAAGGCCCTGGGCATGACGCCACTCCAGGTCCTGGCCATGGTCGCCGCCGGCGCGGTGTTGCTGGGTAGCGTTGGCGGGGTGCTCGGCCTGCCGGCCGGCGTGGCGGTTCACCGGGCGATGATGCAGGCCCTGGCCAGTCTTCTCGGAAACGATATGCCGGATAGCTTCTTCAGGGTCTTCAGCGCGCCGGGGCTGATCCTGCTCGCGCTGGCCGGGGTGGCGGTGGCGCTGGTCGGCTCGCTGCTGCCGGCCCGCTGGGCCGCCCGGACCCGGGTCGCCGAGGTCCTCCACTCCGAATGACGGCGCGCTGGCGAAGGGCGAGGCGCTGGTCGGCCTGGGTGCGTCTATTCGTACTTCGGACGCCTCCACAAAGCCAAGTTTCCCGACAGGAGTCGAAGCTTGAGCCACCCGGACAATCACGCCTACATTGCCAATCGACCGCGCCAGGTGCCCGCTAACGAAACATGAGCGAGGAACTCGCGAACTTCCGGGGTGGGAGTCAGGAGAAGAGTTCGAAGTGCGTCCACCAAGGGGAGCCCAATCTGATCTCAAGACCGGCGGAGCGGGGTTCGGCCGGCATCTCTAGTGACTCAGTTTGTCAGTCTTGAAACGGATGGCACGTAATCGATATCGCATCTTGGCCGCAGATGGCGGCCTCTGGCCGCAATGCCATTCTGTCCGAAGTACTGGCCTAACGAGCAGTGCCCATAGAAGGATTCCCACATCCCGGCGAACCATCGATTTAGCGCGCCCGACCCGGCGGCAATAGGCAATCATCCAAGCCAGGGTTGAGTTCAACGCCGTCACCAAGTCATACGGCGGGCCCGCCAGCCGGCCAGTGATCGATGACCTCAGTCTCCAGGTCGACGAGGGCGAGTTCACCGCCATCATGGGCCCATCGGGCAGCGGTAAGTCGACGCTCCTCAACCTCGTCGCTGGGCTCGACCGGCCCACGTCCGGGACCGTGACCGTCGGTGGGATTGCGCTCGCCGGTCTCAGTGAGGCTGAGCTTGCGCGGTTCCGCCGGTCCCATATCGGCTTCGTTTTCCAGTTCTTCCACCTGCTGAACAACCTGAACGTCTTCGACAACGTTCTAATCGCAGCCCAATTGTCCGGAGCCAAGGAAGCGGCCTCTCGCGTGCGAACCCAACAGTTGCTGAACGAGCTCGGAATTGGAGCCAAAGCACGCGAGTACCCAGCCAAGCTGAGCGGCGGCGAGCGCCAGAGAGTGGCGATCGCCCGGGCACTGATCAACCGACCGGCGGTTGTCCTCGCGGACGAACCTACTGGCGCGCTCGACACCAGCACCGGTGAGCAGGTCATGGAGTTGCTGGTCGCGCTGAACCAGCGCGGCCAGACCATTCTTCTCGCGAGTCACGATCTCAAGCTAGCGGGCCGTTACACGCGCCGCATCATCAACTTGCGTGACGGCAAAATGACGGCCGACAGTCAACCCTTGGACACGGGCAGGAAGTAACCCAATGAGGCCCGTCCTTACCAAGGCGTTCGCGGATGTGCGGCGGCACCGCCTCCAGACGCTGGTCGTGTTCGTCATCGCGGCGCTCGCGATTACCGTCGGTGCCATGGGGGGCACGCTCCTGGTGCAAACGAGCAGTCCTTACGACCATGCGTTTGCGGAATTGTCTGGGCCCCACCTTGTTGCCGTTTTTGATGCCAGGAAAGTCACGTCGAGCCAGGTCGCAGCTACCGCTCGGCTGGCGAGCGTCGCCGCCGCTGCCGGGCCCTGGGTTGCGGCCGAGGTCCCCTTCGAAAAAGGCCGCACTCACTTGACGGCCACCGCCAGCTTCAGTCAGAAGTCGACGCTTACTGTGTTGGGGCGCGATGACCCACGCGGCAATCTCGACCGCGTGCAGATCGTCAGCGGGCGCTGGGTGCGAGGGCCAGGCGAAATTGTGGTCACACGATCCTTCGCCATTGGCCGGGCCATTCTGGTTGGTGATCGAATCACCGCCCTCGGCACTCTAGACAAGTCTGTGCTCACGGTGGTTGGAGAAGCAGTCGACGTGGACCCCAACCCCGATCGGGCTTGGGTCGCGAGCGGACTTGTGGCGAGCCTAAATCCCGTCGACGCCCCGCTCAGTTATGTAATGGCCTACCGCTTTCGCGTTGCTTCGAGCCGCTCGGACATCCGAGCAGACCTGAACGCGCTCGAGGCAGCGGTTCCGGCCGGCGCCCTGGCCAACTACTCCTCGTACCTCGACTTCCGGGACAGCTACAAGTTCAACAACTCGCTCATCCTCACATTCCTCCTCGCTTTCGTCGTGCTTGCGGTAGGTGCTGTCGCGGTCATCGTTGCCAATGTCGTCACAGGAGCGGTTCTGGCCAGCTACCGTGAGATCGGGATCTTGAAGGCGATCGGCTTCACACCACGCCAAGTCGTGGGGGTGTTCGTAATTCAGATGCTGTTGCCCGCGCTCGCAGCATGCCTTGTCGCTGTCCCGCTCGGGGCAATCGCGAGCAAGCCGCTGCTCGACCAGGCAGCTCAGGCCTTGAGCCTGCCTCCGTCCAGCCCGTTCGTACCGATTGTCGACGTGTTGGTGCCTGCCCTGGGTATCAGCGTCATCGCCGCAGCGGCGGCTCTGCCCGCGTTGCGGGCCGGTCGCATGAATCCAGTCGACGCCATTACCACTGGCACTGCGCCTCTTGGTCGCTATACCAAGCGCCGCATTGGCAGGTGGTGGTTCCCTGGACAGCTGGTGTTGGGCGCCGGCGATGCGTTTGCCAGGCCGGTGCGAGGTGGGCTCACTGCTGTCGCGATTCTGGTCGGGGTTGCGACACTCGTCTTCGCCAACGGCCTGTACTCGGCGATCTTGAAGTTCAACGACCTCTTCGCCCAGCCCAACTTCCAGGTCACGGTCAGCCGACTCGGCGGCTACTCCGACCCCGCAACGATCGAGGTCCTTCAGCGACAGCCCGAGACCAATCTGATCGTCGGTGTCCGCCAGTTCGCCGCGGCGGTTCCCGGCCAGCCGGACCCTGTGCCTGGAACCATCTTCAGCGGCCGCTCCGAGCAGTTGGGATACCGAATCGCTGAAGGTCGCTGGTTTGCGAAATCAAACGAAGCGGTGTTAGGCGTGGTCTTCAACCCATACCACTGGCGAGTCGGGCAGGAGGTTGCGGTGCGGGTCGAGGCCGAGAACGTGCGGCTCCGTATCGTAGGCACCTGCTATTGCTTCTGGACACTCGGGATCGACTGGTCGACGTATGCCGCCGTCGCCCCAAACGCCCAGCCGGTCGACTATCTGGTTCAGCTGCGCCCCGGGACGAACGTAGACGCGTACGTGACGCGAGTCTCGGCCGCGCAGCCCGATTTCTTGTTTCCGGAAGCGATCAGTTCAGGTACGGGCCTCAACATCGAGGCCATCCTCGACGCAATGGTAGCGGCTCTTGCATTGATCCTCGGCGCGATCGCCGGCCTTGGAGTCTTCAACACGCTGCTTCTCACTACCCGTGAACGAGTGCGCGACATCGCCATTCTGAAGGCGCTGGGGATGACGCCCGGCCAGGTCACGGCGATGGTCACGGCTTCCGCCGGCGTCCTGGGCTTGGTCGGGGCGTTGTTGGGCATCCCCGCCGGCATTGGCCTATACAGGTACCTGATCGACGCGATGGCTCGCCTAGCCGGCTTCAGCATCTCGAGCGACACCTTCGCAAGCGCGATCGACCCGGCACACCTGTTGCTGGTCGCTCTAGCCGGTGTGCTGGTCGCACTGTTGGGCGCGATCCTTCCCGCCCGCTGGGCGGCCCGGACATCAGTCGTAAACGTGCTTAATCTCGAGTAACCGGAACCCTGGTCCCGGGATGGTCGAGTGTTCGCATGGTCTTACGACATCTCGGAGGCGGCGGTCTCGGGAGGCTCATGAAGGATGGCGCCTTTTGACGAAGTCATCATGGCTAGCCACCAGCTCGAGGGCCACGATTGCGCCGCTGCTGGTCCCGAACACGACGACCTTGTCAATGCCGCAGGCGCTGATGATGGCTCTTGCGTCGTTCGCCTGTGCAGACACGTGGACGACGGCGTCAGGATCGGTTGTCACGCGGCTTCGTGAGTTCCCCCGCCGGTCGTAGGTGATAGCAATCGATAACCCGCCACTCTGACGTGCCTTGGCCGGGTCAGTTGAACAAGCCGCTCCAGGAACGCCCGATCAAGCTCTTTCGAATGCCCTACGAGAGCCTTAGCTACCTGCCGTGTTACGGCCGCCGAGGTGTCCTCCAGCAGATGTGCGACTCGGTCTGGTGTCGCGGCGCCGAGCATGCGAAGAGCACACACTGCTGCCGCTCGACCTTTAGCAAGAGGGTGCTGAAGCGATCGCGTCAGCACCGCGATATCGGAGTTATCGCCCGTTTCGCCAAGTCCCGCCAAGGCATTAGGCGGCGGTGGATTCGCAAGCACGAGCGGGCGATAGTGATCGGCCGGGCTGGCTCCGCTCCGCCGCAAGACAGCTTGTGCAGTCCCCCGGACCAGCGCACTCGGGTCCGCGATGGCCGCGATCGCTGGCTTCGGGTCGCCTGCCTTGCCCAACGCATCCACAGCCTCCGCGCGAACCAAGGCGGTTCGGCTCGCGAGCAACAGCGCGAGCTCAGGAAAGGCATCCTGCGCAAGGGCCAGGTGAACCGCAGCCTCAGCCGCACGAGTTCTGATGGGGAGATCGGAATCGTGCATTGCGGCGTCTAGAAGGGCGGGCGGTCCAATGCGCGATCGTTCGATTGCAGCGGCGTAGGCCAACCGTCGCACGCGCCAATCGCCAGCCTTTAGGGCCGTTGCCAGCTTGGCGTCCGAACCGGTTCGGAGTTGCTGTTGTATGAGTTCAGCGAGCCAGGTGCCTTGCCGGCGCGCCTTCATGGCCGTGCCAATAGAGCCAATAGCGACCAGCGCCGCGCCAGTGGGATCAGCGAGGCGCTGCTCGACCACCAGGCGCGCCCTGGCCCTAACCTGATCAACCCAATCTGCGCACCGCAACGCGAGCGCCGACGCGACGACCGCGTCGTTCAATTCTCCCATCCGTGCGACAGCAGCCTCGCGAATGTGTCCGTCGGGATGGAACGACGCCAACACGAGAGTAAGGGGAGTCGCTTCACACTCGGCTAGCCGACTTCGCGGGGCGTATGACCAGGCCGGCGCAAACCACCAACCTTTTCGGGCGGTGACATCAAGAGCAAGCCACGCTCCCGCGTCAATCTGCTCAAGTACTGTCATAGCGGCTTGGCGCAGTTCGCGGCTGCCTGCCTTATCGACGGCCAGCAACGCGAAAGCGAACTCGTCGCGGGATTTCGCCGTTTCCGACTCCGCTTCCATGCCAAGGGACCTGAGCTCGGCCACGCTGGGTACCGGAGGCAACTGGTCGTCTCTCGCTGATTGAGGTTTGGGCGACTCAGCCTTGGCCCTTCCCAACTTCCGGAGCAGATGTCTACCCAGCGAGAGCACGCGTCGAACCTGCCACGATCGGCCGCCTTGGGCGTCGGCGATCACGAAAGCTGCACAGGTCTTATCGCCAAAAGTGCACAGGTGACGCGGCGAGGTAGCGCGTCGTCCGTATACCAACGAGGCCCACGTCGAACTGCGAAGGCGGACGGAAGGCGGAGAGGGCCTCAACTTGCGGCCACGTTCGCGGCGGAGGCGCTGGGAAGGTGGTCCGAAGGTGGAGAAGGCGCCCGGAAGGCGGACAAACATCGGACGGAAGGCGGAAGCCACCGACCAATTTCGGCCCCCTCGATGTGGATTGTGTGTCATGAAGCTTTGCGCGCCGGGCCTGTTCAGTGCTTCGAGCTCCTGCCAAACCCTGCCCGACGGCGTCTCGCCGAATACCGAAGGTGGACAAACGGCGGACGGAAGGTGGAACCGACCGACCAATTTTGGCCACCTCGTTGGAGATCTATTGGATATGAGCACTGCAGCGACGAGAGCGTGGTGGCAGTCATCAGTCCCGATCGGGGGCGAACTCTGGCCCCCTCTGCATGCAGGCGCGGCTGCAATTGAGGAGTTGTGTTCGTGACGCCGGCGGATCCAGACGGGATTGATGTTGAGCCCGCCAGCGACGATGAGCTCACGGTCGCGCCGACCTTCGCTGCTAGACGTTCGCGGCGGCCTGCGCTTCAGGAAGCGAAGGCCGGTGTCACGACTGTCCGAACTCGAAAGCAGCCTCCCAACAAGGCAGGACTGTCTCTCCTACTAACTCATCCAATCATCCTTCGAGACCTTCCTCCCCACGCCGACTCTCGTCCATCGCAATCAGAGCTAACTCGTCTCCATCGAACGCTCACCCAACGCGACCTTGTCATCCTGCAAAGCCTCTACGACTACCGCTACTTGAACACCCTCCAGGTCAAGGAACTCTTCTTTCCCAGCCTTCGCTCCTGCCAGATGCGTCTTCAGCACCTCAAGGAACTCGGCCTCATCTACTCCTGGAAAGTCATCGAAACCCCTGGCGTCAAGCGTCGTCATTCCCTGGTCCTGATCTCGACGCGGGGCGCCAGGGTGCTCGCTGACTGGCATGGGGACGATCAGAGGGCCTACGTCGAGCGCAGCCACGCGGTTCGCGACCACTGCTGGCACGCCGTGCACGACCTGGAAGCCAACCAGTTCTTCGTCGCTCTAGTGGTACAGAGCCGGCACCGGCGGGCAGAAGGCTTGCTCCATTGGTACAGCGAGGAGCACGTCCGGGCCGACCGAGGCGAAATGGCGCGGGAGTACAAGTGGCCCGTTCCGGCGCCGGACGGAAGCGGCGTCTACCTCAAGCCGGGTGGCCGAATCCTGTTCGACCTGGAGTGGGACCGCGCCACCGAGTCACTGGCTCGCCTTCGCCAGAAGATCAACGCCTACGTCGGCTACTACAAACACTTTCGCACG
>WNFF01003174.1_pt1 | contig 13483 bp, 9 predicted proteins | sample 5400441 | NCBI WGS metagenome assembly WNFF01 (sample SAMN13153345, study PRJNA577476) | soil metagenome | isolation source: 120 cm saprolite under Douglas fir tree site 2 hole 3 replicate 1 | place: USA:California | collected 2015-04-18
CGACGCGCAAGGGCGCCCGACGACCGATCCGACGGAAGCCCTGAAGGGCGTGGTGCTGCCGATCGGAGGACCGAAGGGTTCGGGCCTTTCGATGCTGATGGACATTTTCGGGGGCGTGCTCTCGGGCGCAGGCTTTGCCGGCGACGTGACCGATCAATACAAGGTTTTCGACCGGCCGCAGAACGTGGGACACTTCTTCCTCGCGATGAGGCCTGACCTGTTCGTGTCGAAGAAAGACTACCGCCTTCGCATGGACACGCTGGTCGAGCGCGTGCGTGCCTGCCCGAGAGCCGAAGGCTTCGACGAGATCCTGCTCCCCGGAGAGCTCGAGGCGCGCGAGGAAGAGAAGCGCCGCAGGAGCGGCATCCCGTACAGCGCCGCCGAGATCGATCCGCTGCAGAATGAAGCTGCGCGCGCCGGAGTTGCGAAGCTCGAGATTTCGGTCAAGCCGTTGGATTCCTGAGCGCCTGACATGAAGAGGATCGCGATCGTCGCGCTGCTCGCCGTTGCAATGGGCGCGAGCGCGCTTGCACAAACGTTCCCGGCCAAACCAGTGCGCATCGTCGTCGCCTTCCCGGCGGGCGGGGGCGTCGACATCGTCGCGCGCCTCCTCGCACCGAAACTCGCCGAAGCCTGGGGCCAGCAGGTGATTGTCGACAACCGCGCCGGGGCGAGCGGCGTGATCGGCACGGAATTCGCCGCGCGCTCGGCACCCGACGGCCACACGCTCCTCATGGGAACGCTCGGCAATCTTTCCGTCAACCCGCACCTGATCGCGAAGATGCCCGTGGATCCCTTGCGCGATTTCGCGCCGATCACGCAGGTCGTCGCGGTGCATTTCGTGCTCGTCGCGCATCCTTCGCTGCCGGCCCGCAACATCACCGAGCTGATCGCACTCGCAAGATCGCGCCCCGGAGAAATCAACTATTCGTCCTCGGGGCCGGGCGGCGCACCGCACCTCGCGGGCGAGCTCTTCAAGAGCATCGCGAAGGTGAACCTCGTTCATGTCCCGTACAAAGGCAGCGCGCCGAGCTTCCAGGACCTGCTCGGAGGGCAGGTGTCGCTCACCTTCGACAGCCTGGTGCAGGCGCTGCCTTATGTTCGCGACAAGCGGCTGAATGCGCTCGCGGTGCTCGGCGCAGCGCGTTCGCCGCTTCTGCCCGAAGTGCCGACCGTCGCCGAATCGCTCCCCAGTTACGAGCTGACCAACTGGTTCGGCCTGGTCGCGCCCGCGGCCGCGCCCCGCGCGATCGTCGGGAAGATCCACGCGGACGTCGTCAAGGTGTTGCAGGACGCGGGGGTGTCGGAAAAACTTTCCGCGATGGGCGCGACAGCGGTCGGCAACACCCCCGAGCAGTTCGGGAGAGCGATGCGCGCGGATTCCGAGAAATGGGGTAGGCTGATCCGGGAAGCCAACATCCGGGCGGAGTGAAGGATTCGATGAAGGTCGACGGGTACGAGATCGACGTCCTGATCCAGGGCTTCCCCGGAAGGATGGTCTGCCACGGGGGCCTTGGCTGGAGCACCGTTGCTCTCATCCGCGGGAATGGGCATGTCGCGCTGGTGGACGTCGGCAGCTTCAATATGCGAAAGGGCCTCATCGAGCAGCTCGCGAAGCGCGGCCTGGAACCCGCCGACGTGACCGACGTCATCCTCACGCATTCGCATTACGATCACTCGCTCAACTGGATCCTGTTCCGCCAGGCGCGAATCATCATCGGCGCAAGAGAGCTCGCCTGGTCGATGACCGAGCCATGGGGCGAGACGCCGGTGCCCGAGCTCTACATGCGCGAGCTGGAAAGCTGGCCCTCGCTGCAACCCGTCGCGGCCGAGCAGGAATGCATGCCGGGACTCAGGGCGCACGCTGCGCCCGGACACACTCCGGGGCATCTCGTCTTCGTCCTCGAGGGAAAGGAGCGCGACGCGATCTTCACGGGCGACGCCGCAAAGAACCGCGCGGAGCTGCTCTCGCGCAAGGCCGAAGCCACCTACGACGCTGCGCTCAGCGCGGCGTCGATCGAGAGGATCTGGCAACTGTGGGGAAAACGGCGGGGAAACGTCCTCATCCCCGGCCACGACCTGCCGATGACCCAGCACGACGGGCGCATCGAATACATCGGCCGCCGCAAAGCGGCACTCAAGGCGTGGTTCGGCGAGGACATCGAGACGACGACGCTGATCGAGTTGGGCCTGCGTTGAACCGGAATCGAGCCCGATCAATAAGACGCCCAGCACGGAGGAGAGATGCCACAGACGCTAAGATCCGCAACGTTCGGCCTGTTTTTCGCGCTCTTCCCCTCCGCGCTGTATACGACGAACGCAGCCGCGCAGGCGTACCCGAGCAAGCCGGTGCGGATGATCATCCCGTTTCCGCCCGGCGGCAGCAACGACGTCGTCGGCCGCATGATCGCCTTCCAGCTTTCCGAGCGCCTGGGCAGGCAGGTCGTTGCCGACAACCAAGGCGGCGCGGGCGGGATCATCGGCACCGATGCGGTGGCGAGATCGCTGCCCGACGGCCATACGCTGCTCCTCATCTCGGTCGCGTACGCGTTCGGCGCCTCCATGTACAAGTTGCCCTACGATCCGGCCACGGCCTTTGCCCCGGTCGCGCTGCTCGGCACCGGGCCCGTGGTGCTCGCCGTCACGGCGAACCTGCCGGTCAATTCGGTGAAGGATCTCCTCGCGCTCGCGAGGGAAAAGCCCGGGCAGTTGAATTACGCCTCGGCCGGGGTCGGCAGCTTTCAGCATCTGGCGAGCTCGCTGTTCAAACTGCAATCGGGCCTGGATATCGTGCACATTCCGTTCAAGGGCGGCGGGCCCGCGATGATGGACGTGATCGCGGGCAACACCCAGATCGCGATCGGCTCGCTCATCCAGACGCTGCCCCACATCCGCTCGGGACGCCTCAAGCCGCTGGGCGTGGGCAGCGCGAAGCGCGTCGCCGCCCTCCCCGACCTGCCGACGATCTCGGAGGCGGGCGTGCCCGGCTACGAGGCGACCAACTGGTGGGGCATCGTCGCGCCGGCCGGAACGCCGCGTCCCGTCATCGATCGGCTGCACAGGGAGCTCTCGGTGATCCTCGCCTCGGCCGAGACGAAGAAGCGCTTCGAGACCGAAGGCGGGGAAGCGGCGCAGATGAGCCCTGAGGAGTTCGGCCGCTTCATCGCCTCCGAAACCGTGAAATGGGCGAAGGTCGTGAAGGAAGCCGGCATCAAGCCGGAGTAGGGATCATTTTCGCCCGTTTGCTCGCCGGCTGCTGCGCGGCGATCGTCTGCTCGCTCGGACCGGCATCGGCCCAGGAGCCGGCGACTGAACAGAAAACTCCGCTCCCCGCGGAGTCGTCGCCGTCTTCCGCCGGGAAAATCCCGTCCTTCGCCGAGCTCGAGGCGGCAGGAGCCGTCATCGGCGAGGTGCGGATCGACAACCGCAACATCTTCGATCTCACGGACGAGAAGGAAAACGGCATCCTCTACCGCGCCGCCAATGCGTTGCACATTCAAACGCGCGCCTCGGTCATCAGGCGCCAGCTGCTGTTCAAGCCCGGCGAGCGCGTCTCGTCCCGCCTCATCGAAGAGACGGAGCGCCTGATGCGCTCGAACCGGATTTTTTACGATGTCAGCATCGTGCCTATCGGCTACCGCGACGGCGTGGTCGATATCGAAGTCAGGACGCGCGATACCTGGACGCTGGAGCCCGGCGTGAGCGCCAGCCGCGCGGGCGGCGTCAACAAGACCGGTTTCACGCTGCGGGACACGAACGCCCTCGGCACCGGAGTTCTCATCGGCGCCAGCCGCTCCACCGATGCCGATCGCAGCACAACCCAGTACAGGATCTCGCAGCCCCACGCCTTCGACGGCTGGACCACGATCGACTACTCGCACTCTCGGCTCAGCGACGGCCAGAGCAACGCGATGTCGATCGCCCGGCCGTTCTATGCCCTGGATACGCGCTGGGCGGCCGGATTCTCGGCCTCCACTGACACTCGCATCGACTCCCAATTCAGCAACGGGGCGAAGGTCGCCCAGTTTCGCCACAGGCAGGACATTGCCGAGACATTCGGAGGTTGGTCCGCGGGCCTGGTGAACCAGTGGACACACCGCTATTCCGTTGGCTTCAGCTACCTGAAGGACACCTACAAGGACGAACCGGGCCTTACCGCTCCCGTGCCATTTCCTCTGGACCAGACGCTCGCCGCTCCCTTTTTCCGCTACGAGCTCGTGCACGACAATTACGAGAAGGTCAAGAACCGGGACCTGATCGAGCGTCCGGAGTACTTCGCGATGGGAACCCAATCGAGCGTTCAGCTGGGCCGCTCGCTCACGGGCCTCGGCTCGACGCAAAACCTCTGGCTCTACTCCGCCGGCGCGAGCGACGGCTTTCGGCTTCCATCGAACCAGGTCTTGCTGGGGGCGGCCTCGGTCTCCGGACAGGCCGGCTATGCGCCGCTCGACCGGCAAATGACGAGCGGCTCGATTCGATACTATGGCCGCCCGGACGGCCGGACTCTGATGTTCGTCTCTCTCTCCGGGGACACCGTCAAGGACCCCAACCTTGCCGCGCAGCTGCTGCTCGGGGGCGACACCGGCTTGCGCGGGTATCCGCGGAACTACCAGACAGGCGACCGCCGCGTGCTGCTCAACGTCGAGGAGCGAGTCTATACGGACTGGTACCCATTCCGCCTGATCCGCGTGGGGGCCGCGGCGTTCTACGATCGGGGCCGGGCCTGGGGCGGCCCCGGCGAGAGCCCCTCGAGCGCAGGCTGGCTGAGCAACGTCGGCTTCGGACTGCGCTTTCTGAGCACGCGCTCAGCCTTCGGGAACGTTGTGCACGTCGACTTCGCCTTTCCCCTGAACCGCGATCCGAACATCAAATCGTTTCAGTTCCTGGTCACGAGCAAGCTCTCGCTTTGAGGCATTCCTGGCGCTTGCACGTTGCGGCGCTCAGAACGAATGCCCGATACGCACGTAGCCTTCCGTCCTGCCGGGTGCCTCGAACCCCTTTGCGACGCCTGCGCGCAATTGCAAGCCGAACAAATAGCCGAAGCGTACTTCCGAGAGCAGCTCGATGCCCGCACTCTTGTACCAGCGTTGCGGATCGTTGTCCCAAGCCGCTCCGGCCTCGGTGAACACGCTCATCGAGATCCGGTTCAGTCCCACTGGCGGCACCATGAAATGCCGGTCGACGTCGGAGATCGGAATCCGCCACTCGAGCGTCACCAAGCTCGCATGGCGCCCCGTGAGCACCGCCTCGCCGCTCCGGTAGCCGCGCAGCGGAAACTCGCGCAGGTTGAGCACGGGAAGCGCAAACGCGTCCTCTGAAAAGAGAGGGCCTACGCCGCCCAACTGGACCGGCTCGGCCTGAGGTTGCGAGTACGCCTGGTTCCAGCGCAGCGACACCACCGTCTTGCCGGCAGGCAGGTGAGCGCGCCAGTCGCCCCGATAGAAATTGCCCGAGTACGCGCCGTGCAAACCGTTCGAGGTCTCGGCGAAGAGCCGCAGGTTCTGCCCTTGGCTCGGGCCTTCCGAAAGGAGCTGCTGGCGGCGCGTATCGACTCCGGCGACGAGCCCCACGACGCGCTCGTCGCGAGAGGCCGACGTGCCCGCGGCGAGGTCGTGCAGGATTTCCCGATCCAGCGCGCCGCCCAGTCCCCAGTAGGTGCGCGTGCCGAAGGAAAGATGCCGCCACAGCGAGACCCATTGCGCGGTCTCGTTTATGGTGTAGGCCTTGACGTCGGCGCCGGTGAACGCCTGGTTGTTGCTTGCGCTCGCCTTGACCGTCATCCAGCGGTTCAGCAGCAAGCCGTGCCGATTGTCGTAAATGTAGGCGGCGCTTCCCAGCGCCTGGCGCTGGGTGATCTCGTACATGGGCGCAATCGCGTACCGGTGAAGTCCCAGCGCGTCCTGGCCGAAGGTCTGCACGCCGAGCGCAAAGGCGCCGTCGGCGTAATAGAGCGCCGGGAACCACGAGCGCGGCAGAAGCGAAGCCCACGGCGAGTAAGGCCGGTCGCTGCCGGGCGACTGGCCGGCGCGGCGCTCGCCCGACGAGGAGGGCTCGAACGGAGCAGGCGCTTCCGCTTCGCGAATCTCGAGCGGCGCATGCGGCAGGCCGTGCACCCGCAGCACGTCGCCGTCGGCCTCAATTGTGGTGAGCAGCATTTCACCTGCGACGGGCGAGCTGATTTCGCGTACGCCGTTCAGCGCCTCAGTCCATCGCGCCAGGCGCGGCTCGCCGCGCCGCCAGGACCAGACGTTGTCCACGTTGCCGTAGTCGGCCACGAAGTAGATCTGGTCCGCCGATTCACCGAACCGCGGGGAATGCTTGACCGTCCGGTCGGCGACGAGGACCTGCGCTTTGCCGCCCGCGATTTCGACGAGCGACCAGCGTTCATCGCGCAGACTCGTCACGACAACCGTTTGGTCCCGAGCCGCGAGGCCCGTCAGCGCCTCGCCCGGTGCGGCTCGATAGAGGGAGCGCTCGATCTCGCCCGATTGGTTCAGTACGACGATTTCCGCCTCGCCGTTCACCACCCGAATCGCGACGATGCGGCCGTCGTCGAGCAGCGCGGCAAAGCGAAAGCGTCCGCACGCGGTCAGCCGATTCAGGCCGCCGCCGGGTTCGAGCCGATACAGGTCATAGTAATAGCTGTAGTTCTTGCAGATCTCGAGCTGGGCAAGCAGCAAGTCCCCGCGGGGCGACACGGAAAGACGCGTCCCGGGCTCCACTGTGCGAACGACTTCGACGTCACCGCCCGAGGTCTGACGCATCAGCCTCGGCCGCGTGTAACCGTCGCCCTGCACGTACCAGCGCTCCCCGTGGGGCGTGACGAGCGGGCTTGTGAGCGACCACGCCTGCACGGCGAATTCCCCGCCTTCATCGGGCTGCTTGCCCGGTTCCTCGGCCTTGGGCGCAAAGCGCGCGCCGAGCCATTCGTAGTATTCGAGCCATAGCTCATCCATGGCCTTTCCGGTGACTGCCTGCGGAGCGCTATGCACCCGGAACGGAAACCAGCGGCCGCTGTAGGTTTCGACGTACTTGGGGATCGCGTCCGGGCCGTAGCGCTCGGCGAGGAAAAAGAAGAAATAGCTGCCGTAAAGATAATCCCGGTTGAGCGGAAAGCCGCGCCCTCCGGCGTTCACTTCGCGTAGCGAACGGAAACCGCGCGCGTTTTCCGCGCGCATCTGGCCTTCGAAATGGCTCTGCCCGAGGCGGCCGTACCCCTTGTTCCAGTCGGACTCCGAATAGACGGCAAGGCCTTCGGTCAACCAACGGGGCTCCAACAGATTTGGAAATGCGCTCGGAAGGAGCGGAAAGAAAATAGTGGGCAAGACGAGAAATCGGCCGAATATTCTCCGAAAGACGAGGGGCGGGCCCTTTGCCTTATCCAAATGAACGACGTGGGTGAATTCGTGCGTGAGCACCAGTTCCAGCCACTCGCGGTTCTGCAGCAGCTCGCCTTCGTCGGGCGGGGACAGGATGATGCCGATGAAATTGAACGGCAGCGGCGAGGCGTACCCGTTCGAAAGATCAAGCGAGTCCAGCACCACGATTTGCGTGCGTGACTCGGGCTCCCATTTCAGCCACCCGGTGACGCGCGGGTAGACGGATTCGGCGACCCCAGCCGCCGTCTGGGCCTGCGCAAGGGTGTGCTCGGCGAAGTGCACCGAGAAATGCGCGGTGTCGAGCGTGCGCCAGCGAAGCGAGGGGTCCACGAACTGCGCCTCGGCCCTGAGCCCCCACACGAGCAGCACCACTGCTCCGGCGTGCAAAAAGTGTTTCATGTCTCCCGCAAAAATTCGATCCCGCCGGATGATACCGGATTGCACTACAATTGCGACCGATCCCAAGCGCTTCGGATTCCACGTGGAACTACGACGACTCGCCTTATCGATTCTCGCGCTCGCGTGCCTCTCGCAAGCGCGGGCGGCGCCCTTCGCCTATGTCCCCAACGAGAGATCGGGAACCGTGTCGGTAATCGACACGGCGAGCGACCGGGTCGTGGCCACCATCAAGACCGGCGGCAAGCCGCGCGGCATCGCCGCCAGTCCCGACGGCCGGCGGCTCTACGTGAGCGACCAGCCGACCGGCTCGCTCGTCGTCGTGGATCTCGCCGCGCGCGAAATATCCGAGCAGATCCCGGTAGGAAAATCGCCCGAGGGCGTCACGATCTCTCGTGACGGCGCGTGGATCGCCGTGGCGGTGGAGGAAAACAACAGCGTCGCGCTGGTCCGCGCCGCGGCGCCGCACGAGCTGACGAGCGTGAGAGTCAGCGGACAGAACCCCGAGCACGCGGTGTTCAGTCCAGACGGCAAATGGCTGTACGTCAGCGCTGAAGACGGCGCGGTGGTCGACGTGATCGACGTCGCAAAGCGCAGCGCGGTCAAATCGATCACGGTCGGCGAGCGCCCGCGCGGCATCGGCTTTCTTCCCGACGGAAGCCGCGCCTACGTGGCGGCGGAGAATTCCGACCGCGTCTACGTGATCGACTGCGAGCGCGCCGAAGTGATCGCCGTCATTGCCGCGGGCAAACGCTCCAACGGAATCGCGGTGCGGCCCGACGGCAAGGTCGTGTTCGTTTCGAACGGCGGCGAGGCTTCGGTTTCGGCGATCGACGTCGCCTCGGGAAAAATCACCGCGACCGTTCCCGTCGGCCAGCGCCCCTGGAACATGGCATTGACTCCGGACGGGAAAAAACTCTACGTCGCCAACGGCCGCTCCAACTCCGTGTCGGTGATCGACGCCGAGGCGATGACCCCGTTGCGCGACATCCCGGTGGGCGAAGCGCCCTGGGGCGTAGTGGTCCGCTGATCTACTGAGTGACGCCGGCCTTGCGGAGCAGTTGCTCCGTTTCCTTGTGTGCGCCCTCGATCGCCATCGCGAGCGCAGTCTTGCCGCGGTTGTCGCGCGCGCGGGCATCGGCGCCGCGCTCGAGCAGCAGCTTCACCGTCCCCGTGTGGCCGTAGGCCGCCGCCCACATCAACGCGGTGAGATCGTTGTGATACGCGGCGCGGGGGCTCTCGCCGTCGGCGAGGAGCAGCTCGACCACCTCGGTGTGCCCAAGGCCGGCGGCATAAACCATGGCCGTTTTTCCGACCCGGTCTACCGGGGCGCGTTCTGCGCCCTTTTGCAGCAGTATTTTCACGAGCTCCGCGTTACCCGAGAAACTCGCCGCCATCAGCGGAGTCACGCTTGAAAGATTCGCGAGATTAACGCTCGCGCCTCTTTCGACGGCGAGCCGCGCCATGCCTTTATGGCCGTTCTTCAGCGCGATCAAGAGCGGCGTGTCGCCCAATCGGTTGCGCGAGTTCACAGCCGCGCCGCCCTCCAGCAGACGCTTTGCCGCGGCGAGATCGCCTTGCCGCGCCGCAACAAGAAGCTGGGCGTTGGGGGAAAGATCCTGAGCCCCCGCCGAAACGGGAGCGAGCAGGCAAAGCGACAAAGCCAACTTGCGGGTCAACGTCTTTCTCCGGATTTTATGCCGATGGCGCGCCTGACGATTGCCCACCTTGCCTGATCGTACCTTTGTTCCTATAGTAACCATCTATCGCGGCTCGCGCCACGCAGCCGTTTCGGCAAATCTGAACAACACTCAACAATCGCAAGGAGGATTCATGCGCACCCGTCTCCGTTTCTTCATTGCCGCAGGCCTTAGTTCGCTCGCATTCGGCGGCGTTCACGCCCAGGAGGTCAAGGGCGGAACCACCACTGCCGGAGCGCCGATGTCTCCGTCGCTCGTGCCGGTGACCCAGGCGATGCTCGATGCCTCTGCCGGCGACGGCCTGAATCATCTGCATTCGAACAGCAATTACGAGCAGACCCGTTACTACCCCGCGACTCAGATCGGCACGAGCAACGTGGACAAGCTCAAGGTCGTGTTCACGTTCCAGACCGCGGTGCTCGAGTCGATGGAAACCTCGCCGCTGGTGGTGAACGGCGTGATGTTCCTTACCACTTCGTACAACCACGTCTATGCCATCGATGCGATCACCGGTAAGGAATTCTGGCACTACAAGCACAAGATGGGGCCGATCACGACGTTCTGCTGCGGCCCGAACAACCGCGGCGTGGCCGCGTACGAAGGCATGCTCTACATGGGCACGCTCGACGCCAAGCTCGTGGCGCTCGACGCCAAGACAGGCAAAGTCGCCTGGGAGGTCCAGATCGCCGATCCGGAGAAGGGCTACTCCGAGACCATGGCACCGACCGTGGTGGAGGGCAAGGTGCTGATCGGCACCAACGGAGGCGAGTACGGCATCCGCGGCTTTCTCAAGGCGTTCGACGCCAAGACCGGCAAGCTCCTGTGGACGTTCTATACGATTCCCGACAAGGGGCACGAAGGCGTGTGGGCGGAGAACGACGCTACCGGCCGCAACATGAAGCGGGACATTGCGGCGGAAAAAAAGCAGCTTGCCGGGAAGGGCGGCGCGTTCTACCAGACGCTGGGCGGCGGCGTATGGATGACGCCCGCAGTCGACCGCAAGACCAAAACGGTGTTTTTCGTCGCCGGCAATCCCTCGCCCGACCTCTACGGCACAGAGCGCCCCGGGGACAACCTGTATACGGACTCGATGATCGCAATCGATCTGAACACCGGCAAGTACAAGTGGCACTTCCAGTACATCGCGCACGACGTGTGGGACCTCGACGCCGTCAGCCCGCCGATCCTGACGCAGGCCAGGGACAAGGACGGCAAGATGGTCGACGTCGTGATCCACGGCGGAAAGACCGGCCACGTCTATGTGCACGAGCGCGGCACGGGCAAGCTGATCCGCTTTTCGGAAGCGATGATTCCGCAGGAAAACATGTGGGTGCTGCCGACCGCGAAGGGCGCGCGCATGCTGCCGGGCGCGAACGGCGGAGTCGAGTGGTCGCCGATGGCCTTCAGCCCGAAGACGCGCCTCGCCTATGCGCTCAACCTGCATCAGCCGATGACGTATCACGTCGAAGCCGCGAACTATCCGGGCGGCAGCAAGCTGTGGCTGGGGGGCGCATTCAAGGTCATTCCGAGCGAGAAGCAGTGGGGGCGGCTCTCGGCGGTCAACGTCGACACCGGCAAGGTGGCGTGGAAGTACGACACCGAGCAGCCTTTGATCGGCGGCGCGCTCGCTACAGCAGGCGGTCTGGTGTTCTTCGGCGAAGGCAACGGGTTGTTTAAGGCGCTGGACGCGGCAACCGGAAACCTGCTGTGGCAGTACCAGGCCGGAGCCGGCGTCAACGCCCCTCCGGTGTCCTACATGGTCAAGGGCAAACAGTACGTCGCCGTTGCCGCGGGCGGAAATACGCAGATCGACTTCAAGCGCGGCAACAGCGTCGTCGTATTCGCGCTGCCCTGATCGTTGCGATCCTGAGAGGCCGCCCGAGGGCGGCCTTTTATTTTTTGCGGCGCCGGATGAAACGGATTCTTGCCTTGGGCCTTCTCTTCGCTTTCCTGCCTGCGGCGCACGCCGATCTCGCTGCGGGCAAGCGCAAGGCCGAAGCCTGCGCCGCCTGCCATGGCGCCGACGGAAACTCGCCGACCGCACAGTTTCCGGTGCTCGCGGGCCAGACCGCCCGCTACCTCTACCTTCAGCTGAAAGACTTCAAGGAGGGCCGGCGCAGCGAACCCACGATGGCGCCGATCGTGGCGAAGCTCTCCACCAAGGACATGCTCGATCTCGCCGAGTACTTCGCCGCGCAGAAACCGAAGCCCATTGCCTTCCGGCCCGACGCGGCGCGCGTCGCCCGCGGCAAGAGGAAGGCCGACGAGGTCCTGTGCACCATGTGCCATCTGGGAGGATTCTCCGGGCAGAACGAGATTCCTCGCGTCGCTGGCCAGCACCCGGAGTACGTGATCAAGCAGCTCAAAGCCTTCAAGGCGCGCGTGCGCACAAACGATGCCGGCAGCATGACCAGCGTCGCCCAGACCATCACCGAGAAGGACATCGAGGATCTCGCGCATTACATCTCGAGCCTGGAATAGGAGCGCGATGCGAAAGCGGGATTTCGCCGGCGCGTCGCTGATCCTCTCGCTGGCCGGCTTCGCGCTCGCTCGAGGCGCCGTCTGCGCCGAAAACCCCGCGGAGCAACTCGAGACGCCCGCCATCGAAGTCATCGGCGTCACGCCCCTGCCCGGCTTCGGCGTTCCCGCCGCGCAGGTCCCCGCGAACGTCCAGGCGGTCACCGGGGCGGATATCATGCGGCAGCACCCGCTCAACCTGTCGGAGTTCATGAGCCAGCGCCTCTCGGGCGTGAACGTCAACGAAAACCAGGGCAACCCTTTTCAGCCCGACATCAGCTATCGCGGTTTCGCCGCATCGCCCCTGCTCGGCACGCCGCAGGGAATCTCGGTGTACCAGGACGGCGTGCGCATCAACGAGCCTTTCGGCGACACGGTGAACTGGGATCTGATCCCGACCTCGGCGATTTCGACGATCAACCTCATCCCGGGCTCCAATCCGCTGTTCGGCCTGAACACGCTGGGCGGAGCCCTGTCGATCCGCACCAAGAGCGGCGCGCAGTATCCGGGAACGGCGGCAACGCTCTACGGGGGGTCGTTCGGGCGGCGCGCGGCGGAAGCGCAGCACGGCGGCTCGAACGGCGAGTTCGATTATTTTGCGAGTGCGAGCGGATTTCGCGAGGACGGCTGGCGCGTACAGTCGCCTTCCGACGTGCGCCAGTTTTTTTCCAAGCTCGGCTGGCAGGACGGCACGACCGACATCGACTTCAGCATCACCCACGCCGAGACCGATCTCAACGGCAACGGGCTGCTGCCGCAGAGCATGCTCCGCGCCGACCCGAAACAGGCTTATACGCTGAGCGACAACACCCGAAACCGGATGACGCTCCTCACTCTCAACGCCACGCGCTGGCTGACCGGCGATCGGCTCTGGTCGAGCACCGCCTATTTCCGCCAGAGCGAAAAGAACACTTCCAACGGCGACGTCAACGAGGTCAGCGACCCGCGCAACAACGTGATGGCCTACGAGGACGGCGACCCCAACGCCTCCTCGGTCAATCGCACCCGCACGAGCCAGCGGGGTTACGGGTTCTCCACCCAGGCCGCTATCACGAGCGAGGAGCCGTCCGGCCGGCGCAACCTGCTTATCGTCGGCGGCGGCTACGACCACAGCGCGAGCGACTTCCGCCAGAGCTACCAGCTCGGCGGCTTCAACGCCGACCGCAGCGCGGCGCCCATCGGAGCGGAGACCGAGATCGTGAATCTGGACGGGGAAAGCGCGACGGCAAGCCTGTTCGCCACGGACACGCTTTCGCCCGGTCCGCGATGGCATCTCACCGGGAGCGCGCGCTACAACAGCACCCGGGTCCGCACGGTGGACAGGCTTTCGCCGCCTCTGCCTCCGCCTGCGGCGGGATTGGGGAGCGATCTGACGTTCGCGAAATTGAATCCCGCCGCGGGCGTGTCCTATACGCCCGAGGGCGCGCCCGGCTTCTATGCCGGCTTCAGTCAGGGCAACCGCCCGCCTTCGCCGGTCGAGCTGGGCTGCGC
>WNFF01006822.1_pt1 | contig 13482 bp, 5 predicted proteins | sample 5400441 | NCBI WGS metagenome assembly WNFF01 (sample SAMN13153345, study PRJNA577476) | soil metagenome | isolation source: 120 cm saprolite under Douglas fir tree site 2 hole 3 replicate 1 | place: USA:California | collected 2015-04-18
GTCTGATGTTGTCGCACTACCAGGTGCTGGAACGGCTCGGAGCGGGCGGCATGGGGGTCGTATACCGGGCAAGAGATAGCAAGCTCGGTCGGGCCGTCGCGCTCAAAGTGCTGGCACCGCAGCTGGCCGACGACCCAACGGCGAAAGCGCGCTTTATCCGGGAGGCCCGGGCAGCCAGCGCTCTCGACCACCCGAACATCGCTACCATCTACGAAATCGGCCAAGACGGGGCGATTCTCTTCATTGTCATGGCTTTGTACGAGGGCCAGACTCTAAGGCAACGCCTCAATAGCGGCCGGCTTGGCGTCGAGGAGACTGTCTCCTTTCTGCGGCAGATGGCATCCGGGCTTGCCGCGGCACACGCGGCGGGGATCGTTCATCGGGACATCAAACCGGCCAATGTGATGCTCACCCGCCAAGGAACGTTGAAGCTCCTCGATTTTGGTCTGGCCAAGCTCATCGCGGAGCACCAGACGATCACCATGAACGGCGAGACGGTGGGCACGCTGCTTTACACCGCACCGGAGCACCTGCGAGGGGAGCGCGTCGATCATCGAGCCGACTTGTGGGCGCTGGGCGCGGTCGCCTACGAGATGATTATCGGCTCACCGCCCTTCAAGGGCGAGTCAACGGCTTCCACCACGAGGCGAATTCTGGATACGGAGCCGGCACCGCTCGTTTCCGTGCCGGGTGTGCCGGCCGAATTGTCGCAAGTCGTTTCACGATTGCTGGATAAGGATCCCGCGAATCGAATCCAAACGGCTGCGGGGGTCATCGCCGCCCTCGACAACAATCCGTCGGGAGCGAGGATGGCGCCCTCGCCGTTCCCCCGCCGGAGGACTCTGTTTGCCGCCGCCCTTTTTGCCTTGGCGGCAGCAGGCAGCGTTGCTGCGCTCCTGTGGACATCGAGCGGGCGAAACGGACGAGAGGCTCCGGCCGCGGCTGCCGCGCCCAGACCCGCCGATCCGCGCATCGATCTTCTCCAGACGAGCGCGGCACAAAGCTTGCCGGCGGGGCAAGAGCTGGCCGCACAAGCCGCCGCCAAGGCGAACGATGTCGGCGCGCGGATGACCGTTGCCGATGCAAAGGCGATCGAGGGTCATCTCGCGCTCCTGGCGGGAGACTTCGATCGCGCGGAGCGAGCTCTGGCGATCGGCGAACAGCTCTACTCGAGCCTCGGAAACCGGAATTCTCTGCTCGAGCTGTTGCACGATCGGTATCTTCTGGAATGGCGGCGGGGCGCGAGCTGGACTGAGTTGGATCGGATACTGACCTCGGCCGGGCGCGTCGCCAGCGAATTGGGCGGTCCGTCCGCCGAGTTGGCCGTTCTTAAGGACCGGGCCGATCATGCGCTGTGGGCGGGTGACTTGCCCGGTGCCTCGGTGCTTCTTCAAGGGAAGCTGGCGCCGAGCAGTCTTGAAGCTTTCGCGTCCGGCAAGCTCGGCGAAGCAGCACGCCTGGTCGACTCGCAGTTGAGCGCTACCGGCTCTTCGTCGGCGCATCGGCGGCCGCAACTGCTGGTGGAAAAGGGAAACATCCTATGGCAGCAGGGAAATCTGGAATCCGCGGAGCGTGAATTCCAGGCGGCCGTCGAAGCGTCTCAGTCATTGGGCGCACAGCCCGACCTTGGCAATGCCCGGGTCGGGTTGGCCGCCGTTGCAGTTGAGGGAGCCCGCTTCTCAACTGCGGAGCAATTGGGGAGGGGAGCTCTTGATATCTTTGTGAAACATGGAATCGCGCTGTTTGAGCCGGCCGCGCGTATCGCGCTGGCGCGCGCCCTGTTGGCTCAGGATAGAAGGGATGAGGCTAAGACCGAGCTGGAGCGCGCGGACCAGTTGGCGCGCCGACTTCAGCTCGGGCGAGAGAAGCTGGAGGTGGCGATCTTGAGCGCTCGGCTGGACGCGGCCTCGAAAAAGAGGGCTGCCGTGGAGAGCGCCGTGGTCGCACTGAAGAAGACAGCGTCCGACGCAGCGCGTCTAGAGCTCAAGTATCAGGAGCTTCTGGCGCGCCGGGCGATGGCGGAAATCGAAATCGTCGCCGGCATTCCAGCCGGACAGGCGCATTGGGCGGCACTCCAGCAAGACGCCGCGATGTCGGGGTTCGGGTTGTTCACGCGGTTGGAGCCACCTCCGCCCCCCAGCCAGGAGCGCAAGCCCACTACCCCCACGCCCTATCGATTATCAAAAATCAAGCTAGAGTAGCCTCGTCCAAGCCGGGTGCCTGAGGGGGGAAGACCTTGGTTGGTCGAGAAGAGAAGATGCGAATCGTATGGGTGGGGGCCACTCTCATCTCCCTGACGGTCCTTGGACAGATTTCCGGCAAGACAGAGACCCGGCAAGCTCTGTTGGAACAAGCGGAAAAGGCCAGGGACGCGGAGGACCATCCTCGGGCACTCTCGTTGGCTGTCCGCGCCGGCGACATTCGGATGAGTCCCTCGCTCCGGCGTTTCATCGCCGAGGAGCAATACGCGGTCGGGCAGCTCGCCGACGCGATGACGAATGCCGAGGGGTGCGTCCAAGAAGCCACGGCAGCGAAAGCGTTGAACAATCGCCGTGCGATTCTCCGCGCCTGCACGTCTTTGATCGGGGAGCTGCAGCGAACGGCGGCTCGAATCATAATCGTAATAGCCGATCCGATCCCGCTGGAAACCGAGGTGCTGATCGGCGGGCAAACGCTGCCGCAATCGCTGTATGGATTGCCATACCTCTGTAGATCCGGAGAAATTCACCTGGAGGCCAAGGCGCCGGGACGCGTCTCATTCCAGCGCGACCTGGTGGTGGGACCCCAACAGGAAGCGACGGTAACCGTGTCGTTGCTTCCACAGCCGGAAGTGCCCGATTCGAAGCCTGCCTCGGAACCGACGGCCGTCTCAGAGCCGGCGGTCGTCCCAGAGCCGGCGGTCGTCACAGATACAAAGCCCGTTTCGGACGGAAGGGTCACTTCCGCCGCGACTGTTTCCGCCGCCCCTGTAATTCGAGCGGAACCCGAAAAACGATCGACGGCTCCCATCTGCCCCTACGTCGTTCTCGGAACAGGCGCCGTGAGCCTGGGCGCAGCTGCCGTTTTCCTGATAGTCCGGAACGACGCGATGCACACTCTCAAGAGGCAATGTCTCTCAGATTCGGCGAATCTCACCGTCTGCCCAGACACACCGGAGGCTCACTCTCTTCAGAAGAAAGCGTCCACCTACAACGCGCTGACCAACGTCGCGGTGGGCGTCGGCGGCGCGGCGTTGGTGGGCGGCGCGATCTGGCTCTTCTCCGATAGGGCACGCAACTCCGGCGCTCGCCCTCGGGCCGAGGTGCAAATCACCCCGATCCACGGAGGTGCGATGCTCGGCATTGCTGGAGCCCTCTAATGCGTTCCGGCGCCGCTTCGATCGTTGTTCTCATCGCGCTGAGCCCGGCTTGCTACGTCGAACGAGTAACCTTCTCGAACGATGTTTTGATTTCGATCGAGGTCAGCTCCCTCAACCCTTCGATCCGGGTTGGCTGCAAGCACCAGCTAAGGGCCACGGGGAAGTTCATTGACGGATCGTTTCGGGATCTGACCGAGGGGGTCAGCTGGATCTCCTCCGACGCGACCGTCGCAGCGATCAATTCCTCCGGGCTGGCCACGGGACGGTCGGCGGGCTCAACCACGATCTCCGCCAGTTCCGCGATGGTCACCGCGGCGATCGAAGTCCAGGTGATTGAGCTGGAATTGAGCTCGATCACCATCAGCCCGGGCGATCCTTCGATTCCGGTGGGCGGCACGCTCCAGCTCATGGCCCAGCTTGGATGCACGGATCAATCGTCTCAGGACGTGACCGAGTCGGTCTCCTGGAGCTCTTCGGACCCGATGGTGGCGATGGTGTTGAATGCCTCCGGAGTGGCGAGAGGGCTGAAGGTGGGCCGAAGCTCGATCTCGGCCAATTGGGGGCCGGCCACCCCTGCAATCGCGTTGACCGTGACTTCGCCGTTCCCGCGCTTCGCCTATGTAGCGAATTCCACCTCTAATACCGTCTCGTCCTTTACCGTCAACGCCGCGACGGGACAGCTGCGACACAATGGCTACTTCACCGCGGGTTCCGGCCCGCATTCGGTCGCACTGGACCCCTCGGGCAGGTTCGCGTACGTCAGCAACCAGACATCCGGCGATGTCTCGGCCTACGCCATCAGCCCGCCGAACGGGGCGCTGGCCGAAATAGCGGGGTCGCCGTTCGCGGTCAGTTCCCGCCCCATTTCGATCACGGTGGATCCCTGGGGCAAGTTCGCCTTTGTCGCCAACCAGAATTCGGTCTCGGCGTTCGTCATCAACTCGAGGAATGGGGCGTTGACCGAAGTCGCGGGCTCACCTTTTTCCGCAGGAGTGAACCAACCCTATTCGGTCGTGGTGGATCCCTCCGGGAGGTTCGCCTACGTCGCCAACTACGGTTCGGGCAATATCTCGGCCTATGCCATCGACGGTGGGGTGCTGACCGCGGTGCCGGGTTCGCCCTTCGCGGCCGGAGCGCAGCCGTATTCGGTTGCCACGGATCCTTCGGGCAGATTCGCCTTCGTCGCCAACTACAATTCGGGCAATATTTCGGCCTATAGCATCGACGCTGGGGTGCTGACCGCAGTGCCGGGTTCGCCGTTCCCCGCGGGAGCGGGCCCGACTTCGGTTGCCGTGGATCCCTCCGGGAGGTTTGCCTACGTTGCCAACCAATTTGGCAACAGCGTCTCGGCATACAATATCAACGCGAGCGACGGGAGGCTGGTTCAAGTGGCTGGCTCGCCGTTCCCAACGGGAATTAACCCGACTTCGGTCGCGGTGGACTCTTCGGGCAAGTTTGCCTACGTCACCAACAGCTCTTCCAACGACATCTCGACGTTCGTCATCGATGACAGAACCGGGGCGCTTTCTCCATTTGGCGACGTGCGAGGCCAGAACACTCCGCAGAGCATCGCCCTTGGCCGGGGTACGGGGTCTGTCTCCTACCAGCCGCAGTTCGTCTATGTCGCCAACCAGGGTGCCAACAGCGTCTCGGCCTACAGCATCAGCCAGACTGGGGCGCTGACGGACGTAGCCGGCTCTCCGTTCGCAGCTGGAAATGAACCAGTATCGGTCCAAGTCGAACCGTCGGGCAAGTTTGTCTACGTCACCAACTCGGAGCAACACTCCAGCGATGTTTCGGTCTATCGAATTGAAGCCAGCACTGGCGCGCTCTCGCAAGTGACGGGCTCGCCGTTCCCTGCGGGGAGCGGCCCGGCATCGGTCGCGCTCGACCTTTCAGGCAGATTCGCCTATGTCGCCAACTACTATTCGAGTAATGTCTCGGCTTTCAGGATCGATGCCACTGCTGGGGCGCTGTCACAAGTGCCGGGCTCGCCGTTTCTCTCAGGAGGGGACAACCCGACTTCGATTGCGGTCGATCCTTCGGGCCGTTTCGCCTACGTCACGAACTCGACGGGGTCTAACATTGTTTCGGTTTTCAGCGTCGATTTGAGCAACGGGAAGCTGACTCTAGGGCAAACCTTGCAGCTCCCTGGCCCACCGAGCTCGGTAACGGTCGATCCTTCCGGCCAATTCGCCTACGTCACTAACTACTCCGATCGGGTCGTGGCCTATGAGATCAGCCCTAGCAACGGGCGGCTGACGGAAGTGGGCTCGCCATTCCCCACGGGAGCGACTCCAAATTGGGTCGCGGTGGAACCATCGGGCAAATTCGTCTACGTCACCAACACGGGGTCCGGCGATATCTCGGCCTACAGAATCGATGCCGGCACGGGGGCGCTGGTCCAGCTGACGGGCTCGCCGTTCCGCGCGGGAACAAACCCAATTTCGGTCGCGGTGGAGCCTTCGGGCAAATTCGTCTACGTCGCCAACCAGGTGTCCGGCGATGTCTCGGCCTACAGAATCGATGCCGGCACAGGCGCGCTGGTCCAGCTGACGGGCTCGCCGTTCCCCGCCGGCAGAGGCGCGTTTGCAGTCACCGCGACCGGCACGATCCACTAGGTGTTTGCAACACCCTGCTGGGAGCCCTGTACCTGGCGCCGTACCGGACCCGTACCAGGTACAGCCGGGTTCAAGAGAACATCGGCCGAGTTGCCGCGTCGCGCTGGCAGTTTAGCGGGCTGCTCCGCCTGCCCTCCTTGGCGCAATCCTTGCTCGTACGCCGGTCTGATGGGGAATCGTCGTCTCGTGCTGCCGAATCCATGCGACGCGCGCGACCAAGTTGGCTCTGGGAGTGCCTTGTGAAGCGCATTTATCTTTCAGTCCCCCATCTGGGGACGGAAGAGGAAGGCTTCGTCCGCGAAGCATTTGACACCAACCAGCTCTCCACGGTCGGGCCGCACCTCGACGAGTTCGAGAGGGAGATGTCGAGCTTGATCGGGCTGCCGGCGGTCGCGCTTTCTAGCGGAACGGCGGCGATTCATTTGGGCTTGCGAGTCCTCGGCGTGGGCCGAGGCGACGAGGTCGTGGCGCCTACGCTCACCTTCGTTGCCAGCGTCAACCCCATCCGCTACCTCGGTGCGGAGCCAATTTTCGTCGATAGCGAACGAGCGAGCTGGAACCTGAATCCGGAACTGTTGGTGAAGCTATTGCGAGAGCGGGCAGCGCGTAATCGCCTTCCGCGCGCCGTTATCGTTGTTCACCTCTATGGGCGAACCGCGGACTTGGATCCCATCCTTGATATCTGCAATCGTTATGAGGTTCCAGTATTGGAGGACGCCGCCCAGTCGCTGGGGGCGATCTACAAAGACAAGCACGTCGGCTCGCGCGGCGCGGTTTCCGCCTTTTCGTTCAATGGCAACAAGGTCATTACCTCCAGCGGCGGCGGCATGTTGATGGCTCAGCGGCGGGACATGGTGGACAAAGCCCGTTTCTGGTCGACGCAGGCCCGGGATCCCGGCGTCGCCTACGAGCACTCGGAGCTCGGTTACAACTATCGCCTCAGCAACGTGCTCGCCGCGATCGGACGGGGACAACTGCGAGTGCTCAGCGAGCGGGTCCGGCAGCGCCGCGCGGTGTTCTCCCGCTATTGTCAAGCATTGGCGGAGCTGCCCGGAGTCGAGCCGATGCCTCAGCCATCATGGGGGTTTCATACCAACTGGCTCTCTTGCTTTCTGATCCACCGGGCTCGCTTCGGCGCAACGCGCGACGACGTCATGGGCGCCCTCGCGGCCGAGAACATCGAGTCGCGGCCGGTATGGAAGCCGATGCACTTGCAGCCTTTCTGGCGCAAAGCCGAGTGCCTGGGAGGGTCTGTCGCCGAGGAGCTCTTTGCAGAGGGAATTTGTCTTCCGAGCTCGAGCAACATGACCGACGCTGAGCAGGAAAAAGTGGTGGCCACCATCCGAGCTCAGTGCACGAGAAGGGCCGGCTGAACCGCGGAGCTGTACCAGTACTGTACCAGACACATTCGAGGGCGGTACCAGGGGGCGTCTTTTCATCTGTGTTCGAAAGTGGCGCCAGTAATTTCGCGGCTCTGCTCTCCTACCGATTGGGGCGCGATACTTGCTGTAGACCGCCTCGCTGATTGAGGTGCTGGAATCTTCGAGTGAGTAGAGGGGACCTTGGTCGATTCTCAACCGATGCGTTTAGGAGAGAAGCATGCGCACGCGTATGTTCATTGAACGTGTAAATCGTTGGGCAGTTTTCCGCCCCGGTTGTGTCCCAGCTCGCTGTGATTGCGGTAACGATCGTGGGTGGCAGTTCGCTGGCACAGCCTGTGTCATTCATCGTTCGGAGGGATTTCCCCGTCGGAATGCAGCCCTATGGCGTTGCTCTGGGCGACTTCAATAGCGATGGAGTACCCGATGCGGCGGTCGTCAACTTCAACTCCAATAACGTTTCCATCCTCCTGGGCAATGGGGACGGGACGTTCCGGTCTGGATCCAACGTTCCGGTTGGTTCGCGCCCTACCTTCGTTGCACTGGGCGACTTCAACGGCGATGGGATTATCGATCTCGCCGTAACCCACTTCGGCTCCAACGACGTTAGGATCATGCTCGGCAACGGCAACGGCACGTTCCGGCCGCTGAGCAGCTATCCGGTGGGACTAGGTCCGTTTTGGGTGGCCGTGGGAGACTTCAATGGCGACACGGTGCAGGACCTGGCGGTGGCCAATCGCGATTCGAACATCATCACCGTGCTCCTGGGCAATGGGGACGGGACTTTCGGACCGGCTAGAAACTTTGTGGCGCACGATGGGCCCCAATCGGTGGCCGTAGGCGATTTCAATGGCGATGGGGTGCAGGACCTGATCGCCGCAAACTATAACTCCAATAATGTCTCGGTCCTGTTGGGCAATGGGGATGGGACCTTCGGTCCGCCGATGAATTACGGCGTGGGGCTCGGTCCCTCGGCTGTCGCGGTGGGAGACTTCAATGGGGATGGCGCGCAGGACGTGGCCGTGGCCAACTATAATTCCAGCAACGTTTCGGTGCTGTTGGGCCGGGGGGACGGAACTTTTCAAGCGCAGGCAACCCTGGGTGCGGGTGGCAACTCCATCGCGGTGGTGATCGGCGACTTCAACCGAGACGGTGTTCAGGATCTAGCGGTAACCAACAGCGGCTCCAACGACGTTTCGGTGCTGCTGGGAAATGGGGACGGAAGCTTTCGGCCCGCAGTCAACTTTGGGGTGTCTACGACGCCCTATTTCCTCGCGGTGGGCGATCTCAGGGGCGATGGGCTGTTGGACCTGGTGGTGCCGAACAACGGCGCAAACAGCATCTCCGTGCTGCTAGGCGACGGGGACGGAAGCTTCCTGACAGCGAGGTCGCTTCCTTCCGGTCCCGACCCTGTCATCACCATCGTGGGCGATTTCAACAACGATGGCGTCCCCGACCTGGCCACGGCCAACTCGAGCTCGGGCGACGTCTCGATATTTCTGGGCAACGGCGACGGATCGTTCCAGGCGGCCGGCAGCTTCGCGGTGGGCAGCTCTCCGTCCGGCTTGGCGGTCGGCGACTTCAATGGCGATGGGCGCCCGGATCTCGCTTCGGCCAACTTCGGCTCCAACGACGTTTCGGTGCTCTTGGGAAACGGCGACGGCACGTTCCAACCACCCCTGACCCTGACCATCGGGAGCGGTCCTAATTCCATCGCCGTCGGTGACTTCAATGGAGACGGCTTGCTCGACCTGGCGGTCACCAATCGCAACTTCAATAACGTCGCCATACGGTTGGGTAACGGGGACGGGACCTTTCAGCCGATCCGGACTTTTTCCGTAGGCTCCATGCCTCGCAGTGTCACCGTCGCCGATTTCAATGCTGATCTTATTCCGGATCTGGTCGTCACCAATGCCGGAGGCAATACGGTTTCGTTGTTGCTGGGCAACGGCGACGGAACCTTCCAGCCCGCGCGGACCTTTTCCGTCGGGCGGTTTCGTTGTTGCTGGGCAACGGCGACGGAACCTTCCAGCCCGCGCGGACCTTTTCCGTCGGGGTAGGTCCGGTCCATGCAGCGGTCGGCGACTTCAACGGCGATGGACAGCCGGACTTGGCGGTAGCCAATTCGAATTCAAACAGTGTCTCGGTGTTGATAGGGAACGGCGACGGCACGTTCCGTTCAGCCCTCACCTACGCCGTCGGTACCTCGCCTCAGTCCGTCGGCGTGAGCGACTTCAATAGCGACGGAGCCCAGGACATAGCCACAGCCAATTCGAATGCCAATAGCGTCTCGGTGCTTCTGGGCAACGGCAATGGCACGTTCCGATCGGCAATCGCATTTCCTGGCCTGCCCTCCGCAATTTCCCTCGTCGCGGCGGACCTGAATTTCGATGGGAAGCCAGATCTGGCCGTGGCCAGCAGACTCAACCCAGGCTTGTTGACGATTCTGATTAACAACACGCCGTGAGAGTCCGCCCGCGGTCAATACCAGCCCTGAGCTTGGAGACTACGATGAAGGCTTTGAATACAAAGACACCATGGGTCTGCACCGAGCTGGCGGTGAGCTGCGGGCTGCTTGCTACGCTAGCAGGGGCGCGGGATGTATCATTCATCGCGCCCGGAACACTGCTGGCCGGCAACTCGCCCTCTTTGGTTGCTGTGGCCGACTTCAACGGCGACGGGCTGCTGGATCTGGCCGCGGCGAACAGCGGATCAATAGTGTCTCCGTCTTTCTGGGCAACGGGGATGGGAGTTTCCAAGGACCGCGGAACTTCCCAGCCAATCTCGGGCCGTTTGCCATTGCGGTGGGCGACTTCAATGGCGACGGGCTTTTGGACCTGGCCGTGGCCAACGCCCGCTCCAACGATGTCTCGGTGCTTTTGGGCAACGGTGACGGCAGCTTTCAGGCGCCACGGAATTTCGCCATCCCAGGCGTGCCCTTTTCCGTCGCGGTGGCGGATTTCAATGGCGACGGGTGGCTAGACCTCGCAGTGCCCAACAGCAATGCGAACAGCGTCTCGGTGCTGTTGGGCAATGGGGATGGGAGCTTCCAAGTCCCGCAGAATTTCGCGACGGGTGGATATCCCGTGACCGTTGCAATTGGCGACTTCAATGGCGACGGACGGTTGGACTTGGCCGTCGCCAATCGAGATTCCCACAACGTTTCGGTCCTTTTGGGTCGGGGCGATGGGAGTTTCCAAGGACCGCGGAACTTCGCGGCCCATACCGCGCCTATTTCTGTCGCCGTGGGAGACTTCGATGGCGATGGGCAACTGGACCTGGCTGTGGGCAACTACGTTTCGAGCGATGTCTCGGTGCTCTTAGGCAACGGTGATGGCAGCTTTCAGAGTGCATGGAACGTTCCGGTTCCCGGCAACTCGGGTTTCATCGGGTTGGGCGACTTCAACGGAGACGGATGCCTGGACCTGGCCGTGGCCGATTACTCCAGCAGTGTCATCTTGGTATTGGGCAACGGTGATGGCAGCTTCCAGGCGCCACGGACCTTTAGGGTTGGGAACTCTGCTTATTCCGTTGCCATCGGCGATTTCAATGGCGATGGGCGGCTGGACTTGGTTGTCCCTAGTAGAATGACCTCTGGCGCAATGTCGGTGCTGATGAACAACACTCGCACCGAGGATGTGCTCCTTGCGCCGGCGCGAAACTTTGTGGCCGGGGGCACTCCTTTTTCCGTCGCCGTGGGCGATTTTAATGGCGATGGGATCGCGGACGTTGCCCTGGCCAATTACGTGAGTGCGGGCACCGTCTCAGTGCTTCTGGGCTTCGGCGATGGGGGCTTTCAAGCGCCGCGAATCTTCGCAGCCGGGAGCTTCCCTTTCTCGGTCGCGATCGGCGACTTCAACGGCGATGGTCGTCTGGATTTGGCCGTGGCGAACAGCGGTTCGAGCAATGTCTCAGTGCTTTTGGGGAGAGGGGATGGGACATTTCAAACTGCTCGGAGCTTCGCGGCGGGAAACGTGCCGGTGTCCGTTGTAGTGGGAGATTTCAACGGGGATGGGTTTTTGGACCTGGCGGTGGCGAACATCAATGCCGCCAACATCTCGGTGCTTTTGGGCAATGGGGACGGGAGCTTCCAGGCCCAGCGGAACTTCGCAACGGGGAGCCAGCCTTCGTCCCTTGCCGTCGGCGACTTCAACGGCGATGGGCTTCTGGACCTGGCGGTAGCGAACAGCAATTCGTCCAGCGCCTCCGTGCTTCTGGGCAACGGGGATGGAAGCTTCCAGCCTCGGCTGAACTTCGGGGCCGGAACCGCTCCGGTCTCGATCGCCGTGGGCGATTTCAATGGCGACGGATGGCAGGATTTGGTTGTCGCCAACCAGGACTCCAACAACGTCTCAGTGCTTTTGGGCCTGGGGAGTGGCCTCTTCCAGATGGCCAGAACCATCGCGGTCGGTCGCTTTGTCTGGTCCGTTGCAGTCGGCGACTTCAATGGGGATGGACGGCCAGATCTTGCGGTGGCCAGCAGCGGTTCCAACGACGTGTCGGTGCTTCTTGGCATCGGGGACGGGATTTTCCAGGCGGCGCAGAGCTTCGCGGCCGGCAGCTCTCCTGTATCCGTCGCAATCGGGGACTTCAACGGCGACGGACGGGCCGATCTCGTCGTCGCGAACGAGAATTCCAACAATGTCTCAATCCTGATCAACAACACCCCGTGAGCTCTGAGACACAACGATGACAACCCAGAGCAAGAAGACAACATGGGTATGTGGAGGGCTGGTGCTTGTCGCTCAAGCGATTCGAGCGCCAAATAAACGTCTAGAGCGGCGAACAGGTAGAATTCGTCACGCAACGGCTCCAACACTCGTGGTTGACTTCGGATGAATGGTTTCAAGGTTTTGGATGGCGGCAGCGCGTCGGAGATCAAAGAGATTCTTGCGAAGTCCCCGGTAACGGGCCTTGGGCCCCTTGCGGGCGGCGATGTGAGCGAGTCGGTGTTCCACGCCGGTCCGCTGTCGCAAACGTCGTCGCCCTTTTGAAGTGTCCTGCAGTTTTCGTAATTTCTTCTGAAGGCGTTCATCCTCCGAGATGCTAACCGTCCGACCCTTGCCCGATGCGACATGAGTGCATTGCGCTCGCAGCGGGCAGCGACCGCAGGCTTCTGGATCGAATTCCACGACCTGTCCTGGCTCGAAGTGTTCTACCTCGCCTGCAGGGCAAGTAATGGTGTTGTCCCGCAAGTTGAGTTTGAACTCTGCCTTGCTGAACAACTCCTTGTTTGCGTTTTGGACCTTCCAGGGCTTTGCAACCACTTCACCACCTCGGGCCAAGACATCATCAACCAGTATGCTGTTGATGTATCCACGGTCGATGAACAGCTCGTCGATGGAGAATCCTTGCTCGTGCAGGTCGTTCTTCAGTGAAGGCCCAGCCTCTTCTTCCGGCTGGTTGGCAGGCGTCACCGCACAAGCGAGGATGAGGTCTGCATCCAGGTGCGTCGCAATGTGCTCCTTGTAACCGTCGAAGCGCTTGCTCTTGCTCTTTCGCCCGTGCCGCATCTGGTCGTCTTCAAGGGAGATCCGCCGGTCGGGAGCCACCCCTTGTCGCAGATGCGCTCTTCCATCGGAGGCTTCTTCCACGTCCTGCTTGTAGACTTGAGCAACTGCCTCCAGGTAGGGGCGAACCGGGTGGCTCAGCCGGAGTTGGTTTTGCTCCAGCCATTCGTTCAGCGAAACCACCTGGGAGAGGAGTACCTCCAGCGCCTCGTCCTTCTGCTCCGGATCGCCCCAGTTGATGTCCAGGCCGGCTTTGATGCTGGAGTGGAGAAACAGCGGTGTCTTCGCCTGACGGCAAATCTCCTCTGCGCTGAGGTGGGTCAGCTTTTGCGCGGCGGCGATGATTTTGCGAGCCGCATGACCGAGCAGGTTGAAGGTGTCTTCAACGCGCCCGGCCCCTTCTAAAGGGCGGGAGTCGACCCCTATCCGTAAGTCCTTCGGCAGCTTCTTCCAGTCGAACTCCTTCGTCTTCTTGGCCAGCTCGATGGTACGGTTCAAAAGCCGCCGGTCCATGTCCCAGGAAATCAGCCGCTCTCGAAACTGTTGCAATGTCCCTTGTGCGAACGCGGGCTCCTCCGCTCCCAGACAATCGAGAACCAGTTGCCAACGCATGT
>WNFF01004047.1_pt1 | contig 13479 bp, 12 predicted proteins | sample 5400441 | NCBI WGS metagenome assembly WNFF01 (sample SAMN13153345, study PRJNA577476) | soil metagenome | isolation source: 120 cm saprolite under Douglas fir tree site 2 hole 3 replicate 1 | place: USA:California | collected 2015-04-18
AGGCCGTGGCGCGAAGGCGCGGCGGTAATTTTCGACCGGCAGCTTGAGAATCAGCTCATGCTGGAAGTGCTGGACCCGGACGATTCGATGCGTTACGCCTACTACTCGCGGAACTTGGAGTTTATCGGGCTGGCGAACCCACTCGAAAGTTGCTTGACGGAAGATCCCATTCAGGTGATGCTCTCCGGTAAAGTCGAGCCGATGCGAAAGGCGGAGGCTGCGCTGCGCGAGGCTCCCTTCGCGAAAAGCTTTGCGTTGGCGGTGACGTGCTACGAAAGCAAAGACTTCGCGATGATCGATGTGATTAATCCGGTGTGCTCGAAGGGATCGTCGCTGGCGGAATGGGCGGGACTGCGCGGATTCGCGCGCGAAGAAGTGATGGCCATCGGCGACAACCACAACGACCTGGAAATGCTCTCGTTCGCCGGCATTCCGGTGGTGATGGGTAACAGCGTGCCGGCGTTGAAGGCTTACGGCTGGCATGAAACCGGCACGAACGACGAGAACGGTGTGGCTTTGGCGATCGAACAATTTGCACTGCGGGAGGCCGCGCCTTGCGTTTGAAGCGCGCCATCTGCGCCGCGGACGGTGTTGCGGGGCGTGCCGCACTCTTGCTCGCGTTTGCCGTGTTGGCGGCGCCGTCGCTGCGAGCGGAATATGTCGTGTTGCGCAGCGGCCAGCGCCTGACGGTAACGGGCTACCAGCTTCTGGGAGACAAGTACCGCTTGCAAACGGCCGGAGGCTCGGTGGAGATCGCCGCCGAAGACGTTGTGGCTATCGAGCCGGAAGAGGTTTTTACGCCTCTGCCCGCCAAGCCAATCGCGATAAAACCGCCCTTTCGTGAATTGGTCGAAGCAGCAGCGGCGCGCTATAGCGTGGACGCCGACCTCATCACCAGCGTAATTGCCGTTGAGTCCAACTTCGATCCAAAAGCCGTCTCGCGCAAGAATGCCCGCGGGCTGATGCAATTGCTGCCGGAAACTGCGGCACAACTCGGCGTAAAAAACATTGATGACCCAGCGGAAAACATCGACGCGGGAACCCGCTACTTGCGCGATTTGCTGCAGAAGTACAACAACGATCTTGTGCTGGCCCTGGCTGCCTATAATGCGGGGCCCGAGCGTGTGCAGCAATACGGCAGCGTGCCGCCCTTCGCGGAAACGATCTCCTATGTGCGCCGCGTCAAGCGCAGCTATGACAAGAGCAAATCGAAAGCCTCCACGAAAACGCCTGCTCCGCCCGCGGCCGGAGCGATGGCCGCGACTTCACCACCTCGGACTGGTCAATCTCAATAAAAACTACTGCTGCGGATTCTGCGGCGGCGGTTGAGGATTCGGCTGCGGGCTCTGTTGCGGGTTGGTTGGATTCTGCGCAGGTTGTTGACCGAAAGGAGTCTGACCAAAAGGAGTCTGACCGAGAGGCTGGCCCAATCCCGTTCCCGTCTGCAAGCCTGGTTGCCCCACTCCGAAATTGTCTTTCGAGGGATCCCAGATGAATTCAAATAGGCGATAATTTTTGGCTTTGTCGTAGACAATGACGGAAGATTTGTTGATCTTGCTCCCGACGCCGATAATGTTGCCGCCGATAATGCTTGGAGTATCGCCGGAAGGGATGGCCTGCGGATTGGATCCCGAGTCGCTCTGGTCGGTCGCTACGGGAGTTCCCGTGGTGGCCGGTGGATTTGTGCCGGACGCCGGGCCGGACGGCGTTCCACCTGTCAGTGTCCCACCAATGCCCTGCTGACCAATTGTGCCGGGCTGAGCCGGGGCGGCAGGCCCGTTCAAGGCATTGGGGGGCGTGCCCACACCGGCAGTTGCCTGAGGAAGCTGGAGATTTTGCCGGGGTTTGAGGCTTCCAATCAACTGACCCGCGGCCCCTACATAGATAAACCTCCAGGAACCGTCTTCTTTGTTCATAGGGTCTTTGTAGGCCTGGCGCATGAAGCGGAGTGAACCCAGCTTCGGTTTGGTAAGGTCGTCGAGGGAAGTCGGAAACCGCCCCAGCTTGCGGTAGTAGAGCTTCACGCCGCGGGTGTATTGCTTCCCGCGCCAGATCATCTCTTTTTCTCTTTCACGCCGGCCCTCGGTCAGGATGTTCGGCGCGACCACCATAGTGGAAATCAGCAAAACGGTGACGAGGAATATGACCACGAGCAAAGCATATCCACGCTCGCCGCGCTTCCCTGCCATTTGTGGGCGTCCGGCGTTCATGCGGATGGAGGTGCTCCCTGCTCATCGAGGTTGGCGGTGCCGCGTAAACCAGAGGAGACCTCTTCGTATTCGAGATTGGCGTTGCCAATCTTAAGAATGCGAAAGCGGTTCAGCAAAAGTTCGCCTTCTGCCACGATGTAAATGTCCTCGCCATTGGTGAAGAAAGCTCGGCGCCCCGAGCTGTTGGGAACGGTGCCGTAGCCGAAGAACTTAACGGGCAGCGGCGCCACCGTCGGAGCGACCGGCGCCGGCGGAACGAACGGGATCTTGGGAGCCGGAATAGGATGCTTGGGTGGCGGCGGAGGGGGAAGCTCTCGATTGAAAATGTTGCGCCCCGCGCTCTTGTATTCGGTCTTGCGGGCCCGATCGACCCCATAGTTATGGAGCTGAGGATTTTCCACGGAAAGCAGCTTGAAATTATGGATCGCAGAGCCGGCATCGGCAGCCACAGTGGGTTTGTCATGGTCGAAATAAATAAACCAGATGCCGCCGGCGATCAGCAAAAGTACGGCGAGCACGCCGAGTTGTTTCTTCTGCTTCATGCCGCGGTCCTGAAATAAGTCTTGAGGTGCAGCGCGACCTTGATGGCATTTGGAGGTGCTTGCGGGGAGTTCTCAGAAGCGAGCGTCAAAGCGTCCACTTCAAACAGATTGGCGGAGCGCTGCAAGCCGTTCAGAAACCCGATCACGCTCTTATAGTCTCCATTAACTGTCGCATCAATACTTACTTCCGTCATACCACGGCTGGGAATTTCCGTCGGCTTGAAAGAGATACCCTCGAGCTTAATTCCGCTCTTCCTGGCAATGGCGCCGAGTTCAGACCGGACGGCGGAATAGCCCGACCTTGCCGGAAAGAGTGAACGTTCGAAGCGATCGCAATCCTTCTGGATAGCGGGAATGTTATCGCGGATATCCTGGGCCCGCTTGATATCCGCTTTCAAGAGATCATGTTGCTTTATTTCCACGGCAAGCTGCTGCTGGGGCGCGTGCGGGGCAGAGGAAAGCTGCCAACTGTAAGCAGCCAGGGCGACGTCAGCGAGTACGAGAAGAATCACGCCGACGAGAATTATCCGCTTCCGCAATCTGAAATCGCGCCGCATCAAGTCCTCGAATAGACCGTTGTCAACTGGATGACCTTCTGATCGCCGCCCTGGTTACCGGCCGAACTGGTCGAAGTAACAGACTGTATTTGAACTTCCGCAAATTCCTTCGATTCTTCGAGGGCATGCTCGAATTTCAGTTCAGCCTCGTCGCTGATGGCGCCGACGGTTAATTTCAATTCGACGTGTCCGGCCATCTGCCTGGGTTCGATGCTGATGACGCGCACGCCGCCTGGAAGGATGTGCTCCAGATCCATGAACATCAGCGTCCAGTTGAAACTGCGCGCGTCGAGGATCGTATTGATGAAGGCGGCGCGGTCGTGCAGATTGGCGATATCTTTCTGGCTGAAATAACGCTCCAGGTCCAGACGCTGCGTTTCGAGCTTGGCCATCTCCTGGCGCGTCTTTTCCGTACGAGCGCGCAGTTCCGCATCGACTTTGCGTGCCGAATACACGTGCCACCCCAGCCCGAGAAAAGCGAGACCAGCGAAGATAGCGGTGAGACCGGCACCTGCCAGAAACCGCCGGTGGGTTTCCAGCGCCTTGGTCGCTAAATTGAGCCGAACTATCATTTCCTCTTTTGCCTCAACCTCGAAAAACCGATTCTAGCCACGCTGCAGCATCCAACCGATCAAACCTTCCAATTCGCGATCCGCCAGCGGACGGGAATCATCTTTGATGCGTCCGCCAGAGGCCGCGGAGTGCAGCAAGGAACGCACCTCGCAATGGAATTCATCCTCGAGAGGCTGGACAAATTCAGGAAGGCGCGGGCCAAGCCCGGCGACTCGCACGGATTGAACGGTTTCCCGCCAGGTGTCTTGATAATAAGCCGCTACAGGAAAAATCTCTTCGAGAAGCATCTGCGGCGTGAGGTTCGCGCCATGCGCCGGCAGTTCAGTGCAACGATAGCCGCACAAAACGCCGCGGCGCACGATCGCAGTGGTCAGGGTGGAGCCTGAGACGCGTGCGAGGAGCGCCGGCTTCTCATCTTCAAGGAGCGAGATGGCGGCAAGCGAGGAACTCAGCACCACGCCTGGACGCAGCCCGATACCCTCGACGAGGGATTCGTACTCCCGGATGATGCGGAGCCGGGCGAGCGCGGTGACAACATCAACGCCGGCGTCGCGCGGCGCCTGCCGCATGTAGGAGATGAGCGTCTCATCGGATTCGAAGGGCACGCTTTTCTTCAGCTTCCAGCGCAAAATCGGAACGGCTTCTTCCGCCGAGCGCGGGAACTCCTCAAAGTGCTGCAGGAAGACGCGAATCACGGTATCCGGAAGGATCACGGCAACATCTTCTTCATCACGGGAACGCAAACGCTCGCAGACATCGGCTACGGCGGCCTTGACGGCGGCACCGTTCACGATGTTGGCTTCGACAGCCGAGGGAACAAGCGCCCCAACCGGCAAAGATTCAACGGCATAGCCATCCAGCGAACCCGTGCGGCTCCAGCGGGCCGCAGCCACGCGGTCCGGCGCAACTTCGATGGCTAAGGCGGTGTGCGGCATGGCATCGAGCCAGCGCATAAACCGGCGGACCGGGCCAAACTGGTAAATACCCTGCTGGTTTGCAACGGTGCTACTCAACGAAAGTCACCTTGTTAATCTCTTTCACCGTGGTGATGCCCGCACGAATCTTGGCTAGCCCGCTTTCGCGCAGAGTGATCATGCCCTCTTCGCAGGCGACGCGCTTGATCTCCGAAGTCGGACGGCGATCCACGATCATTTCGCGGATGCGGTCGGTCAAGTCGAGCAATTCGCAAATCGCAGTCCGGCCATGATAACCGGTGCCGGAGCATTCCAGGCACCCGGCGCCCTCGGCGAAAGTGACGTTTCCCCACACAGCCGGATCGAGGCCCGCTTCCTTCAATTCATCGAGAGAATATTTTTTGGGCTTCTTGCAGTTCGCGCAGATCAGGCGGACAAGCCGCTGCGCCATGATGCAGTTCAAGGCAGACACGAAGTTATATGGCTCGACGCCCATGTTGATGAAGCGGCCGATGACGTCGGTCACGTTGTTGGCGTGGACGGTGGTGAAAACCAGGTGGCCGGTGAGGGCCGACTGGATGGCGATTTGCGCCGTTTCCTGGTCGCGGATTTCGCCGACCATGATTTTGTCTGGGTCGTGCCGCAGGATGGAACGCAAGCCTCGCGCGAAGGTGAGGCCCTTCTTCTCGTTCACCGGAATCTGCGTGATGCCGCGGAGCTGATATTCGACCGGGTCTTCGATGGTGACGATCTTGTCCTCATCGGTCTTGATCTCGTTGATGGCCGCGTAGAGCGTGGTGGTCTTGCCGGAACCCGTGGGACCCGTCACGAGAACCATGCCATAGGGTTCGCGAATGTAGCGACGGAAGCGGCGGGTTTCTTCCGCGGAGAAACCGACAACGTCCAGAGTCAGGCTCTGAAATTTTTCCGAAAGCGTTTCTTTGTCCAAGACGCGGAGAACCGCGTCTTCACCGTGACTTGCGGGCATGATGGAAACGCGCAAATCGATGTACCGCCCCTTGTATTTCACGCGGAAGCGGCCGTCCTGGGGGACGCGGCGCTCGGCAATGTCCAGATCGCTCAACACCTTGATGCGCGAGAGCACGGTGGAATGCCATTCCTTGGCGATGGGCTGCATGGCATGCTGCAGCACTCCGTCGATACGGTATTTGACGGCAACTTCCGAGTCGCGTGCCTCGATGTGGATGTCGCTGGCGCGGCGTTCGAGTGCGGTGAAGATAATGGTCTCGACGAGGCGCACCACCGGGCTGGCGGTGCTATCGCGAGTCAAACGGTCGCCGGAAATCGTCTCGTCGCTCTCCTCTTCCTTGGAAGTCTGAAGAGTGAAAGCTTCGGTGGCTTGCTCGAGGACGCGCTGAGATTGCTCGGTGCGTTTCAGGATGTCGCCGATCTGGCGGGCGGTAGCGACGCGAATCAAAAGTTTCTTGCCCAGCAGGAGGGGCAGTTCGTCGCTCATCTGCACCTGGCCGGGGTCAGCCGCGGCGATGGCCAAAACATTGTTGCGCAGTTCAAGCGGCACGAAGTTGTAGCGGAACATCAGGTCCGCGGGGATGGTACGAAACAATTCCGCATCGATCCGCTGCTCCCGGAGATCAATGAAAGAGAAGCGATATCTTTCCGCGAGCTTGCGCGCAAACTCGCGTTCGTTCTGTTCGTCAGCGTCGCCGGGCAGCCCGGGCGCCGGAGGAAGTTGTTCCGTGGTGGCCATGATCCCTTACTTTGTACCCCCCATCATGGAGAAAGAAAAGATGGGCAGATACAATGAAATCAGAATAAACGCGACTAACAATCCCATGAAGATCAATAGAATCGGCTCAATGAGGGAAACGAGCGCGGACAAACGCAAGTTGACCTCTTCCTCATAAAACTCGGCGACGCTGTTCAGCATGGGGGAAAGCGCGCCGCTCGATTCGCCCACCTCAATCATGTCCAAAGCCATTTCCGGGATGACGCCCTTGGAAGCCAGAGCGGCGTGCAGAGATTCTCCTTCACGTACCATCTGTGTTGCCTGGCCAACGGTGGAGCGCAACAATTTGCTGGTGATGGCATCGCTGGCGGTCTGGAGTCCAGACACCAGCGGCGTGCCGCCCATCAGTAGCGTCGAAAGGGTGCGGGAGAACTGCGCGACTTGAAATTTGAGGAGCGTGTCGCCAATCACCGGCAGATGGAACTTGAAACGATCCAAAGCCGTTCCCCCATCTTCGGTGCGGGACCAGAGAAAAATGCCGGCTGCGGCCAAGGCCAGCAGCGCCACGATTCCCAAGACTGCAAAGCGGTAGTCGACCGTCAGGGCAATCAACAATCGCGTGGGCGTGGGGAGTTCCACGTTCAAGTCGCGGTAGAGAAGAGCAAACTTTGGAATCACCGCGGAGATCAGATAGGTGACAATAATGATCGCTACGCTGATCAGCAAAACAGGGTAGACGAGAGTTGCAAGAACCTTTTTACGGACGCCAGTGCTCACTCGCTGATAGGCAATGTAGTGGTCCAGGACGCCCGGCAAATTCCCGCTCTTTTCTCCCGCAAGGATGGCCGTCGAATAGACTTTGGAAAACATACCGGCTTCTGTGACAGCTTCGGAAAGTGACTTCCCTTCCCGGACCCGGTCCCGTATCTGGGAGATCACCGGGCGGAGTTTGGGAGAGGAAGCGCGGGTGGCGAGGAGATCCAAGGATTTCAAGATGGGCAAACCGGCTTTGATGAGGGTGTTGAATTGCTGGTTGAGAATGAGGAATTCCGAACCGCCAATCTGGCGTCCGCTCTTTTGGCGCACCAGGCTGGCCAGGCGACCGCCCCTGGATTCCACGGAATAGACGTATAATCCCCGGTCCACGAGCTTCTGGCGCGCTTCTTCCAGTGAACCCGCGGGCTCAACCTGCGAAAAGACACGTCCTTCGGCATCCGCCACGCGACAGACAAATTCACCCATAGGCTTTCAGTTTACCTCATATGGATGATATGCGGGGTAGGCCACAAGGGTTGGCCGTTCCCTGCAGGAAACGGGGTCAAAATACCCCTCAGCTACTGGTTTATTTTCGCATTGGCCGCCGGCAAATCGCCGTTGACGATGGCCACACCCGGAGGGACCTCGAAGTGGAAGAGCGAATCTGCTACCGGAGGATTTGCCTGCCAGTTCGAGAATCGAAATTCGATTCCGATGCCGCCTGGATCTCTAACAAGTACACGAACTAATTCTCCTGATTCCTTTACGAGTTCAAGAAAGACAGCTTCGCTTCCTTCCCCACTTTGCAACGAGGCTTCTGGAGAGCCCTGCTTGTCCGGCTTGGGTTGCGCACCACGGAGTTCGCAAAAAAGGACGGCATGATCCGGCCTTTCCGGCTTCTCGTTAAGCGCGAGCCCTATTCTGGCGCATACCCGAGAGATTTTCATCTCCCCGGCAAGCAGCGCCAGGGGCGTTCGCCAGTCCTTGCTTTCTTTGGCGGGGACGCGCGTAACCGTATGGTCGGCCGGAACGTAGAACCAGGCTGTCTTGCCATCGACGAGGAACAAGTTCTTTTCCGGAGACTCGTATTCCCAGCGCATCTTTCCGGGGCGCCGGAAATAAGCGATGCCGGCCTCCACGCGAACAACGCGGCCGTTCTCAGTGTAGCGCTCAAGGAACGTAGCCCGGAGCGTGCGTGCCGCCCGATAGCGCGCTGCGAAGAGCTCCACCAACGGTTTGACGTTCGGTTTGACATCGTAGGCGGGTACGATCCCGGCGAACGGTGCTGCCAGCGCAAGGCCCATGGCGAACGGCGCGAGAAGACGAACCATGTCGTTAGTCTAACAAGAAATGAAGCCGTGAATTAGGCCGGAGCGACGATTCCAGGAACGAGACAGTTTGATAGGAACGCCCTAAATGGCTGACTCTTTTCGCTCGGATATTCCTAAAGCAGAAAAATTCGTCCATGTTGTGCTGGAAACAGTGGTGTTCATTTGGAACTGGACGAAAAGATTCCGAGTTAGCATCCAAAGGTGGAAGAAAATTCAGCCTCAACCGGATTGGACTTTGCCCAGGATCCCCCAACTAGATGGTCTGCGAGGCATCGCTATCGCCCTCGTTCTGCTGCACCATTACATCTATCAGATGCACCCCTCCATGCCAGATGCGCTATCCGCCATATTGATTCCCGTCGCGGAACTGGGCTGGTCTGGCGTGGATCTATTCTTCATTCTCTCGGGATTCTTGATCGGGGGAATTCTGGTAGATGCGAAAGAATCGGTCAATTATTACCGCACCTTCTACATTCGAAGGGTCTTGCGGATTCTTCCTATCTATTTCTTTCTGGTACTACTTGGTTTCTTGCTCGTAGAACTTGGCGCACACGCCGGTGGAGCGATGAGCGGCATCTCGCTTCATCCGGCGCCCTGGCGCTACTACCTTACCTTCACCCAGAACTTCTACTTCGCCAGACATAGTGACGTCCTCAGCTATCTCCAGGTTACCTGGTCCCTGGCAGTTGAGGAGCAGTTCTATCTGACGCTGCCCCTGCTGGTCCGCAGGGTAGACAAAGATAAGCTTCTGGCTGTGGCCGTTGGAATGGTGGTCTTCATTGGGGTACTGCGCTCCGTGCTCTACTGGAATGGTCACATCAATGCCATGCAATCGTACGTGTTGCCGTTCTGCCGCTTCGACTCCCTTTTTATCGGTGTTGCCTGTGCCATGTTGATGAGAAACCGGAGCTTATTTACGCGCCTTCAGAAATACACCAAGCTTCTGGCCGCCGCTACAATCGTCTTGGGCTGTGTTTTCTTCTATATGGATCATCACCTCTGGGGGAGAAACATTTTTCTCCACACGGCGGGGTTTACGATTGTCGGCCTCTTCTATGCAGCCGTGATGATGCTGGTTCTGGTCCATCCTGAGGGTGTCATTTCGCGTGCTCTCCGCTACAAGCCCCTCATGAGTCTGGGAACCATCTCCTATTGCGTATACCTGATCCACGGCTATGTGCTAGTCATCATCGACCATCTCCTGCAGATGGCCCTTCGTTTATCGGTGTTCGAAATGTGGGCGGCAATCTTGCTGGGGGCCGCCATGACAATTCTGTTGGCCCAGGGATCATGGGTGTTGTTTGAGTCTCGCATGATAGCTCTCGGGCACAGGTTCGCATATGAACGCAACGAGACGCCGGAACCAGCGGAAGACCGCGCCTGAAGAATGCCTCATAGAATGGAAATTAATTTTCCGACGGAAAAGACAGTCCGGCTACCTCATCAGGCGAATGCACCGACCGCCCCAAGACGGGAACGCCGGCCGCCAGATTGCAATGCCAGGATACATACTAGTTCACGGCGCGACACGGTGGCTAAGAGGCCGTGTACAAATTCTCCTTCGTATTGATTACACTAAATTACGCAATGCCTATGACTAAGACGGAACCGGCAGCAGACGGATTCCTCCACCCACAATCCGAGAACCACGCGTACATGATCCCGCCGGCCAGTGGCCTGCGGTCCGAAAGCGTTCTAGTCGCATTGCTCATCTTAGTCGTTCTTCTGTGTTACGGAAACACCCTGGCCAATGGATTCGTGTACGACGACCAGCAGCAGATCCTGCAAAATCCTTACATTAGGAACTGGCATTTCCTGCCGCAGATATTTGGAACTACAGTATGGTCCTTTGTCGGTCAAGCTGGCACAACAAATTACTATCGGCCATTAATGACCTTCAGTTATCTATTTCTGTGGCAAATCTTTGGGCCGCTCCCGACCGGGTTCCACCTTTTCAATGTCGTCATGCACATGGGAGTGGTTGTTATGGTGTTCTTCGTGGGGCGGCGCCTTTTTCTGGACTACCGCGTGGCTTGGATTGCCGCGCTCCTCTTTGCCATTCATCCCGTTCACACCGAAGCGGTCACCTGGATTGCTGCCCTCCCCGACCTTCTGGCAACGTTCTTCTTTTTGCTTACAATGGGGCTCCTGCTCCTGGCAGAGCCGGGACGATGGGATTTGAAATATGCGCTGGGGGCGCTCGTAGGATTTTCTTTTGCGCTTCTCTCGAAAGAACCATCTCTCATGCTAGCTCCTTTAGTCGTTGTTTTCGAACACGGTCTGGAGCCTCAGCGACATGATAGGACCCTGATCGCGAAACTCTCCCGGTATGCACCGTTTTTCGTCCTCGGGTTGGGCTATCTCCTTCTCAGGGTGGCACTATTCGGCAAGATCGCGCCAGTTTTGCAGCGCCCCAGCTTGACGTGGCCGCAGGCAATCTACTCTTCCTTTGCTTTGTGCCTGGACTACACCAAACTCTTGCTGTGGCCGGTACATCTATCAGCCTTCCACGTGTTTCGGGCGAGCCATTTTGTGACTGAACCCCGTGTCCTGGGCGGCATCAGTATTGTTCTTGTTGCGATTGCGGGCGTGCTTTTTCTCTGGAAGAAGGCTCCCCCTGCGGCGTTTGCTGTGATGTGGATCGGCGTGACGCTCGCTCCAGTCCTCAACGCACGATGGATGGCTGGCAACGTATTTACGGAGAGATATCTTTACCTGCCTTCTGTTGGATTCTGCTGGCTTATAGCTTGGCTTGGAATCCGGTGGTGGGATGGGGCCCAACATCCGTCTCCATGGGCACGTTGTTTGCGACTGACCCTCGCAGCACTGCTCGCTGCTAGTGTCCTTTTGGGTTCGGCCAAGACGATTTCACGCAACCGCGATTGGCGAGATGATCTAACACTGTACACGCGGACTCTTGAATCGGATCCAGATGCGCACATCATCCGTGGCAACCTGGCAGTTGTTTATCTCGATCAAGGCGACCTGGGGCGGGCGGAGCGCGAATGGAAAACCACCCTTGTGGGAAAACCCGACAGCGTCAACTCAATGGATGCTCTGGGAGTTCTTTATACGCAGGAAGGGCGATATGCGGAAGCTGAAGCTATGTTTAAACGCGCGATTGTCACCAAGCCTCTTTGGGGCACTCCACACTATAACTATGGCGCCCTGCTCCAAAAAACCGGAGATCTGCGCCGAGCGTTAGATGAACTCAAGACGGGCGTAGAACTGTCCCCGTTAAGCGCAGTAGCCCGGCGGAGCTACGGAGACGCCCTGGTCGCTGCGGGGCAGCTTGATGAAGCCGGACTTCAGTACGAACGCGCTGTTGACCTCGAGCCATCGCTCCCCGCCCTGAAAGGCCTGGCCAACGTTTACCTGAAGAAACGGAGCCCGTACTCCGACGTACGATCGCAGCGTTTCCCTATGATAGCGCCTCCCACTTCCAGCTTGGGCAACTGCTCGAGCGTGCGGGTCGTAAGGTGGAGGCCATAAGGGAATTCGAAGCTGGACTGTCAACAGATCCCAGGAACACCGAGGCCCGGGCTGCCATCCGGCGTTTGCAAGAGCTGTAGCATCGTGTGCGCCAGACACGCTTGGATCGGTCGATGCCTTCTGACTTGGAAAGTGTTGGGACTGGGACCGAATCGAAGGGGCCGTAGCGGGAGGAGCTTTGTCGATCCTATCGACCCTGCCCAAGAGTTTGCAAATGCCGATCCTATTGAATTGGAGAGATGCTTTGGCAGGCCGGGCCACTCGTCGAATGCCGTCTACGTCCCTTACTTAAGTCGCGAGGGCAGGTCCGCGGACTTCCCGATGGCAAACTACCTTATTCCTTGGGGCCGAGCTACTGAATCGGTGAACTGGCCACCGTGGCCGCGCCTGTCACGCTGTAGCGAATTACGCCCGTCTGATCTGTGAAGTAATAGCGCTGCCCAGTGATCCCTTGCCTCAAAGGCGCCACATCAATAGTGTATGAGGTAATGAGGCCACCAACTGGGGCACTGGAGGTATAGGTGAAAGTATAGCCGCTCTTCGGGATGGTACCAGCGTTAGCCAAGACATCGTCAATCAGGCAGGCGCTCGTCGAAGTCGCGCCGGCCGGCGTGGCGCACGTCGCCGGCGCGCCTCCGAGGTCGGTAAGCAGGTTTGAGTAGCCAAGGTTTGGATAGTTCACGGCGTAATTAGCCTCTGCGGTGTTGATCGTACGTGAGGAACCCGCTGCTGCAGACTCGTTCGCCGCCATTCGCGATCTCAGAAAACTCGGAATCGCGATTGCCGCGATAATCAGGATAATTGCGACAACGATCAGCAGTTCGATAAGCGAAAAACCACGTTGTCTTTCTTCTTGCGCCCTCACGGAACACCGATGCTTATTTGGGGTTTCCATAGCGCTATCTGCGTCCTTTAAGTGGCAAGGGGAAGTCCGCGGACTTCCCCTTGGTAAACCGCCGTATTCTCTGGGGCCGAACTATTGAATCGGTGAACTGGTGACTGCGGCCGCGCTGGTCAGACCATAACGGATCACGCCCGTCTGATCTGTGAAGAAACTGCGCTGCCCAGTCGTGCCACGGTTCGCAGGATCACCGTTGATGGTATACTGCGTGTTGACACCACCGATTGCAACAACTCCGCCATACGTGTTCAGATAGCCGCTCTTGGCGTTGACGTCCGAGGTAGCCAGGACGTCATCAATGAGGCAGGCGTTGACGTTAGTTGCATAGGTCGCCGTGGCGCAGTTAGTGGCGGTCCCTCCCAAGCTGGCCAACGTAGGAGAAAAGCCAATACTCGAGTAGCTTGTCGCGTAGGTAACCTCCGCAGTGTTAATGGTGCGGAGAGAACCCACGTCCGAGGATTCGTTGGCTGCCATCTTCGACCGGAGGAGGTTCGG
>WNFF01003178.1_pt1 | contig 13478 bp, 16 predicted proteins | sample 5400441 | NCBI WGS metagenome assembly WNFF01 (sample SAMN13153345, study PRJNA577476) | soil metagenome | isolation source: 120 cm saprolite under Douglas fir tree site 2 hole 3 replicate 1 | place: USA:California | collected 2015-04-18
AGATCCCTGACATCGTTGACGTCGATATGCCAGTCGTCGACCTCATAGCCGCGCTGCCGCAGCAGGTCGCCGATCATGTCCTGGCACGGCCCCTCGGCGCCGCGGGTGGAGGGAATCGCCACAAAATCCCTTGTGGTCGCAAGCTGCGCGTCGAAACCGGCATCGACGGCATCGAGGATTTTCCGTTGGGTATCGCTAACATTCATCGCGTCATTGTTCCCATTCTGTGCCGCATCGCAAAGACCGCGCCGGCTCGATCAAACCATACTTTGCCGGGAATTGCAGAGATCTCAGATCGCTTTCAGAATCGAGCCCGCGCCCATACACTCCCGGCGAAATTTCGCGGCCTGTGGAGACACCGATGCCCGCCAACCGCAATGTCTTGTATCTCATCATCGGCGCGCTGATCGTCGCGCTGTTCGCGCCCGCATCTCCAGCCCTGGCAGAACAGGTGTCGCGCGAGCAGGAGATCGTCAATTTGCGGCTGGGCCAGCGCATTCTGGTCGATGACGGATCGTGCCCCGCAGGCCAAATCAAGGAGGTTTCCGGCGCCCAGATGACGGCAGCGGGAATCGTCCGGGTGCGAAAGTGCATTCCGCGATTGGGCACCAAGAAGAGGTAGACTAGGGGAGTCCGCAACAACCACAGTTGTCATGCCCGCGAAGGCGGGCATCCAGTAATTGCCGGTCTACACTTGAATCGAGATTTCGCGGCGTACTGGATCATCCGCCTTCGCGGATGATGACGGAGGCGAGCGAAGCGCCGAAATCGCCTACCAGCTACCATATTTGCCGATCAGCCCACGCCAGACGGCGTTACGCTCCATCGCAAAAGATTCTTTTCCAACACTGGCGTTCTTGGCGACGGCTGTAATCACCATGACGAGTTTGAGTTCGGGATCGACGAAGATCGATTGGCCGTAGACACCCAGCAAGGCAAACCTTCGCTTCTCTCCCGGGTACGTCCAGAACTGATAGCCGTATCCGAAATACGGCGTGGCGCGCCTCGGAGCGAAGGCATCGGGTTGCCGGTGCCAATCGGTCGCTTCCAGCAAATACTCTTTCGGCACCACCTGCCTGGCGCCGACCGCGCCGTCATTGGCCAAGAGCACGCCGAGACGCCCGTAGTCGCGCAAGATGGCATTGAAACTTCCCGAGCCGATTTCGAGACCATCGCGGGACCTGACCCAGGTGGCATCGGCCTCCGCGCCCATCGGCTGCCACAGCCGTTCGGTCAGGTATTCGCTGAGCGTGGTTCCGGTGACCGCGCGCAGCAGCACAGCCAGGACGACGGTCTCGCTGGAGGCGTAGTGAAAGCGCGTGCCCTGCTCAACTTCGCGCCCGCCGAACGAGCGCAGTGCCGCGATCGACCCCTGCGAACGACGCAGGATCGAGAATCGCGTCAGGTCGTCCTTGCCGTCATAGACCTCGTTGAACGGCACGCCGGACGACATTCTCAAGACGTTCCGTATCGACGTCTCCCCGTAGGGACTGCCGGCAAGCTTTGGCGCGTATTTGGAGACGGCGTCGTCCATTGAAGCAATCTTGCCTTCGGCAAGCGCCATTCCGACTGCGATGCTGACAATGGATTTCGCCATCGAATGGGAAACGAAGCGATGCGCCGGCGTGCGATCGTATTGATAGCGCTCCAGCAGAATCTCGCCGTCCTTGATCAGCAGCAAGCCGGTTACGCGCTGCCGCGCGAGAAAATCGTCGAGCGCATGCGTCTGATTTTCGAACTGGTACTCGAACTTCGGTTCGCCGGCCGCCTTGGGAAGCGGCAGCGGTGAAGCCGCCTTCTTCAGGGTGTAGTGGGGCAGCAGCCTGTCGAGGTTGCTGAACGATCCAACCCGCACGCTTTCATCATAGAACCAGTTCGCGGGTGTGCCGATCAGATAACCGGCCGCCTTGCCCAATTGCTGTTCGTCCGGGGCAGCAACAGCGGGAAACGCCAGCACGGCAAGCGCCAGGCACTGCATCAGCATACGCACTGGCTGCATCCACGCCCCCCGCACCTAGCGCTTCCGGTTGCTAGTTGCGCGGCTCAAACATGCACTGCAACGTCGGCTTTGCGATCTTGGTGAAGGTTGGACCGATCAGGGATTGTTTCGATGGCGGCACCCAATCGGTCTCGATGGTGGGTACGCCGGTCTCGCTGATGCCGCGCAGCAAGGCTTCGCGAAGGTCGGTGTCTTCGACGGCGCCGGCGGCATAATCGTGCAGGCAACCGCAAACGGCTTCGGGGTGCGCCCAGCGGCCCACCATATGAGGTGCGCACAGGCGCACGAACTCTCCGCGAGGATCTGGAAGCTTCAACGGCGACCTCACCTGGGCCTGCGCCGAACCACCCAAAATGGCGGCAATAACAATCGCAAGCGCGCTGATACGAAAAAACATGAGGGCTTCACCGGCACCTTTCTTGGTTCAATTAAGCTGCGTTTCAACGGACTGCGACAACGATAGCCTGGGCGGCTGAAGCGGCGATCGGCGAGCCGTTATAGGCAAAGGTTCCGATGCCCGGCAGACCGGCTTCCGACGAACCGGCCAACGACGAGCCACCCACCACGAAGGCCAAGGCGAGGATAAAGCTGAGGGTTCGCATGTGACTGTCTCCGTTCTGGATGCCAGCGCTGTCCGCCGTTTCGCTGTCAAACTGATAACCAAGGGCTGTTTCCGGGTGTCTGCGCCAAAGCGGGAAACGGTTTCATCGCGCGGGAGAATTGTTTCGTCGCGCTGGGCCGGAAGAAACAATTCGCTGAGAAGTTCAATGACGTCGGTCACATACGTCTGATGGAACCGGGGTTTGGCGGGATCCCTCCCAACCATCGATCGGGCCCTGAAATCGAGTATCCGCTGCCCGTAAACGTCGTTCATTGGCTTAGGCGCGGTCGTTCACCGGCCAATCGCGGCCGGCCGCGACGACCTGTTGGGTCGAGGCCCGGTGCGACTTTTTAACCTTTTTCTGATGAGTGATGAGTCTTGGACAGGCTGGCGATCGTGAGCCGAAACGCCGGCGCGGCCTACCCAATCAAACCACGCGCAACTTTTCCGGGCAGTTGGCGTTGGATCTCAGTTCAACAAAGGATAGCAGTCGTGGGCGATGACAACATCGATGTTGGCAATAACCCGACCCGTCAACCCGGCCAGCCTATCCTTCAAGGTTCGGCTGAGAGCAACGGTTCCACCGGTGCGCGGATCGACCGGCAAAGTCCCAAGAGAACCGAGCGGCCGATTTGTGGCGCCATGTCGCAGCAGTACGGCGACAGCGATCGCGGCAACGAATCGGCTCCGCAAAAATTGGTGCAACTGGTGGGCTGCCGCGAGCCCAAGGCCCGGTCTGAACCGTGGGTTCGCCCGCACCTGGGCCCGGCTAAGCGATAAATCGGCGACCGATCAGCTTCCGTTCACTGAATGAATTCGCCACATTTCGCAATCGCGCTATCGGCGGCTCCCCAGGGCATGATCGGCACCGAGGACGTCGAATTCTTGGGCGATCCTTCGATCAGCCGGTCGGAATAGACCATATAGACCAGTACATTCCGCTTGGCGTCGCAACCGCGAACGATCTGCATCTTCTTGAAGAACAGCGAGCGCCGCTGGCGAAACATATCGTCGCCCTGCTCCATCTTGCCCTTGAAGTGGATCGGACCGATCTGCCGGCAGGCCAGTGAAATATCTGAAACTTCCTCGGCGAGCCCCAGCCAGCCCTTGAAGCCGCCCTTCTCCGGCACCGTAAAATGACAGGCCACACCTTCGACCTCGGGGTCGTCGACGGCATAGGTCGCAAGCTTGTCGTTCGGGCTGATCCACTTGAACACGGTGGAACGGCGGAAGATCAGGTCAGGCTCGTCGGCGGCGAATGCCGGGGAACCCGGCCACAACACCCATGCAAGCAGGAACAAGACCAGAGGTCTCCACCTCGTGTCATTTCGGCTTAAGGCTTGGGATGTCATGATTGTCTCCGTCGGCGGGGCTTCCCACCTATGTAGTGCCGGGAAGTCCGGCAGGAAGGCCGCCCCTTGGCGTTAACTGAATGTGAGGCTTTTTTGCTACGCTTGGAACGAAAACTACGGCGGTCAAAGGCGTTGCGCTGGTGAAGGCGTTTCTCGTCTGCGACAACGAAACAACGACTTGGATTCGAGGATGATACGCGTGCGTGAGTATGGTGCGTCTGTTGCGACCCGCCGGCTTTGGCGAGTTGCGGTGTTAGCGGCAGCCGGAGCGATCGGCGCCTGCTCGCAAGCGGAAGCCGCGCTCTACTGGTCGGATTTCGATTCCGGGTTTTCGCAACCCTGGCCGACGGTTACGCAGCGGCGGCAAAAGCCTCGGCTTCGCCACGGAAAGAAGATCGCGGCGCCGCAGAAGGAAGCGGGCAAACCGCAGGGACCGCTGATCATCGCGATCTCGATCCAAAAGCAGAACCTGAAGATTTACGACGCCAAAGGATTTTTCGCGGAAACTCCGATTTCCACCGGCATGGCCGGTCACCCGACGCCGATGGGCGTCTTCAGCGTCATTCAAAAGCACAAGCTGCACCACTCCAACATCTACAGCGGCGCGCCGATGCCCTACATGCAGCGGATCACGTGGTCGGGCGTCGCCATGCACGCCGGCGTGCTCCCCGGCTATCCGGCATCGCATGGTTGCATCCGCATGCCGATGGCCTTCGCGGTGAAGATGTGGGGCTGGACCAGGATGGGCGCGCGGGTCGTGGTCACGCCCGGCGAGACGACTCCCGCCGATTTTTCGCATCCCCTGCTGATGGCACAGAAGGTTGCGCCGCAACCCGCAGTCGCCAACGAGCCGAATCCGGATGCAGCTCCGGCTGCGAGCCTCGAACTGAGACCGACGGTCGGGCATGACGGCGGCGTCAAGTCCGTCATGAGCGAACCGCCGCCGGCTGCGCCGTTGACCCAAACCGCGGATGCCAGGGCTGCCTTGCCGGCCACGAATGCCCCGGTCACGATGACCGATGCCACGTCATCGGGCGGCAACCCGTCCCCGCGCAACGAAGCCGCTGCGCGCGGCGAAACGGCATCTTCCGATCACAAACCGGTCGAGACCAAATCGTCGGAAGCCGCCGCTGCCGAAATCAAGTCTGTTGTCACCGGAGTCACCACACAAACAAGCGGCGACGCTGTCAGGACCGAAGGGCCGGCGAAGGACGCCAGGACCGAGGCCCCGAAAGCTGACGCGGCCGGCTCACGCGAAAAGCCTGACCAGAACGTCAAGGCGGTAACGGATATCCGCCCGGCCGCTCCGGACGTGAAAAAAGATCAGCCCCGCCTCGACGCCGAGAAGGCGGCTGTCTCCAAGCCCGATGCGGCAATCGTGGCGCCGCCCAAACGTAGCGGCCAGATCGCGGCGTTCGTCAGCCGCAAGGACTCAAAGCTCTATGTGCGGCAGAATTTCTCGCCGCTGTTCGAGGTGCCGGTGACGATCGCGCCGGGCGACCGGCCCTTGGGAACGCACGTGTTCACGGCGCAGGTCGACAACAACGATGCCAATGTCCTGCATTGGTCGGTGCTCTCGCTTCCCGCGCCGGCGAGGTACGCCGAGCCGCGCGACGAGGACGAACGGGCGTCGCGACAGCGCAAAATCGCCGGCGCGGCACAGAACAAGGCAATACCCGCTCCGAACAGCCCGGCCGAAGCGCTGGATCGCCTCACCATCCCTCCGGACGCGATGGCAAAAATCTCCGAGGCGCTTTCGACAGGCGGTTCGATCATCGTGTCCGATCAGGGCATCTCGTCCGGCGAAACCGGCGCAGGGACGGATTTCATCGTTTCGCTGCGCTAGACAGCTTCCGGTTGGCCTTTGCAGCCGCCGTCTGCCGCTGCCTTGGTGCGCGCTTCCGCCGGCTCGGACATAACGGCTTGTTGAAAAGCCGTCGCTCGCCTGTTGGGCTATCGTTATCCGCAGCTGAATCTCACCCGAGGGTGGTGGCTATGATTGACCGCAGGACATTCTTCACGGCGGCGCTAGCAGCGGTCGCGACTCCGGTCTCGACACGGGCGGTTCTGGCACAGGCGGGCATGAGCCGGGTCACCGCTTACGCGTTTTCGTTTCCCGCATTGATGGGGGACGATATCAGGCTCGCCGATTACGCCGGCCGTCCACTGCTGGTCGTCAACACGGCGTCGTTGTGCGGGTTCACGCCGCAATATGCCGGATTGCAGGAATTGTGGACCGAGTTTCGCGATCGGGGCTTGATGATAATCGGCGTTCCCTCCAACGATTTCGGCGGCCAGGAGCCTGGCGGCGCGACCGAGATCGCCGAGACCGCGCAGCACCAATATGGGGTTACCTTTCCGATCGCGGCCAAAGCCGTCGTGAAGGGCCCGAAAGCGCATCCGTTTTATAAATGGGCGGCGGAAGCACGGCCGAAGGAAGTTCCGCGCTGGAACTTTCACAAATATCTGGTCGGCCGCGATGGCTACATCGCCGAGGCGTTCCCCGAGACCGTCGAACCATCGGATACGCGAGTCAAAACCGCGATTGGGCGGGCGCTTGCGGAGACCTGACGCGCGGTCTTCCCGGAATTAACACACTCGGCCGGCAAATCGTGCAGCAGCCGAAAAAGCCGTTGCCGTGGCGGCGCAGCTGCAACTAGGCTATGATGATCAGGGCACGAGACGACTCGGGGCGATGGCAAAAAGCCAAGACCGAGCGCGGGATCACTCTCAAGGGGAATACGATGCGCATTGCGGCAGGTTTGATCTTTGCAGGCGTGGTTTCTCTGTGTGCGTCAGGCACAGCATGGTCGCAGACCCCGGCCACCAGGGGCGTGGCTGCCCCGCAGGCGGCCCCTCTACCCGCGGCGGCCCTGGCGCCCGCAAAGGCCCCTTGCGCCAATCCCAATGCGATTGGGATCGCGCGTGTCGTTGAAATCGACACCACGGGCGGACCGGGGTTCGGTTTCGAACATTTCAAGCAACTCGACTTCCTGCGCGACAAGGAAGTGGTGCTGACGTTCGACGATGGCCCGTGGCCGCTCAACACACCCTCGGTGCTCAAGACGCTGGCGGACGAATGCACGACCGGCATTTTCTTTTCGATCGGCAAGCACGCGACTTACTATCCGGAAATCCTGAAGCAGGTCGCCGCGGCCGGCCATACCATCGGAACGCATACCTGGTCGCACGCGACCCTGACCAATAAGAAACTGACCGAACAGCAGCGCAAGGAAGAGATCGAAAAAGGTTTCAGCGCGGTAAAATGGGCCTTGGGCGCTTCGCCCTCGCCGTTCTTCCGCTTTCCGGCGCTGCAGCATCCGCCGGAAATGGTGACTTACCTCGGCACCCGGAATATCGCGATGTTCTCCTGCGACCTCGACTCGTTCGATTTCAAGGCGAGCAAGCCGCAGCAGGTGATCGACGTCACGATGAGGAAGCTCGACAAGCTCGGCAAGGGCATCATTCTGATGCATGACTTCCACAAGCACACGGCGGAGGCCCTCCCCGAGTTGCTGCGCAAGCTGAAGGACGGCGGCTACAAGGTCGTTCAAATGAAGGCCAAGGCCCCGGTTCAGACCATCGCGCAGTATGACGAGGAAATCCTCAAGGACGCCAAATTGCCAACGGTGAGCTCCCGTCCCGTCTCCAGCGTGGTGCAGACGATTTCGGAATAGGTTCGCCCACGCGCGACAACGCCTATGCCGGTGCTGCGCATTGACGGCTATGTCATCGTGTCGGCGGACGGCATGCTGGCGAATGCCGCTCACGTGATGCCCGACGAATTGAGATTCGACGGCGACAAGCAGTTCTTCACCGCCGCGCTCGACCGCGCCGACTTGATCGTCCATGGCCGTCATTCGTATGAGGACCAGCCGAATTCGCCGCGGCGAAAGCGGATTATCGTGACCCGATCGATCGCCGCGGTCGCGCCCGACCCTTCCAATCCCAAGGCCACGCTGTGGAATCCCGCGGGAGCCGCGTTCGAAGCGGCCTGCGGTCATGCCGGTGTGCATTCCGGCACCGCCGCGGTTATCGGCGGACCGGATGTGTTCGGAATGTTTATGGACCGCTACGACACGTTCTGGCTCTCGCAGGCGCCGCGGGTGCACCTGCCTGGCGGTGAGCCATGCTTCCCCGGTGTGCCTGAGCGCTCACCGCGGGCCATACTGGCCGCGCACGGCCTGAAAGCCGGCGAAGCCCAAATCCTCGACCCCGCCGGTGGCGTCAGCGTCACGCCGTGGCGGCGGGCGGTCTAGACATCGCCATAGGCGGGTTCCGCCGCCCGCGACACCCGGCCGCCATATCCCGCGATCATGAACAGCGCGCCGATGATGGACAGATTCTTCAGGGCGTCCATAAGGGTCTTGGCATTGTCCGGCGGCGACTGATTCCAGAAATCATGGAAATAGAAAATTGTCGCTGCCACAAAGAAGATCATGAGAATGGCAAAGAACCGCGCACCGAAATTAAGCGCGATCATCACTCCGGCGATGACCTCGAAGGCTCCAACTGCGATCGCGAGCGTTTGCTGCGTCGACATTCCCGTCATCGTTTCCAGTTGCGACGTATAGGGAAGAAGCATGGCCGGAATTGCAACCTTGGCTGCGATAAAATCGGTGGTGGCCTGAATGCCCACTAGTTTGGTTGCCCCTGAGTAGATGAAGAGCACGGCGAACAGAACGCGCCCGAGAGTAATAAACGCTGGCATGGTCGGCCTCATTGAATGCTGCAGGTGCGGGATAGCTATTAGGGCGGAGTTATTGTGGGCGCTCGGGTTTGGAACAACGCTGGAAATTATGATGCTAATGTGGCCTTGGTTCAGAAGTTCTATGCACTGACGCGATGCACAATGAAGAGAACTCCTGAACCTCCAGAGCATTTTCCGAGGAGGTGGACTCCGGTTGGCGCAGAAAAGGCTGCCGACCGATAAGTTGCGCGTATTCTGCCGCAGATAAGCCCGCTCGATCAGCCAAACTCCGTTGCCGAGCCCCCCTCAAATCAAGTCTAGGGCATGCTTTTGCGGAATACCCACTTGCCTAGCCAAACAAGGTCGGTTGCTGGCGGCCGGCTCGCTCCTGGGCTTCGACAGCGGCAACCGCGGTCATATTGAGAACGCCGCGCGCGGTCACCGAGGGCGTCAGAATGTGCGCCGGACGCGAAGAGCCAATCAAGATCGGCCCAACCGGAAGCGCATCGGCCAGCGCCTTGATCATCTGATACGCGACGTTGGCGGTATCGAGATTCGGCATGATCAGGATATTGGCCTCACCTTCCAGCTTTGAGTGCGGCAGAATCAGCTTCCTCGCCGCTTCCGAGAGCGCGGTATCGCCCTGCATCTCACCGTCCGCCTCGATTTCCGGATGGTTCTGCTTCAGAAGCGCGGTGGCGCGCCGCATCTTGCGCGAGGAGTCGGTATCATAACTTCCAAAGTCGGAATGTGACACAAAGGCGATTCTTGGCTTGAGATTGAATCGCTGGACATGGATCGCCGCCAGCGCCGCCATTTCCGCAAGCTCCTCGGCGCTCGGGTTTGGCCTGACCTGGGTATCGGCGATGAAATAGGCGCCCTTCCTGGTGACCATCAGCGCCAACGCCGCGTAATCGCTGACGCCGGGGAGAAAACCAATGATCTCGCGCACATGGCGCAGGTGGCTCATGTAGCGGCCGTCGACGCCGCAGATCATGGCGTCGGCTTCGCCACGGATCACCGCGAGCGCTGCGATCACGGTTGCGTTGGTGCGTACCACCGTGCGCGCGGCATCGGGCGTAACGCCATGTCGCCCGGCGACGTCGATATAGGTCTGAACGTAGGATCGATAGCGCGGATCGTCCTCGGGATTGATAAGGTCAAAATCCTGGCCGGCCTTGATGGCGAGGCCGAACCTTTTGATCCGCGCTTCCACCACCGAGGGTCGTCCGACCAGGATGGGCCGCGCCAGCTTCTCCTCCAGCACGACCTGCGTCGCATGCAGCACGCGTTCGTCTTCGCCTTCCGCGTAGATCACGCGGACCGGCTGGGTCTTCGCCTTGGCGAACACCGGCTTCATGACCAGGCCGGAGCGGAACGCAAAGCGCTCCAGTTGCGCGGTATAGTCGTCGAAGTTGGCGATCGGACGGGAGGCGACACCGGACGCCATGGCCGCCTTGGCAACCGCAGGCGCGATGCGCAGGATCAGCCGCGGATCGAACGGGCTCGGGATCAGCGAGCCCGGTCCGAAGCCTTGCGCTTCGCCGCTGTCGAAGCCGGCGGCGACCGCATCCACCGGCGGGTCGCGCGCGAGCTGCGCGATCGCATCGACCGCGGCCTTCTTCATTTCCTCATTGATTGCGGTGGCGCCGACGTCGAGCGCGCCGCGAAAGATGAACGGAAAGCACAGAACGTTGTTGACCTGATTGGGAAAGTCGGAGCGCCCGGTGCAGATCATCGCGTCGGGCCGCGCCTTGCGCGCCTCATCCGGCATGATCTCAGGCGTCGGATTGGCCAGCGCCATCACCAATGGCTTGTCGGCCATCGCTTTGACCATGTCAGCGGTCAGCACCTTGGGAGCCGACAGGCCGAGAAAAATGTCGGCGCCGCCGATCACTTCGGCCAGCACGCGCTTGTCCGTCTTCTGCGCATAGACCGACTTCCAGCGATCCATCAGCGTGTTGCGGCCTTCGTGCACCACGCCGTCGATATCGCAGACCCAGATATTCTTGCGCTGCGCGCCTAATGAGACCAGCAGGTTGAGACAGGCGATCGCCGCGGCGCCGGCACCCGAGGCGACGATCTTGACGTCCTTAAGCTGCTTGCCGTTCAGCAGCAGGGCATTGGTGATCGCGGCGCCGACGATGATGGCGGTGCCATGCTGGTCGTCGTGGAATACCGGGATCTTCATGCGCGCCTTGAGCTGCGCTTCGATCTCGAAGCACTCCGGACCCTTGATGTCCTCAAGATTGATGCCGCCGAATGTCGGCTCCAGCGCGGCCACGGTCTCGACCACGCGTTCGACGGTGTCGGCGGCGATTTCAATGTCGAACACGTCGATGCCGGCGAACTTCTTGAACAGAACCGCCTTGCCCTCCATCACCGGCTTCGATGCCAGCGGACCGATATTGCCGAGGCCGAGCACCGCGGTGCCGTTGGAGACCACCGCGACGAGATTGGCGCGGATCGTCAGCGATGCCGCCTCCGCCGGATCGGCTGCTATCGCCATGCAGGCGGCGGCGACGCCGGGCGAATAGGCCAGCGCGAGATCGCGCTGGTTGGCGAGCGGCTTGATCGCCTGAATCTCAAGCTTACCCGGCCTTGGCAGGCGGTGATAAGCAAGCGCCGCGGAATGGAGATCTTCAGAATAGGACGACATACGTGCTCCCGCGCTTCCCGCCTGAGTTTTTGATTCGCTGGTTCAGTCCAGAAGAGGTCAGTTTTCCGGCAGACTGAGCCGGATGTGAAGCACGCGCGAATGCTTCGACGCAATATCCGATGGCGCGCAGCACAGGTCTGCGCCGCGCCTATCATCGGAAATCGCCGAAGCCATTGTCACACTCCCATACCATCGCGAGCGACAATATGGCATTTTGGCCGCAATCGGCAAACGGAGTCGCCCGAATGAAATGAATACCGATCGGCCTGGTCGCCGCCATCGTTATCACGACGGCTGGTTACTTCGGCTTCGAGTTCTACATACAGCACCGCGTCGCCGGTGAAGTCGAGGCTGCGTTCGAGCAGATTCATGCGACGGGCAGCAAGGCGAGCCACGGCAAGGTGTCGTTCGACCTGTTGAGCCGCACCATCACCGTCGCCGACATCGCCGGCGAAACGGCTGCGGACCCCCCGGTGAGTGTCAGCTCGTAGCTCGTAGGATGGGTTGAGCCCTTGCGAAACCCATCGCATGTCGCAATTGCCATGATGGGTTTCGCTCCGCTCAACCCATCCTACGAGCTGGGCGCTGCTCGCCTCGGGACAGATCAGCATGCGAAAGGTCGATGGCTGGCAGACCATCGCCACAAAACCCACCGATCAGTTGATTGACCTCGCCGCCTGAAACGATACTTTCGTGTTACCCGGAGAACGCGCCAAACCGAATTCCAACCGCATTCCGGACGGCACCACCGCCGCCGCCTGACCCGCCAAGCCGTCACAAAATTTGGCGATAACTCGATGGAAAGCGTTGAACCACATCGATTTGACAAACGTCCAAGACTGCATGTGAACCCGAGTTCGCTTATGGCACCGAGACCGAAACCGAAACCGCCAAAACCAGTAAAGAAGTTCTGGCTTCGCGCCTACATGTTCGAGTTTCAGGAGGCAGGACCAATCAGGGAGCCTATGCTAGGCCTGTACATAGGCGACGGTACCAACTCGCGGTATTATGGGTGGAACTTGAATCTCAAGGCACATGCGGGTCCTTGGGCGCTCTTGAACAATCAAGAAGTGAAGAAGACCATATTTTCCGGACTTAGGAATGTTCGGCTTATAGCGTACGAGGTGGCGGACCCGGTTACAATTGATGAGCTTGTGCCAGAGAACAATCGGACGCAGATCGCAATCGTAAAGCAAATGAATGACGGGTTCCTGGTTAGATTCATCATCAGCTACAACAACGACAAAAACCGGCATCACATGATGGTTGAATATCCTGGTGTAGCGCCACGCGAGCTGTTCGGTAAGCCATTGTGGGGTCGTATGCATAAAGGAGGAATCCGCGACTCGATGGGGTACCTGTTCCCGCACGATTCGCTGGGGAGCGATTCGTGGACGTGGACTGTACCCCGTAAGTGAGACACGGTAATTTCTGTGACAAGTTATCCCTGGGGATGACCGATGACAGACAAGATGGCGATCCGAACGTTTCCGACGGCGTACAAGCTGAAGGCGATCAAGCGTGCCGAGCTCGTAGATGGGTTGAGCCCTTGCGAAACCCATCGCATGTCGCAATTGTCATGATGGGTTTCGCTCCGCTCAACCCATCCTACGAACTACTGTGAGGGCCGGCGGGCGCGTCTCTGCGTGCCGCGCCGGGATCATGCTCATTGAAACCTATCCCTTGCTCGGCAAGTTCGTCCGGATATGCAACTCCCGCAACTGCTTCGGGCTCGCTTCCGAAGGCGCCCCCATCAGCAGGTCTTCGGCGCGCTGGTTCATCGGGAACAGCGAGATTTCGCGCAGGTTGGTGGTGCCGCAGAGAAGCATGACAATGCGATCGACCCCGGCCGCCATGCCGCCATGCGGCGGGGCGCCATACTGGAACGCGCGGTACATGCCGCCGAAGCGCTCGACGACGTCCTTCTCGCCATAGCCTGCGATCTCGAACGCCCTCACCATCGCCTCGGGCACGTGGTTGCGGACGCCGCCGGAGGCGATCTCGTAGCCATTGCAGGTGATGTCGTACTGAAACGCCTTGATGGTCAGCGGGTCGTTGGTCTGCAGCGCCTCGAGCCCGCCCTGCGGCATCGAGAACGGGTTGTGCGAGAAGTCGATCTTCTTGTCTTCCTCGTTGTATTCGTACATCGGGAAGTCGACGATCCAGGCGAGTTCGAA
>WNFF01003180.1_pt1 | contig 13469 bp, 10 predicted proteins | sample 5400441 | NCBI WGS metagenome assembly WNFF01 (sample SAMN13153345, study PRJNA577476) | soil metagenome | isolation source: 120 cm saprolite under Douglas fir tree site 2 hole 3 replicate 1 | place: USA:California | collected 2015-04-18
AGCCACGTCACGAACACGGCCAGGTCTGGCGCGTTGCTGAACAGCCCCGCGTGTCCCGAGACGCCCCCCATGCGTCCGGCGTTCTCGTCGTGCACCTCTCCGAGCAGCACGCCATGTCGGAACGCTGTGTCGTCCTCAGTCGGCGCGATCCGCTCGCGCCAGGTGAGCGGCGGGAGATAGCGCGTCGCGGTCATGCCGAGGGGGTGGAACACCCGCTCCTCGAGATAGCGGTCGATCCGCTCCCCCGTGATCCGCTCTACCACCTGCATCAGGGCGATCGCGCCCAGGTCCGAGTACTCGAACCGTACGCCCGGTACCGTGTCGAGCGGTGTCGTGTCGACCAAGGCGAGCACGCTCGGCCGATCGTGCGCCTCGCGCCACAGCGGCCGCCAGGCGGGCAGGCCTGAGGAGTGGGTCAGCAGATGACGGATTGTGACCCGGTCCTTGCCTGACCCGCGAAACTCCGGGAGATACTGCTGGACTGGAGCATCGAGGTCGAGTTTCCCCTCGTCCACGAGCAGCATGCACGCCGTCGTGAGCCCGATCACCTTGGTCAGGGAGGCGAGGTCGTAGATCGTCTCTGGGGTTACCGCTCTCGGGTCGCTCTGGCCGTAGTGACCGACCGCGGCGAGCAAGGCGAGGCGTCCATGTCGCCCGACCGCGACCACAGCGCTCGGGAATGCGCTGTCCACTTGGGAGCGCAGGTAATCGGTAACCAGGGCGAGCCCCGCGCTATCGAACCCCAAGGCGGCCGGGGCCGGGACGGTGGTCCGCGGGGCAGGGGGAGAGGGCGGTAGGGCGGACGGCGGAGCGGCATGGCACGCGACCAGCGCCGCGGCGGTCGCGACGAGAAGGCGGTTCATGGCTGCGCGACGGGCGGTGACAGGGGCGGCACCGTCGAATCCGGGATCACGATGCCGAAGCCGACCCCGTACGGGGGGAGGCGGATTGGCAGGTGGCCGGTGATCGGCGAGTACCCGAGCAGGGCCCGGGCCGCGGCGCGCTCGCAGGCGCGCGCGCCGCTCCAGGCCAGCAAGTACGTCTTCACCGTCGGCGCCTGGCTCAACAGATACGGGCTGCCGAAGCTGATCATCACCGTCGGCTTGACGGAATCGGTCGCGGTGATGAGGTGGGCTAACGAATCGGGCAGGGAGATGTTGCCGCGCGAGGAGATCGGATGGACGTTCGAGGCGAACACCGCGGTAGGGGAGCGCGCCAGGACGATCCGGGCCGAGTCGTAAGAGGCCGGTCCGGACATCGGCCAGAGCCGGAAGTAGTCCACGGTATCGCCGTTGCGCCGCAACACGTCGGCGAAGGTAAAGGCGACGCTGCTGTTCCCTTCGTCCGAGTAGGCGATGAGGGCGATGCGCGAGCGGCGGGCGCGGAGGGCGCGCAGCGTCCTACTGGTGTCGCGGACCAGCGTGAGGGCGCGCACGCCGATGTCGTTGGCTGCATCCTGCGCGCGCTTCGCACCGACCACCCGCATGATCGAATCCAGTGGCATGGTGCGGCGCTCGAACAAGCCGAGGCGACCCTTGATCTCCAGCACGCGGCGCACGGAGGCGTCGAGCCGCTCACGCGACACCCGCCCGCTTGTCACCGCCGCCGTCATCGCGTTCACGGCCGAATCCGGGTCGGCGGGAATGAGGAGCAGGTCCGCGCCGGCGAGGAAGGCGCGCACCGTAGCCTCCCCCGAGCCGTACTTCGTGACGATCGCGCCCATGTCGAGCGCGTCCGTCACCACCACGCCACGGAAGCGTAGCGAGTCGCGCAGCAGGCCGGTCATGGCTGCGGCGGACAGCGTCGCCGGACCGCTGTCCCCGGTCAGCGCCGGAAAGGCGATGTGGGCGCTCATGACCACGTCGGCCCCGGCCTCGATGCCGGCCCGGAACGGCACCAGCTCCAGCGTGTCCAGCTGCCCATAGCGCGCGAAAATGACCGGCAGGCCGATGTGGGAGTCGCTCTCCGTGTTGCCGTGGCCGGGGAAGTGTTTCAGCGTCGCCAGCATGCCGTGGTCGCGCAGGCCGCGGACGTAGGCCTGCACGAGTTTCGAGACCGCTCGGGGATTCTCCCCAAATGAACGGGTGTTGATGATCGGGTTCAGCGGGTTGTTGTTGAGGTCGGCGTCGGGGGCGAAATTGACGTGCACACCGACCGCGCGGCCTTCGAGCGCCGCGGCTTCGCCGATCGTGTAGGCGTCCTTGGGGTCGCCCGTCGCGCCCACCGCCATGATCGGCGGGAACACGGTGGCGCCCACGAACCGCATCCCCGCCCCCCACTCGAGGTCCGCCGACACCAGCAACGGCAGCCGGGAGCGGCGCTGCAGAACGTTGATCTTGGCGGCGACGTCGAGCGGCGAACCGGCGAACACGACGAAGCCGCCCAGCTCGAGCGAGTCCACCCAGCGCTGCGCCACGACATACGCGGAATCGTCGAGCGCGCTGTAGTTTCCCGGGAGCCGGGGCATCACCACTTGGGCGACCTTCTGACGGGCGGAGAGCCCCGTAAGCATCGAGTCGATCGCCGCGCCGCTCGGCCCGAGCGCCGGACCGGCCGTCGCCGGCGGCGGTGGGGAAGAGACAGAGGGCGGTGATGAGGGGATGTTGGGGTGCGCCGTCGCACAACCAGCCAGAGCGAGGACCATCAGGAGTCTATGCGCGCGCATCATCTCTCGGTGTTGGGGTTGCTGCTGTTCTGCACCGCGCCGGCGCAGGTGCCTGCTCCGGTGGTGCGTCCAGGGATCGAGGTCCTGCTCGCCGATTCGGCGCAGCTCATCGCGGGCAGGCGCCTCGGCCTGCTCACCAATCACACTGGTGTCGACCGGCTGGGCCGTCGCGACGCCGATCTGCTGCGCGCGATGCCCGGTGCACGGCTCACCGTACTGTTCAGTCCCGAGCACGGCTTTCGCGGCGTGGAGGACCGGCCGGGCCTTCCCGACGGCGTCGACTCGGCCACCGGCCTTCCAATCTACAGCCTGTACGGGGGTTCGCGCCGGGCCGCGCGCGCAGCCCTCGACTCGATCGACGTCCTGATCATCGACCTCCAGGACGTCGGTGCCCGCTACTACACCTACCCGGCCACCGCTGCCTCGCTGATGCGGGACGCGGCCCGCAACGGCAAGCGCGTGATCGTCCTTGACCGTCCCGATCCGGTCGGCGGTGTGCTGGTGCAGGGCAACGTCCGACCCGTGATTGGTGACCCCGACTCCGCCTTCGTCGGCTTCCTCCCCGTCCCGATGCGGCATGGCATGACCTTCGGCGAGCTCGAGCGCATGGTGAACGACTTGCTCGCCTTGCGTGCCGATTTGGTTGTCGTGCCGGCCGCTGGCTGGCACCGCGACGCCTATTATGACGCGACGCAACTGCCTTGGATCAGGCCCTCGCCAAACATGCCCAGCCTGGAGAGCGCGATCCACTATCCCGGGACGTGTCTGTTCGAGGGAACGAACGTTTCGGTAGGCCGGGGGACGCCCGCCGCCTTTCAATTGATCGGGGCGCCGTGGCTCGACGCTCCCGCGGTCGTGCGCCGCTTGCGGGATTGGGGACTGGGAACTGGGGACTTGGCGGGCGTCGACCTCGCCGACACCACATTCACTCCCCGCGCCCCGACGGATGGCAAGTACGACGGCGTGTTGCTGCACGGCGTGCGACTTCGCGTTACCGATCGCCAGCGCTACGACCCCGCGCGGACTGCGGTGGCGCTCCTCGCGGCCGTCCGCGCCGCGCACCCCGACTCATTCCAGTTTCGTCCGCAGAGCTTCGACCGTCTGGCGGTGGGATCCGAGTTGCGCGAGGCCGTCGCCGCCGGGCGTGCGCCCGCCGACATCTGGCGCGGATGGGATGAAGCGCTCGCGCGGTTCCGTGTGACCCGCGCCAAGTACTTGCTCTATTAGGGGTTCACGCGCGTCGCGCACCTTCCGCGCGCTCCGGGGCGCCATTAGCTTCCCCCGGCTATGAACGTAATCCCCCAGGCGGTCAAGGACGGCTTTGTGCGATTGGTCGGTCCGATCGCCCGGGCGCTGATCCGCAGTGGGGTGAAGCCTAATATCGTCACGACCGCGGGCACGCTGGTCGTGCTCGGCGCCGCCGTGGCGTTCTGGCGCGGGGCGCCGCACTGGGGTGGCGCCCTGCTACTGGTGAGCGGCCTGTTGGACATCCTCGACGGCCAGGTGGCTCGCCTGGGTGGACTGACCACGCCGTTCGGGGCGTTCTACGATTCGACCTTGGACCGCGTGGGTGAGTCGGCCACTTTCGCTGGGATCGCGCTGTGGTTCGTGCAAGGCGGCGTGCCAGCGACGAAGGTGGCCCTGGCGGTTGGGGTCGCGATCGCGGCGCTCGTCTCCTCGCTCCTCGTGTCGTACACGCGGGCGCGGGCCGAGGGACTGGGATTGGAAGCGAAGGTCGGGATCGCACAACGCGCCGAGCGGTTCGTGTTGCTCGGCGCGCCGACCCTGTTCTTCGGTGCCGGGCGGGACGGGGCACTGCTCTTCTGGATTGTCGTCGTGCTCGCGGTAGCCACTACCATCACGGTGCTGCAACGCGTCGTTCACGTAGCTCGGGTCACCACGGACCGGACCCGGTTCCCAACGCCAGTCAGGCGGGACACCCAGCCGGGCCGTATGCCGCAGCGGAAAGGAACGTAATTCGTGCCGACTCGAAGCCGCCGGGACATCGCGCCCGCGTCCGGCAAGCTTGGCGTCCTGCTCGTCGGGCTTGGCGCCGTGTCCACGACGTTCATCGCGGGCGTCGAGATCGTGCGCCGGGGGAGAGCGGGGAATGGGGGAGCGGGGGGGGCAGGGAGTACGCTGCCGATCGGGTCGCTGACCCAGATGGGGACCATCCGGCTCGGCAAGCGCACTGAGAAGCGCGCGCCGAAAATCAAGGACTTTGTGCCGCTCGCCGATCTCAAGGATCTGGTGTTCGGAGCGTGGGATCCCATCCCCGACGACGCTTACGCCGCGGCCACCAAGGCGGGCGTGCTCGAGCGAGCACACCTGGAGCCCATCGCCGACTTCCTCAAGGGCATCCGGCCGATGCCGGCCGCGTTCGACCAGAACTACGTGAAGCGGCTGCAGGGCAGCAACGTCAAGCGCGCCAAGACCAAGCGCGAGCTCGCCGAGCAGCTGCGGGCCGACATCCGCAACTTCAAGAAGAGCAGTGGCGTGGACCGGCTCGTCATGGTGTGGTGCGCGTCGACCGAGGTGTTCATCACGCCAGGTCCGACGCATCAGACGCTCGCGACGTTCGAGCAGGCGATGGAGCACAACGACCCGGCCATCGCTCCCTCGATGCTCTACGCCTACGCCGCGCTGATGGAGAACGTCCCCTTCGCCAACGGGGCGCCGAACCTCACCGTCGACGTCCCGGCACTCGCCCAGCTGGCCGAGGATCGCAAGCTCCCGATCGGCGGTAAGGACTTCAAGACCGGGCAGACGATGATGAAGACCGTGCTCGCGCCCGCTTTCAAGGCGCGGATGCTCGGCCTCGCGGGCTGGTACTCGACCAACATCTTGGGTAACCGGGACGGCGAGGTGCTAGACGATCCCGAGTCGTTCAAGACCAAAGAGGAATCCAAGCTCGGCGTGCTCGAGTACATCCTCCAGCCGGAGCTGTATCCCGAGCTGTACGGCAAGGTGTTCCACAAGGTCCGGATCAACTACTACCCGCCGCGGGGCGACAACAAGGAAGGCTGGGACAACATCGACATCTTCGGGTGGCTCGGCTACCCGATGCAGATCAAGGTAGACTTCCTGTGCCGCGATTCGATCCTTGCGGCCCCGATCGTGCTCGACCTGGCGTTGTTCTTCGATCTCGCGCAGCGCGCCGGCCTGTCCGGCGTCCAGGAGTGGCTCTCCTTCTACTTTAAGAGCCCCCAGACGGCGCCCGGCTTATATCCCGAACACGATCTGTTCATCCAGCAGACGAAGTTGAAGAATACCCTCCGGTGGCTGATGGGCGAGCAGCAGATCACGCACCTGGGAGTCGAATACTACGAGTACGGGGAGAAGTGACCGCTTCCTCCGCCGATCCGGCACTCAAGGAGACTCCTGACCCATGATGACGCCGAAGTTTGACGCCGTCCGCCGCTCTGCGGCTGGGGCCCTGCTAGTGCTGGGGCTCGCGACGCTCGTAGCTCACCCGGCGCACGCTCAGGCCGTGCCGGTCGCCGCCGCCGCCGCCGCTGCGCAAGCTCCCGAGGCAGCCGGCGGCGAGGCGACCCTCGTGCTTCCCGACTTGCAACAGGCGACGTTCCTGGGTGGGATCGGCGGCGCGCACCTCTTGCAGTGGGGGATCCTGGTCTGCGCGCTGGGACTGCTGTTCGGTCTCCTGATCTACACGCAGCTCAAGAACCTTCCCGTGCACCAGGCGATGCGGGACGTGTCCGAGCTGATCTACGAGACGTGCAAGACCTACCTCATCACCCAGGGCAAGTTTCTGCTCGTGCTGTGGGTGTTCATCGGGGCGATCGCGGCGATCTACTTCGGCGGTCTCGCCAGCACGGTGAGCGCGACCGGCGCGACGGTGCACGGCTACCCGCCGCTCAAGGTCGCGGTCATTCTGCTCTTCAGCCTCGTCGGCATCGCGGGGAGCTACAGCGTGGCCTGGTTCGGGATCCGGGTGAACACCTTCGCCAACTCGCGCACCGCGTTTGCGAGCCTCTCCGGCAAGCCCTATCCCTGCCATCAGATCCCGTTGAAGGCGGGGATGAGCATTGGCATGCTGCTCGTGAGCATCGAGCTGATCATGATGCTCTTCATCCTGCTGTTTGTCCCGGGAGACTATGCCGGCCCGTGCTTCATCGGCTTCGCGATCGGTGAGTCGTTGGGGGCGGCGGCGCTACGCGTGGCGGGGGGCATCTTCACCAAGATCGCCGACATCGGGTCGGACCTGATGAAGATCGTCTTCAAGATCAAGGAAGACGACGCGCGCAATCCCGGGGTGATCGCCGACTGCACCGGCGACAACGCGGGCGACTCGGTGGGGCCGAGCGCCGACGGGTTCGAGACCTACGGGGTCACCGGCGTGGCGCTGATCACGTTCATCCTGCTCGCGGTGCACACGCCGTTGGTCCAGGTGCAGCTGCTCGTGTGGATCTTCGTGATGCGCATCATTATGGTCGTCACCTCGGGTCTCTCCTATTACCTGAACGCCGTCGTCACCAAGGCTCGCTACCAGACTGCGGACACGATGAATTTCGAGACGCCGCTGACGGCGCTCGTCTGGCTGACGTCGATCGTGTCGATCGTCCTCACCTACGTCGTTTCCTCGCTCATCATACCGAATCTGGGCGGCGATCCCACGTTATGGTGGAAGCTCTCGACCGTGATTACCTGCGGCACGCTCGCCGGCGCGATCATCCCCGAGCTGGTCAAGGTGTTCACGTCGATGCATTCCCGTCACGTCCGCGAAATCGTGACGTCTTCGCGCGAGGGCGGCGCTTCCCTCAACATCCTCTCGGGTTTGGTGGCGGGGAACTTCAGTGCCTACTGGCTTGGCCTCGCGATGCTGTCGCTCATGGCGATTGCCTTCGGCATCAGTACCGCCGGCCTCGGTGCGCTGATGGTCGCCCCGGCCGTGTTCGCCTTCGGGCTCGTCGCGTTCGGGTTCCTCGGTATGGGCCCTGTTACCATCGCGGTGGACTCCTACGGACCGGTGACCGACAACGCCCAGTCGATTTACGAGCTGTCGACGATCGAGCAGCTCCCCGGGATCCAGGCGCAGATCCAGCGGGACTTCGGCTTCGCGGTGAACTTCGCGCGCGCCAAGGACAACCTCGAGGAGAACGATGGCGCCGGGAATACCTTCAAGGCCACCGCCAAGCCGGTGCTGATCGGCACCGCGGTCGTCGGGGCCACGACCATGATCTTCTCGATTATCGTCGCCCTCACCCACGGCTTGCAGCCCGCGCTGCTCGGCAACCTTTCGATCCTGCACGCGCCGTTCCTGCTCGGCCTGATCGCCGGCGGAGCGATGATCTACTGGTTTACCGGTGCCTCCATCCAGGCCGTCACCACCGGGGCCTACCGCGCCGTCGAGTTCATCAAGGCACATATCCACTTGGAGAGCACCACCAAGGCTTCGGTGAGCGACAGCAAAAAAGTCGTAGAGATCTGCACGCAGTACGCCCAGCGAGGGATGTTTAACATCTTCCTCGCGGTCTTCTTCGCCACGCTGGCGTTCGCGTTCGTCGAGCCCTACTTCTTCATCGGCTACCTGATCTCGATCGCTCTGTTCGGCTTGTATCAGGCGATCTTCATGGCCAACGCCGGCGGCGCCTGGGACAACGCCAAGAAGGTCGTGGAGACTGAGCTCAAGCAGAAAGGGACTGACCTGCACGCTGCGACCGTGGTCGGGGACACAGTGGGCGACCCGTTCAAGGACACGTCCTCGGTCGCGATGAATCCGATCATCAAATTCACCACCCTCTTCGGGTTGCTCGCCGTGGAGCTTGCCGTATCGCTCACGGCGGAGCGCGGTGCGGCCCTGACGCGCCTCATCGCCGCGCTGTTCTTCGCGGTCTCGGTGGCGTTCGTGTGGCGCTCGTTCTACGGCATGCGGATCGAGGCAAAGACCGCGGCGCGGCGATGAGCTCGACGCAGATCGCGGTTACGGCCGCCGGCGCCGCCGCTATCGTCTGGGTCCTGTGGTACTTCCTCTTCTCCCGCCGATCGGGGGCGGCTGCCGCCGCGACGGCTCCCGGTGGGGAAGAGGGAGTGCAGGAGATCCGCGTGGTGGTGAAGGGAGGCTACACGCCCGACACCATCCTGGTGCAGGCCGGCAAGCCGGTGCGCCTGCAATTCTATCGCGACGAGACGGCCGACTGCTCCGAGCGTGTCGTGTTCGAGGCGTTCGGCATCAACCAGGAGCTGCCGGCGTTCCAGACGACGACGGTGGAGTTCACCCCCAAGGAACCGGGCGAATACCCGTTTCGTTGTGGTATGAACATGCTGAAAGGCCTCCTCGTCGTGGAGCCGGCGGGCACGAGCCGCACCTCGGCCTCCTCCCCGCACAAGTTCCATGAGTAAGACCCGGATCCTCCTGCCGATCGAAGGAATGAGCTGCGCCTCCTGCGCCGCGACTGTCCAGGAGGCGCTGCAGGGCGCCACGGGCGTCAGCACCGCTGCCGTCAACTACGCGACGGCCCGGGCGGCGGTCGAATACGACGACGCCCAGGTCAACGTCGGGCAGCTCGTGAGAACAGTGCGGGAGGCCGGCTACAACTGCGGCAAGGCGACCGTCACCTTCGAGGTCGAGGACTTGCACTACGCGCCCAGCGTGGCCCCGCTCGAGAAGGAGCTGGGCCGGGTCCCCGGCGTGATCCGCGTGGTAGCCAACCAGGCGACCGAGCAGGCGAGCGTCGAGTACGTCCCCGGAGCGGTGACCGCGGAGATGCTGGAGCGGGCCGTCGCGGACGCGGGGTTCCGCGTTGCCGAGCCGATCGCTGCGGAGGATCCGCTCGAGCGGGAGCGCCTGGCCCGTCAGCGCGAGCTCCGCGGCCTCGCCTGGAAGTTCGCCCTGGCCGCGGTCGTCACCGTGGTCGGCATGCTCGGCGCCATGCTCCTGATGGCCGATCGCCCCATGGGGACCTTCAAGCGGTTCGACCTACTCGGTCGTCTGCTGATGCCGCTGGCGGTGCAGCTGCGTGACTGGGTCGCGAGCCAGGGGGTTGTGCTCAACCTCGACTGGGTGAAGCGTGGGCTCGGGCTGCTGACGCTCCCCGTCGTCCTCTGGTCGGGCCAGCAGTTCTACCGCGGTGCCTGGAGCGGCTTCACGCACCGCACTGCTGACATGAACACGCTGATCGCCGTCGGCACCGGTGCTGCGTTCGTGTATTCGGCAGTGGCCACGATCGCCCCTGGGCTGTTCACGAGCGCGGGGCTGCCCGCTGACGTCTACTACGAGGCCGTCGCGGCGATCATCGCCTTGATTCTGCTGGGCCGGCTGCTCGAGGCCCGCGCCAAGGGCCGGACGTCGGAAGCCATCCGCCGGCTCGCCGGGCTCAAGGCGAAGATCGCCCACGTGCGGCGCGACGGGACGGAGACTGATATCGCGGTCGAGGCGGTGGTGCCCGGCGACCTCGTCATCGTGAAACCAGGAGAGAAGATCCCGGTGGATGGCGTCGTCACCGAGGGCGCCTCGGCGGTGGACGAATCGATGCTCACCGGCGAGCCGCTGCCGGTCGCGAAAAAAGGCGGCGACGAGGTGATCGGGGCGACCCTGAACACCACGGGCAGCATCACGTTCCGAGCGACGCGGGTCGGCAAGGACGCCGCCCTCGGCCAGATCATCCGGCTGGTCGAAGACGCTCAGGCAACCAAGGCGCCGATCCAAGGGCTCGCCGACCGGGTCGCGGGCGTGTTCGTGCCGATCGTGATCGCCTGCGCGATCGGAGCCTTTGTCATCTGGTTCGACGTCGGCCCGCAGCCTGCGCTCGTGTTCGCGACCGTCGCTCTCGTCACCGTGCTCATCATCGCCTGCCCTTGTGCCCTCGGCCTCGCCACGCCGACTGCCATCCTCGTCGGCACCGGCAAGGCGGCCGAGCACGGCATCCTGATTCGCGGCGGGGACGCGTTGCAGCGTCTCAGTGAGGTCCGCACCGTGCTGCTCGACAAGACCGGCACCATTACCGAAGGCAAACCGGCCGTCACCCATATCGTCACCGCCAAGAAGCCCGATGGCACGCCGATCGCTCCGGCGGACGTGCTCAAGTGGGCGGCGTCGGTCGAGCAGCGCTCCGAGCACCCGCTCGCCCAGGCGATTCTCAAGGCGGCTAAGGACAAACAGGTGAGCCTGCTGCCGGTGGAGAAGTTCGCCGCCATGGAAGGCCGCGGGGTGCGCGGCACCGTGGACCGGCGCATCATTGAGGTGATCTCGTTACGGCACGCGCGCGAGCGCAGCCTGGAGCTCGGCACCCTCGGGCAAGACGCGGACCGGCTGGCGGCTCAGGGCCGCAGTCCCGTGATTGCCGTCGTCAACAACACCGTCTATGCGGTGATCGCGATCTCCGACCCGATCAAGCCCACATCGAAGGAGGCGATCGAGCACCTCAAGAAGATGGGTCTGCGGGTGCTCATGGTCTCCGGGGACTCGAAGAAGGGGGCCGAGGCGGTCGCGAAAGAGGTTGGGGTGGAGGAGGTAATCGCCGAGGTGCTGCCATCCCAGAAGGCCGACTTGGTCCGCAAGTTCCAGCGTCAGCGGGCAGGGGGAGGGGGGGGACGAGTCGCCATGGTGGGCGATGGCATCAACGATGCGCCCGCGCTTGCGCAGGCCGACGTGGGGATGGCGATCGGCACCGGCACGGACGTGGCGATGGAGGCATCCGACGTCACTCTGATCCGCGGCGACCTGCGCGCCGCCGTGACGGCGATCCAGCTCGCCCGGCGGACGTTGCGGACGATCCGGGTCAACCTCTTCTGGGCGTTCATCTACAACGTGCTCGGCATCCCGATCGCCGCCGGGGCGCTCTATCCCTTCCTGGGCGTCATGCTCTCGCCGGTCGTCGCGAGCGCGGCGATGGCGTGGTCGAGTCTGTCCGTCGTCCTCAACGCCCTCACCTTGCGGCGCTTCAAGCCCGCGTGGGCGACGTGACGGCCGGACTGTTGGGCAGTCGGACTGCTGGGCGGGAGAAGCGATGAGGTACTTTCATCGCACGAGCCTTGCTCCAGACCAGGTGCTCGCGCAAGCCAAGGCATTCTTCGGGACGCGGCTCGTGCCCGCCGAGGAGACGCCGCGGCGGCGGGTGTACAGCGGCGGCATCGGCAAGGTGACGATCAGCGCGCGGCCGGAGGGCGGGCATTACACCCTCGTCCAGGTCGGCACCGATCAGGCGGGAGAGTCGGAGCTGGACAGGCTTGCGAAGCGGTTCCTCGCCGAGGTCCACCACGCGGTGGAACCCACGCACGAGGTGCGGGGAGCGTATTAGCTAACCGCCCAGCTTGGCACGGTACCCGGCCGCTTGCACTGCGGCGACCAGTTGCGCTGTCGTCACCGAGTCATCGTCGAAGTCGATCTCCGCTTCGCCATCCGGCAGGTCCACCACCGCGGTGTAGACGCCGGCGATCTCTTTCAGCGCCTGCTCCACCTTCGCTTGACAGTTGCCGCAGTGCATTCCCGACACGTGCAGTTTGACGTTGGCCATAGGATCCTCGCGCCGTCTTGCTTCTCGCGGACCGTCCCGCCAAGTTTCACGCCCACTACAATTTACGCCAGTGACGTCCCGCGCAGTACCCGCCACCGAGCCAAGTCAGCCCGCCCTTCCGGCGGAGCTGTCGCGCGGGCAGCTGCTGGAGCTATACCGCTACCTCCGCCTCACCCGCACCCTGGAGGAGCGGCTCACCGCGCTGTACCGCCAGAGCAAGGTGATTGGTGGCCTGTTCCGCTCGCTCGGCCAGGAGGGGGAATCAGTGGCGTCGGCCTACGCTCTGGAGCGGGGCCGTCACCGCGATCTCCTCTCCCCGCTGATCCGTAACCTCGGTTCACTCTTGGTGATGGGGGCCAAGCCGGTCGAGATCCTGCGGCAGTACATGGCCAAGGCCGACGGTCCTACGCGCGGCCGCGATACCAACGTCCACTTCAACGACCTCGAGATCGGCTATCTGGGCCAGATCTCCCACCTGGGGGACATGCTGCCGGTGATGGCCGGGATCACCCTGACCTTCCGGATGCGCGGGGAGGCTCGTGTCGGCCTGGTCTACATCGGCGACGGCGGCACTTCCACCGGTACCTTCCACGAGGGCTTGAACTTCGCCGCGGTGCAGCGCTGCCCGCTAGTCGTGATCGGCGAGTACAACCACTGGGCCTACTCGACGCCGGCCGAGAAACAGTTTGCGGTGAAGGACCTGGCCGAGAAGGCAAAGGGATACGGCATTCCGGCGGTGACGGTGGACGGCAATGATGTGTTCGCGGTGTATGCCGCGACCAAACATGCGGTCGAGCGGGCGCGGCGCGGCAAGGGTGTGCACTTCATCGAGGTGAAGACCTACCGCCGCAAGGGCCACGCCGAGCATGACGATCAGTCCTACGTGCCGCCGGGCGAGCTCGAGCGGTGGGCGCGCGAGAACGACCCGGTCGACCGCTACGTGCAGCAGTTGGTGCAGCACGCCTGGGTGGAGCAGGAGGACCTCGCGGCGATCGATGCGAGCGTGCGGGAGGAGGTCGATCGCGCGACCGATGCCTGCGCGGAGGAGCGGCTGCCGGCGCCTGAGTCCGCGCTGCCCGGCGTGTACGCCGATCCTCCCGCAGCCGACGCGCTGTGGTTCCGGCGGGTGTGATGGCCGAGATCACCTTCCTCGAGGCGCTGCGTCAGGGGCTCTGGGAGGAAATGGAGCGTGACGAGCGTGTATTCATCCTGGGCGAGGACGTTGGGGCCTACGGGGGCGCGTTCAAGGTCACCGAGGGCTTCGTGAAGAAGTTCGGCGCAGGGCGCGTAATCGACACTCCAATCTCCGAAGCGGCGATTGTCGGCGCGGC
>WNFF01003181.1_pt1 | contig 13468 bp, 7 predicted proteins | sample 5400441 | NCBI WGS metagenome assembly WNFF01 (sample SAMN13153345, study PRJNA577476) | soil metagenome | isolation source: 120 cm saprolite under Douglas fir tree site 2 hole 3 replicate 1 | place: USA:California | collected 2015-04-18
GCACCTGATCGTATAACGGAAGAAATAGTGATGGTACATGGTCCCTCCGTATGGGAAGCAAAGATAAAAAATCAACAGTCAATAAGCCTTCCTTTTTTATTTGTTGTAAGCAATCCCCTAATAAAATGGCACACTCTTGTACTAACTTGTTATTCATGTCATTATCGATTTTGATATTTGCCCTGTTGTCACTGAGTAAAAAAGGACCATGCAAGCAAAAGTTCAACCCGGTGACCTGTTCCGTAGGGAAGTAAACGACGAGTTTCTGACCCGGTTCTGCTATTATTTTTCCCTTCGCGTCAAGTCTAAATGCCACACGGACGTCTAATTTCCTATCGATATTGCCTAAGTTCGCGTTTCTGGTAAACACAAGATAGTTAGCACTACTCTGCCGAAGTTGTCCGTTTTGACTGCTTTCTCCGCATAATTCGCGGCGAGCACCAATTACCGCACAAAGGAATACTCCATGCTCCGTTTCTGTTTGCCATGTTATTGATGCCAGGTTTTGCAAAAAAAGCATAGTTTCAAAACCCAATGTTGTCAATCTTTCCCTAATTTTTGAATAGAGTGTAATTTCTCGCCCGGGGATGAATGGGAATGTAAATTGGGTCCTGTATTGATTGCTTTTCTCGTGGTTCCACGTGATGACAACAGGAACCACTAAATCTTCGATAGCGAAGGCAAAGGGCTTTTCCTCTAGAAAGGTATAAATTTCCGGTCTATCTGTAATCGCGAAGATCGATTTGAAGCCTATACCGAAACGACCAATCTTGTTAGCTTCTTGTGGTTTATCACTGTTTCCAATGCCAGTAATGTTCCAGACGTCAGACCTTGTAAAAGGATTGCCATTATGGTGAAAAACAAGATAATCAGTAGATAGCTCAAAGTGAGCTTCTGTTGCGCCCTGGTCTTCGGCATTTTGCAGTAATTCATAGATGAAGTGGACAGGATCAGGGTATTTTTCAACGGTTGAATGGCGAATTCCCTTGTGGAAGTTGTTCTCTTTTGCACTTTCAACAAATTTTTTACGCTTGAAAGAAAGCTCCTCAAACCAGTTATCCATATCCTTATACCCCTTTTACCACGATGACACCAAAAGCGACAGGTTGAGCACTGATATCAGCTCGCTGTGCAGCTTTATCGAGCTCATTCATACGCCGTTTGAAATCTGCTTCTGCGTTCACTATTTGTGCCTGCCGCATGCGCCTGATATTATCTTCATTTGCCTGGAGAAGCTGTGTGTGAAGCTGGGAGAGTTGTGCCTGGTGACTCGTTTGGAGACTCTCTTTACGATATTGGGCGAGCTGTATATTGTATGCCTTGTGTGATCCTTGAGCGCTATTCCACAAGCTGTGATGGTATACGTCGAGTTGTTCAAAGACCTCTTGATCTGGTAATTGTATCTCTCCTGGCTGGACTGGCGAAGCATGCTCGAGCACATCAAGAAAACGATCTGTAAGTGCTTGATCATTGCAAATAGGCTGGAGCGCGACCTCATCACGGATACCAACCTTTTGCCAGAGCCAGATGCCAAAGTGATATATTCCGGGCGTAAGGGAAGGATCCTCCACAGAGAAAGCTGTATAGAGAACCTCATTTTTCCTGAAAGTCTGAGCCGCCTGCTGGGCCAGGGGATGAATGGCATTAAGAAAAGTTATGTCCCGTTTGTCAGCAGCATACGTGGCCTCAAATGTGACAGAGAGAAAGGGAGAAGAACCTTTCAACCATTTTTCCCATTCGCGGAAAACGGGTGAAAGCTGGCGAGGTAGTTGCTGCAAGTGATTCAATACAATGTTGCGTGCCTCCTGGCTTAATCGGAGGCGCTTCTGTGACTTTTCGCCTAAAATATAGATTTGCTCGGCTCCACAGTTCTGCTCTAAATAATACTGGAGTAAGTTTTGTAAGGCCCAGGGAGAGAGCCAGAAGCTTGTCACATTCTGTATCTCTCTTTCAAGTTGTTGTGTCGGTAATCTGATGCCGAATAAGTCCCTCTGGCGTTCCTCTAGTTCGGCTTGTTCCTGAATAAGGCGGATCTCGTTATCTGCGATCTGCTGCAACCTTGTTCGAATTTCATCCTGTGTGAGGGTCAGGTTTTCCGCAACCTCATGCAACTCGCTTGTTATTCTTCCAAGAATCTCTTCGCTTCCGCCCACAGCCTGGTGGAATATGCCGATTCGAACAAGACAGCGCTCATAGATCTCGGCATCTACGGTGCCGGGTGTAATCAAGTTGTAGATAGCGATCGTTTCGCTTTTTTGCCCATAGCGGTCGAGACGCCCAATACGCTGTTCGATGCGCATAGGATTCCAGGGCAAGTCATAATTTACCAGGCAATCACAAAACTGGTAATCGAGGCCCTCGCATCCTACCTCGGAGGAAAGCAACATATCGAGAGCTTCAGCATCATCTTTGGGACGGCTGAAACGATCACGTAAGATGCGTCGGTCTTCGTCAGGGGTATCCCCATGAATTAAGGCTACCCGAATGTTTGCTTGCTTCAAGCGATCAAGTACATAGAAGAGCGTATGGCGAAAACTGCTGAAGAGCAGTAACTTGTTGTTGGGTAACTTCTGCTTATCGTGAACGATAGTAAGCAGTGCTTCCAATTTAGGATCATACACATCTAAATGATCTGCCAGTGCCAATACTGCAAGAATCTGCTCTTTGACAGGCTCCAGGGATATGAAAGAAGAATCAGAGAAAAATGCTCCTTCTTCATCGGCCTCTGTAAGTAACATCAGGTCAATATGGCGAGTGAGGATATCCTGGAGGAGAGGGGCTAGGCCATACAGACAACTCGCTGCCTGGCGACGGATAGTTGTCATCAGAAATTTGACGTCGATGTCTCCATGTGTACAGCGCAAGATATTTTGTTGTGTAGTTAGCAACGTATCGTGTAAGAGTTGCTGCTGAGGAGTAAAGTGAACGCTTACTGTTTCTGGTTTGCGTGTTGTAAAATTTCCGATATCGCGTCTTCTAGTACGATTGATAAGATGAGAAAAGGTATGTAGTTGCTCCATATCATGGATGCACGCTACTCTCTCTTGATCATTACACTGTTCGACTTCCAGCTCTTCAAGCAGTCGTTGAAATGTGGGGTTATCTCGTAAAAGCGCATGTCCCCAGGGAGTCTCAGCGGCCATTCCCAGCGCTTCTAGCGCTTGCCGTTGCCAACTCAGACTATTCGCTCTCGCAACTTCCACAGCATGGTTAATCAAGCGATTAGGCTCAGCCATATGATCGAAACTATTTTTATCAAGTATGAGGTCCGGGCGGAGGAGATTTAGGAGCACAAATAAATCATTTGTACCCATTTGAATAGGCGTAGCACTAAGAAAAATGACCGCCTCAGACTGCTCACAAAAGTAGCGTACTCCTTGATGGATGGCAGTGCTGGTATTGCGTAGGTGATGTGCTTCATCCACAATGACAAGATCGAAATGTGGAGGTGGATTCAATTCAAGCAGTCTGATCATTCCCCGCTTGTATTTCTTGGAGGTATTGCCTGATAAAAGCTCCTGGTCGAACAAGGAGAAAGGCAAGATGGCTTTCGCATATTGTTCAGGCCATGCCCCATCTAGATCGGTTTCTTTAATACAATGCCTGAGAGTTGACCCGTCAAGATGAGCGAATTGTTCATCAAAGCGTTTCATCTCTGTTTGCCATTTGCGATCGGTTACCAGCGGCTTAGGACAGATGATAAGGACGGAATGTACATCCTTACGAGCCTGTAGTTCGCGTAGGATAAGCCCGGCCTCAATTGTTTTACCTACGCCGACCTCGTCCGCTATGAGGAGACGCGGTCGGTCTGAATGAATAAACTTGAGCACAGGTCGGAATTGATAGGGAACAAAGTTAACACGAGCCGCATTTAAGGAATAAAGCGTTGCCAAACTAGGATGGTTGAGCTGTAAAGCTGTCATATATGCATGAAACACGGGCAGTGGACTAATAGTAATTGAAGGAGAAGGCAGATCATGTCGTTGTAGTTGACTAGCATAATATGTTGACGGCGTATTATCTAAGAATACAAGATAACGATTTTCAGGGCTTCCAGGCAAAATGTTAATAATAGCTCCAACACGAGTCGGGTCGGAGCGGAGTGCGACAAGCTGACCTATAGTAAACTCGCTGGAAGAAGAACGCAATGTGCCCTCATTAAGTGTAAGTTGATTTGCAAATAAAGCGTTTTCTCGGCTGGGAGTTTCTTCCATAGACTGCTAATCCTTCTTCATATAGCTTAAAGGCTCAGATTACGTTATAGTAAAGTAGTACCTTTGTCAAGAATACAGCCGATTGTACTGGCTACTTGGTATGCCAATTCCTAAAAAAGGGATAAGAGAACAGTTTTTGTATCGTAGTCATCTACAACTCACAGCAATCCTATGCCTTCTTTTTAAACTCGTGGCAATTTTTGAGTGAAAAGGCAGTCAACCCTAGCTTTTTTCGTTACCGACTTCGTGCTCAACAGCAGATTTTTACGGTAAGGTTATGAGTTCAGAGGAGGCAAGGAAATGAGGAAAGTCGCACTATCCCCCTGTTGTTGCTTGCCCATCATCTCCAGGTATACCTCGTAGGTCTGCCTGGCAATCTGTTCCTGAGTATAATGCTCCAGGACGCGCTGCCGCCCTTGGGCTGCCAGGGTTGCGTAGAGTGCTGGATTCCCTAAAAGTTGGCGCACACAAGCTACCAACTCCTGTGCATTTCCCTCAGTGAAGACCAGGCCGGCGTCGCCAATAACATAAGGGATCTCGCCAGAACTGGAGCCAATCACTGGCGTTTCGCAGGCCATCGCCTCTGCAAGGACACGGCCAAATTGTTCCTTCCAGTTCGGACGGGTCAGGGATGGAAGTACAAGCACGTCCATCTGCTGTAACTCTTTGGGGACTTCAAAGGTTGGAACGCCAGCTTTAAAGTTGGTGCGCTCAGTAACTCCCAGGCGTGTGGCCAGCGCTTCTAATTCGCTCTTCATAGGGCCATTGCCAGTAAAGACAACATGACAGTACTCGGGTAGGCTGGCTAATGCCTCTACCAGCAAGGGCAGGCCCTTGTTCTCAACAAGACGTCCAAGGTAGCCAAGTACAAAAGGAGCATCAGCGGTCCGTGTAGGGCGTGGCATACTGCGCCGATAGATTTCTGTGTCAAAGCCGAACTGCGGAATTATATGTATTGAGCCTCGGAAACCCTTACGTCTCAATACATTCTGAGCCTCGCGATTTCCTGCCAGTGCGGCAGCCGCGTGATGATAGTTATAGATCTCAAGCTGGCGAAAAGGTGGAGGATAGGTGCGATATAGGTTCTGCCAGGTGAAGAAAAGTGCTTGTGCCTGTTGCTTATGAGCAAGACGCATTGCCTGGAAGGTAGCGAAATTATATGGCTCTTCGTCAATATGCACAACTTCGGGGCGTACCTCGCGCATAATCTTGCTCAGATGTGGATAGTAATGCAGGTGAAAGTTACCATTTAAGGTCATCGGTGTAACAATCATGCGATAGCCGCTTGTATAGAGAGGTTCGAGAACTTGTTTACTGCCGTCGTCGCTCTGCCAATATTCGGGTGTTACCAGCGTAAGTTCGACACCCGGACATTTCGCGAGCTCTTCAAGCTTGCGTTGCGAGGTCCCTGCAACCAGGGCTTTTGAAATCATCAATACACGCATACTAACGCTTACTCCTTACAAATGCTTCTTTGTAGACAGCAATGGTCTCAGCAGCGGTCCTGCGCCAGTTAAATTGCGCAGCGCGTTGCAGTGAACGTGCACGCAGATCAGCCTGAAGTTCGCTATTCGTCAGAACGCTACACATAGCTTCAACCAATTTGTGTATATCGTCAGGATCCAGGCTGATGGCTGCATCTCCCACTACCTCTGGAAGTGATGTGCGATTTGAACTGATAACCGGTGCACCACAGCTCATGGCCTCTAAAGGTGTCAGGCCGAAGCCTTCGTAGAGTGATGGAAAGACGAAGACGCTTGCTCCACTATAGATGGCTGGTTTGTCTTCCTCTTGAATGTAGCGATAGATGATCTGGCCGGTCAGACCTAAATCGGCGGCAACTGGGCGCGGGTCTGGAAAAAGTGGTCCGCTCAGCTGGTCAGGATTGCCTGCAATCAACAATTGCAGAGCGGGGTCGTGCATTTGTTGATAGAGGTGAGCGAAGGCACGTACCAGTTGCGGCACATTTTTGCGTTGATCAAGTCCCCCGAGATAGAGGATATAGCGTTCATTCAGTCCATAACGGGCGCGTACCTCTGCCAGCACTGCAGGGTTGGTAATCGGACGGTACTCATCTCCAGCGGCCTCGTAGATCACGCGAATGCGCTCGGCAGGCAATTTCAATGCGTCGATCATATCTTGTTTGGCATGTTGTGAGACCGTAATAATCAGAGTCGCTTTATGGGCGGCGCGGGCAACCAGTCCCATATAGGCCTTCGTCTTAGTATCAGCCCGGTAGATTGGCAGACGTTGTGGAATAACATCATGAATCGTGATCACAACTGGTGTGCGTGGGAATAAAGGCGGAGCAAAATAGGGAACGTGGAAGAGATCAACTCCAGCTTTGCGTGCGGCTGCAGGAGCTATAAATTGTTCCCAGAAGAGCTTTTCTATGTTCTCACTCCGCGCCACAAAGCCAGGTACGGTCGTCACCTGGTAGGAAAATGTATTGAGCATACCATTTTCTTGTGGGAGGGTATGTGGCCTCAGCAAGACATATTCATCCTCCTGGTCAACTTCGGCCAATGCCTGTAAAAGGTGAAATAGATATCCACTGCTGCCGCTTGCCGGATATTTGAAAGGAAGGGTATTGATACCGATTTTCATACCATAGTGACCTCGTCGGTAGAATTTGTTGCACCATTGTAGAGCCGTTGGTAAACGGAGAGCATCTTGCTTGCCGATTTAGGCCAGGTGAAGAGTTGTGCACGCGCGTAGCCTTTCTGGCGTAATTCCTCTCGGAGTTGTTCATTCTCAAGTAACCGTAATATGGTCTGGGCCAGTTCATGGGTATTGTGTGGGTCGATTAGTAGAGCTGCATCTCCCACAACCTCCGGCAGGGAAGACGTATTCGACGTGATGACCGGTGCACCACAGGCCATAGCCTCAATTGGAGGCACGCCGAAGCCCTCAAAGAAGGAGGGAAAAGCGAACACGTCGGCCATACTATAGAGCGTGATCAATTCAAGTTCGCTTACACGTCCCAGGAAACGAACTTTGTTCTCAAGCTTGAGCTTTGTTACAAGTTGCTGTGTTTCTTCATAGAGCCAGCCAGAACCACCTGCCAGGGCGAGCATTGCGGGGCGCTGTTTCTTTCCTGCCGCACTTTGTGCTTTGTGAAATGCCTTAATCAAGCCAAGATGATTTTTGCGTGGTTCCAGTGTGCCCACGGCGAGCACGAGTGGATGCTTCAAACCAAATTTATGGCGCGTTGATGCTAACAAAATAGGATCGGTAATACGCCTGAAGTGTGATCGAATCCCATTGGGAATAATACTAATCTTCTCAGTTGGCGTCTTAAAGTAATCAATCAGGGTTTGGCGGGTCGCCTGTGAAACAGCGGCGACGACATCAGCAGCGGCTACCGCTTCAGGAACAACTTTTTTGAGATAATCCGCCAATTGAGGCACGGCGTACTCGGGATGCTCTAAAAAGGCCAGGTCGTGAACAGTGACAATTTTGCGTACTTTACCGTTGATAGGTGGCAAAACGAAATCAGGACCATGATAGATATCTACCTGGCCCGTGAAATAGGTCGCGGAGAGCGGCAATCGCCAGCGATACCAGAGGATGTTGAGATAGCGATCGGGAATAATGATGCTACGTCCCCGTACATTGTCTGCCTGAGGAAACGGATGCTCCGGTGTGGGGCGTCCGCTGGTGAGCAAAGTGTATTGGTTTTTGGAGTCCTGCGCAAGTATGGCATCCACCAAATTGCGCACATAATTACCAATTCCTGCCCCCTGGCGGATAGCCGCTGTATAGTCAATTGCAATGCGCATGGAAAATACCTTGCAGCTCCTATCCTGGCGGCCAGCCTAATTTGCGGCCTCCAAGCAGATGAAAGTGCAAGTGAAAGACACTTTGCCCGGCGTCAGGGCCAACGTTGGTCAGGAAACGATAGCCACTCTCATCTATGCCCATTTCATGCGCCAGCTTCGCAGCAGTCATGAAGATTTTGGCAAGTATAGGTCCATCCTCGAGCGTCAGGTCAGACATGGAGGCTATATGACGGCGCGGAATTATCAGGACGTGGTGTGGCGCTTGCGGGTTGATATCCTCAAACGCCACGACGTCCTGGTCTTGATAGACAATTTTGCTGGGTATCTCGCCAGCCGCAATCTTACAGAAAAGGCAGTTCTCCATACAACTTCCTCTAAGCTATTCTTCCTGGGTGTTTGTGCTATCGGCCGAAGTAGTAGCGGCAACTTCTACTGGTTCAGCAGTTGCTTCTTCCGCTGTCGCCTCAACTTCTGTAGCTTTGCCTGGCGTCTCTGCTGTTACGGTGGAAGCTTCAGTCTTCTCCTCTTGGGACTCTTTCGCCTTTTCCTCTGGTGCAGCGGACCGCTTCTTGGCTGAAGTTATTTCCAGGCCATGCAATGTAGGGTCGTTGTATTGAGGTAGATTCAGTTCCAGGCGAATAGCTTTGATGGCCTGATAGACTTCCCCAGGTTTGAGTGAAAACTCCTCGGCTATCTTTTTGTGCACCCCAACGGGTGGCAAAGGCAGGTATGGTTCATAGGCAGCCTTGATTTTCGCCAATTCTTCGCCATCACCCTTATAGGTTTGAATTTCCCACCAACTTGGAATTCCCTGCCGTTCCCGCAGGTCCCTAATAATCTTCTTGACGGCTTTCTTAGGGATCGACATCTCATTAGCAATCTGTGTGCGAATCCCGTCAAACTCTGCCGGTGATGCCAGTTCCAGGTAGCGAGCCTCGACCTGTGCAATCTGTTCTGGTGTCGGTACAAACGGCGCAGGAGGCGGAATCTTCTCTCGCTTGGGTTTGGGCGGAGTGGAGGGCTTAGGTGCCCTGGCCTTTGCGGGTTTGCCGCCCTTTTTAACATCAGGGGTATAGCGATCGGGACGAGGTTCGCCGCTTACTCCTGGTCTCGGGCTTCGACCAAACCCGCTCTCCATAGGTTGTCGTGGGCGTTGCCCTATGCCCCCGGAGACCCCCGGTCCGCCTGGTCGATAGCCACCAGGGCCTCGATTGACTCCTTCACGATAAGTACCAGGGCCGCGCTCATCACGGTAGCCACCGGGGCCTCGATCGGCTCCTTCACGGTAAGTACCAGAGGCACGGTTACCAGGTCGCTCCAGTCCCGATACACCTTGCGTATCTCGTGGAGCAGGGGAGGGGGACGACTTGGGACGTTGTGGCTGCTCTGCCTCACTCACTTTTACGTCCTCAACCGAATCAAACCAATGGCTTGTACCACTGGAACTTGTTTTTGGTTTGGGTGGCGATGGTCGTGAGGGACTTGCTGCTCCCTGTCCTATCTGTCCGGGTGTTTTGATCGAAGAAGAAGGCGGAGCTGTCTTAGCCGCTAACTTCTCTTTTCTGGCCTTCTGCACACAATCGGGGCAAGTTACTTCTTTAGCATTTGCCGACTGAAACCACTTGCCGCAGGTGGTGCAGCGCATCTTAATCTTGCTCATGCGCGAACTCCCCTGTCTATCAGGATGATCTCATGAGATCACCCTTACTGAAGAAATGGACATTACGTATCAATTGTCGGAATGCACTCTCTAGTATAACAGGTTTGTGAGATGCGTCAATTGTTTTTGAAAATCAATGATGTAGCCCCTACAATGTCTGTATAATCGTATCTGTCTTCCTTAGCTTGTCAGTATACTGAGATAGTTACCTGGAAGGCTGCAACCCTGGTAAAGCTTCACCAACAATTGCTCCTGATCAACTACAACAGCCTGCCCATTAGAGCAGGACATCGTCAGGGAACGCGCTCCCATCGAAAGGTCCTGGCGGAGTGGCTTGGGATGACCATTTACATCGAGAACACCGAATGGCGCAATATTTCCACCTGCAGTGAAGTAGAAATCTTTGCCGCTAAAATAAAAGAAAGGTACTTTATATTGCAGGGCCGTCTGAACATCGGTGATAAGTGTTAAGATATGGGAAACCGCTACTTCATATGAACTATTAGGATTAATGCCGCACCCTTGATAGCAACCAGTGCCTTCTACTACCCAAATATGTTTACCTAAGCTACCACTGTTTAGATCAATATTAAACTGTTGTGCCCAGAAGACAAATAACCCATAAAGACTATTGATGTACTGGCTTGGATAGCCGTTATGCCAACTGTCAATCAGTCCCAGTGTTTGTGAACGCCAACTCCAGTTGCCTCCCGGGTGTACTGAGTTGTTCATCGCATCTTGCATGGTGTCAAGGTAGCTCACCTGGTTATTCAATCCTCCAAAGTCGACGCCGCCGACCTGAGGATCAAGTGAACCAAGGAGTACAGGCCTATCAGGGCGTACAGTATGCATAGTACGTTCACAGAGATCGTAGTATTTGGCAAAGTTCGCTGGCGGAACGTAGGTGGTATATCCGGGATCATATTTTATCTGCTCATTACCACATTGCACTGCGTCGGCTCCGCTCTGAGCAATATCGTTAAGTGTCTTCGTATCATATAGAGATGGACCATTTGATTGGCAGGTTGTTACCAGGACACGAATTCCCTGGTTATGCTTGGCTTCAATAGCAGCCCTCAAAGCATCACCACTTAATTGATTCACGCCACAGGTTCGATAGCCAAAGCGCACCCACGGAATGCCGGTATAGGCGGTTTTAAGATCGCTCTCTACGCCATGTATTGGTCCTAATGGCAGTGGAGTAGCTGTTGGTGTTGGTGCTATCGTCGGTGGTAAAGTTGGTGTAGGAAAAGGTTTCTTAACTGTAGTCGCTTTCGGTGTCGGTATTACCTTTACGGTAGTAGCTGTTCGATACGCGAATGTAGCCAGGAGCAAACTACATACCAGCACTATAATTGCTATTACCAGGAACCCACCTTTCACATTGTTCCATGAGAACATGCTCTTTATCCTTTCTAGAGCTATCTTTAGTTCATCTTCTTAGTGTAAGACCAGAGTATTATCTTTCAGCAACAGGTTGGTTTCCAATCTTCATACGTATGAAAGTAAGAAAAAGAGAACCAGAGGTATCGTAAGCCTGCCTATGTATCTGCTACAATGGCCTGCGTTTCTAACACACAGGACGTATGATCAGTACAAGTAGAGCAAAGTGGCTAACAACGCTTCCTTGCTCGGCTTATATCTGGTATACGCTTAGAATTAGAAAGGTGCATCTTCCTCTTCTTCAAAGAAACGTTCTACATCTCTTAAGTTAACAGTCTTGCGTGCTGGCGGCAGGGCATTGATGACAAGCTTCCCATATCCTTTCGTGTGCAGGCGCGTATCAAGTATCGCCATCACGCCCCGATCATCGTGGGTGCGCAGCAGACGACCCAGACCTTGTTTCAGACGAAGCACGGCCTGTGGTAGGACATAGTTACCAAACCAGTTCTCTCCGCTGGCCTTCATTCTTGCCACCCGTGCCTCGTGCACAGGATCATCAGGCGGATCGAAAGGCATCTTATCGATGACTACCAGCGACAGGGCTTCTCCTGCTATATCAACGCCTTCCCAGAAGCTCTTTAAGCCGAAGAGGACAGCACCTTTACTTTCCCGAAACATGCGCATTAATTCGATACGGTTCAATTCTCCCTGGCGTAACAAAGGAAAATCCAGGTGTTCCGGCAAACGATCTAGAAATATATTGTAAACGGCATCAAGCATGCGTTTGCTGGAAAACAGCAGAAATGCCCTGCCCCGGGAGGCCTCGACCAGCCGCATCATTTCTTCCGCAATAGCTTTCGTATAGCCAGTTGATTCTGGGCCGTAGACAGGCTCAGGAAGATGGCGAGGTAAATAGAGCATGGCGTTACGTTCGTAATCGAAGGTAAGGGGCAAAATTCGCTCCTGCACTTCAGGGTAGTCCGCGTAGTCGAGTCCCACGCGGCTGCGGAAATATGCAAAGTTTGGGCCTCTATCTCCCGGATCAGCCGGGTTGGGACCTACTGTTGCCAGCGTTGCGGAAGTACAGATGACATTTGATCTATTAAACAAATGCTCTTTTAGCCAGGTACTGACATCTAAAGGCGCGGCTGACACCTCCAACTGAGATCCACGTCGTCCAGGTTTCATAACATGTTCGACATAGTAGACGAAACGGTCCCGCTGGTCCACAGAGAAGACCTTGCGAACATCCTCAGCTAAGTTTTGTGTACGCGCGATTAACTTGTCATAAAGAATGATCTCTTGCTCAGTCATGTTTTCCGGACGCTGCATACGCAGCGAATCAGCCAGTTTGGAGATGACAGTGGCAAGGCGCAAGCCTTCTTGCAGTGGCTCTTGCAGGTTGATCCTGCCTTTATAATATGCAGGGTTCGCGATTTGGGCTAGCCGGTCCCATGCGAATGCCATAGTCTGCTTTGCTTCTTCCTGAAGATCGGCCCGGCTATGTTCTTTGAGCCGATGTTGAGCCAGCAAAGCTGAAATCTGCAGCTCGCTAACGGTCACTGTGAATGCCCTGGTTGCCTCTTCTTCAAGATGATGAGCTTCGTCCACCACGATCACATCACGCTCAGGCAAAAGGTAGCCCTCTAGAACGGCATCAAGTAACAGCAGCGTGTGATTCACAACGATTATCTGCGATTGTGCGGCCTTTTCTCGCATCTGGCGGACGTAACAACTGGAAAAGAAGCTACAATCTCTCCACGCGCATTGATCTCTATCGGCGTTTACTCGAATGCGGATGTCGTTGGGGAGAGTGAATCCTAATGTTTCAAAATCTCCACTGATATTCAGTTCAAATTCTTTGACGATATTAAGCAGGCGATTGAAGTCAGGATTCTTGAGAAAGGGTTGTGTCTCGATACGTTCATTTTCCATACGGTCGAGACAGATATAGTTACCCATGCCTTTGACGAGCGCTGCCTCAAAATCTTGAATGTGTTCCTGCACAAAGGGAATATCTTTGTAAAAGAGTTGTTCTTGCAACGCTTTGTTGGCGGTACTGATGATCGCTACTTTGCGCGAACGTACAATGGGTAGCAAATAGGCAAGGCTGTTGTGGGTTGGAATCATAGACTGGCCAGCGAGATACAGATTACTCTGAGACTCGACCCGAATACACCTTACCGGACGTGAAGGCACCTCACGGACTGCGACAACATAGCGGAAGCGATTACGCTCAGGGCTGTAGTTGCGCAGCCGCTGCTTATGGGCAGTGACCTTACGCTCTAATCGAAAGACCTGCTCGTCCGTTGTGAACGCGAGCGTCCATTTTGGGCCACAATCCTTCCCCTTGTATCGAGAGCGCCCGCAACGTAGCGAGGGCCTGAAGCCAAGTGAACACACAAGTTCATACATGTCCTGCGCGAGTC
>WNFF01015942.1_pt1 | contig 13464 bp, 13 predicted proteins | sample 5400441 | NCBI WGS metagenome assembly WNFF01 (sample SAMN13153345, study PRJNA577476) | soil metagenome | isolation source: 120 cm saprolite under Douglas fir tree site 2 hole 3 replicate 1 | place: USA:California | collected 2015-04-18
CTTTTGGTAACGAACGGGGATCCTGGCCTTCCCTTCGCGACACTGGTAAACATGTCGGGCGTGGTCGCGCGCACCGACCATTGCCTCCCAATTGATCCCACTACGCCCTATGGCCCGCCTCTCGGTAACAGTAGCGGCACAGGCTTGCTCAACGTCCCCACCTGCATCATAGGTCAGATCTACTACGACGGTGCGCCGCAGAATAATGCCAGCGTCACGGTCGATGATGTGGGGCAGAATGCCGCGGCAGGTTTCGTCTGTCCCGATCCTTCGATCCCCACCATCCAAACAGGTGTTTCTGGCCACAGCAGCAGCTTTGTTCCGGGAGGCACCGACGTTCCTTGCCATCACGGCCCAATCATTACTGCCAACAGTGGTACGTTCTGCGATCAAGTCAACCCCGCTGCCGGTTGTGCCGGAGCCGTTTCTCTTGCCGGACTCGGTGGCTCATCCTTTAATCCCAACACCGGCATGTTTCTGGTTACGAATGGGAGCGCTAGTCCGACCACCCTACCAGTCGGGACCGTGGACGTAATCGACCCGAAAGGCGCGAATGGACCGGTCGTCGTCAACAGTTTCCCCACGCCGAACTGCATGCCCACCAGCGTTGTGCAGGGACCAGGCAACAACTTCCTGGTGGGTTGTGCGGACCATGATGGCGTGGCCTTCCCACCCAACGAGTACGTGATTGATGGTACTTCCGGGGCGATCCTCGCCACCATCGACAAGGTGGGTGGCGTTGACGAGACCTGGTTCAACCCAGGCGACAACCGCTACTACCTGGCGGCCAGAGACATGCCCACCGGGCCGGTACTTGGCGTGATTGATGCTAAGACCAACCAATGGCTCCAAAACGTCAATACGAACGCCAATTCCCACAGCGTGGCGGTCGATCCTAGTAACAATCACGTGGCGAGGGTGCGGGCGGTTGGATAGGACTACCTGACGCGAGTTTCCTGATAGTGAAGTTCCTTCCACTGCCCGTCACGCTTTGTCCAAAGCTCGCCGACGTATACCCTTGAATAGCGGACCTGTGCTTTTGGCGGAAATTCCATGGTTACCTCGTAGATGACGAAAGCTGCGTCTGAGCCTAGCGGGATAACTTTGAGACCAAAAAGCGTGTATCCATAAACATTCGCTTTCTCGACCTCGTTTACGGCTTGTGTTTTATTGCGTTCGCCCTGACCGTCGATTTCGACGCCTTCGTAATCGTCCGCCAAGAGTTCGCGGTATGCTCTCTTGTCCTTTCTTTTCAGCGCTTCCCATTCAGCTTTGGCTTTCGAATTGAAGATATCTTTCAGAGTTGATTTGGCTGAAGCAGTGTCGGGTCGTCGGCTTTCGCCATTCCTGGCCTGCATCGCCGGTTGCTGCGCCAGAGCAAAAAATGCCAGCCACGTAACGCAAACACAAACATAGATGAAGCAGGTTCGCATATCTTCCTCCGGAAGGTGGCGAATTCGTGCTAACGCCTGCCCGCTATTGCAAGGCCTTTACTTTCTTTCGCACTTCTGCGAGCAGCCGGGAAGGCAGCTCCGAGTAGCCTTCCTGAACTGCAAATTGCTGGCCATCTGTGTAGATCCAATTCAAGAAATCGCCTAGCGCGGCTGCCCGAGCGGAATCGGTGGACTTGGTTCGCAGGTAAATCCAGGTGAAACTGGTAATGGGGAAGGAATCAGAGTCAGGTGCGTTGACTAACGAGACCGAGAAATTATTCCACCGTGGCCTCTCGACTGCCTGGCAAGCTGCGCTGATACTTTGCATAGAGGCTTTGACAAACTTTCCGGCGGGATTCCGCACCGCCGCTTGCGAAATATTGCCCTTCACGGCATATTGCAGCTCCACATAACCGATTGCGCCGGGATCGTTCTTCACTTTGTCGGCCATGTCGGAGCTGCGTTCTGCGGGCACGCCGACAGGCCAGTTGGGCGAAGGAGTCACTCCGATCTGGGAGTGAAACTTAGAGCTCACCTTGGAGAGAAAGTCTGTAAACACGTAATTGGACCCCTTGCCCGCGGGACGGTTGATCACGTGGATCGGCAGATTCGGCAACTGAATGTCCGGATTGAGTTTCACGATCTGTGGCGCATTCCACGTCTTCACCTCGCCGAGGAAGATCTCCGCTAGAACATCCCCTGAAAGCCGGAGTTCTTGGTGGACATCGGGCAAGTTGTAGATTGGGACAATTGCGATGATTACGGCCGGTAATTCCATCAAACTTCCTTCGGTCCGCTCCTTGGCCGTAAGCAAAACTTCGCCAGCGCCAAAATCTCCGCTGCCATGAGAGATCTGGTTGATTCCCTCGCTCGTACCAACGGGAACGTATCGCATCTGAATTCTGGAATTGCGCTTGGCGTACTCCTGCGCCCATCGATTATAAAGAGGAGCCGGCACACTCGACCCGGACCCCACTAGGACAACCGCCTCTTGGGCTTTGGCAGCGGTGCCATGTAGCCCGAGAGCAAGAACGGAGACCAGCAAGATGTTCGAGAGTGAACGGCAGGCTAGGTTTCGCTGCCGAATGCCTAGTATCGAAAGTTTGACCGTTATCTTCATCGGGGTACCTCATTACGGCCGCATTATGACAAGCGAATCCGTGCTTTGGTAGTGTCCTCCACGACACTACCGTTCTACTTTTGTGCGCTGGAGTATTGAAGATAGGTGACGGTTGTAAGTTAACACCGCCTTGAGTGAAACTAACTGTCATGTATTTGGTAACTGTTGACACACTTGGAACGGCATCGAGGACTCGCGCCGGTATACGCATACTCGAAAGGCAGGCTGACAAACGGCAACGCCGAATCGAATGGTCCTATGTCTGATACTGACGTCGAGAGTCTAGCTCGTGAACTTCTGTCTGCGTATGAGACGGGGCAAATGGTCCCCGTTCCCCTGTCATCGCACCCCGGTTTCGATCTCAACACGGCGTATGAGGTCGAAGCAGCACTCAAGCGGCTGCGCGAAGCTGGTGGACACAAAGCCGTCGGGCACAAGGTTGGTTATGCCAATAAGGCCATGTGGCGTGTTTTCAAACTTGAAACTCTGGTTTGGGCCCACATGTATGAGGACACCGTGCATCACAGCGACAAAAACTCCTCCACGTTGACGCTCGCACATTCTCGCTCGCTGAAGATCGAACCCGAGATTGTTTTCGGCTTGAAGCAGCCGATTACTGTGGAAGGCCTGGATGCCAACGCGGCGCTCGAATCCACGGATTGGTTGGCGGTTGGGTTCGAAATTATTGATTGTCCATTTCCCGGATGGCAGTTTCAGCCGAGTGATTTCGTTGCGTCTTTCGGACTTCATTCAGCCTTGGTGATCGGCGAGAAGATGCAATTGCATCCTAACTTGTTAGCCAAGCTCGCCGAGGAGCTGCCGCAGTTTAAGGTGCGAATGTTGAAGAACGGAGAGTTTGTGGAAGAAGGATCCGGCAGGAACTGCTTGAGAAGCCCCGCACTGTGCTTAGCGGAACTCAGCGCAGCCATCTTACGACGCTTCCCAGACCAGCCACTGAGCGCTGGGGAAATCGTCAGCTCCGGGACGCTCACAGCCGGCCATCCGACCGACAGAGGTGATTCCTGGAGAGTTGAAGTGGAGGGGCTCCCTCTCCCCTCCCTGACCCTGCGCTTAACTTAATGGATTGTAGAAGCCGACTCTGGGCTCACGAGAAACTCGCAGTCATGAACGCGCGAATTGGTAATGGGTGCAGATAAATGCGAATGCTGTGCACCGCTTGGCCCTTACGGGGAGAGCGGCCTATTTTGGAGGCTTTACTGGATATCTGTGCTCCTGGTCGTAGAACTCTCTCAGCGGATGATCAGACCGAGCGTCGGGCAGAGGCTGCTCGCGCAACGAGCTTGATACAGCGGCATTTTTGTCTACAAGTGCGCTCGTCGTCGTGTACATCGCCTCGTTGAATTTACCGCCCGAGTTACTCTGTGCCACTGCAAAGACTCCGCGAGGACTGCCACCGGAGTATGACGTTGAAATGTAATCACCAACCATAAGTCCAGCAAATGTGTTGGGCAGCCAAGTAAGGAACATCGGGCCTGCAATGGTCTCCGGCACAGTCCACGAATTTCCTCCATCCGGCGAGGAGATAAATCCAACTTCAAGCGCACAGGAAGAGACGTTGCAACCTGCGGTTGGGTAGAAGTAGTACGTGAGAGCTAGATGGGCTGTTCCGCCACTGGTCGCAGGATCTACCGCCAGACCAGGAATGAAATAGTCGGCAGTGCTGGTGACGGAATCGATGGGGACGCGAATTGGCGCGATCCAGGTGGCGCCGTCAGTGGAAGTACTCAGCACCAGGTCATTCGAAGCGCAGCCGGAGCGGAAGCGACAGTCCTGCCACACCACGTAGATCCTGCCCGCCCCATCAATCTCTGCCGAAGGGAGGGCTGAAGTGCGCAGGCCGCCGGCTACCAGGTGATCGGTGATGCTGGAAACTATGGAGGGCGCACTCCAACTGGCGCCACCATCTTTGGAAGAGAACGCGAGCATACTGTTACCGAACGCGTTGCTAATCGGCACCACAACAGTCCCATCCGGTTGCACCAGCGGCTGACCTCCGATACCTCGGGCGGAGTCCGCTGTGTTTTTTCCGGCTCCCCAGGTGAGGCCACCATCGGTTGATGTGCTCATCCAGATGAGGTCGGCTGTGCTGGGATCGTCCCATTGGACATAACAGTGACCGAAGAACGGGCTGCTGGAAGTGTTGTCGCAAACGATCCAGGTTTTGTCGGCATCCGGAGTGGTACTCACCCGCACCGGTGCAGCCCAGTTGATTCCGTCGGATGACCGGCTTACTGCTGCTTCGTTAAAAGCTCCCAGGGGCAGGGTACAGATTATCCAAATACCATGTGCGGCATCGAACGCCACCGCGGCATCACTGGCGGCACTAAAGTTGCCACCTTGAAATATGGTGATTCCCGGCAGGAAACCGCTGTTCCAGCTTGCGCCCCCATCGGTGGAGGTAGCGAAGCCGACGTCGGCGCCGCCTCCGCTGAAGATACGGCCGACCTGGAAAGCACTGACTATCGTGGAACCGAACGCAAATGTATCGGGCTCTACTTCGGTGGCATGCTGGCTACTGGTATTAGTAAATGTATCCGTGCTCAATTTCGTGAGCGGGACTTGCGCCTGAGGAGGCGGCGGTGTCACCGGCATGGTTGCCGGCATGAAATGCTGTCCTGACCCGCAGGCCAGCATCCACGGTAGTAGAAGCGGCAGTATGGCAGACACTAGCCGGCATTTCATTCCACGTCCACCATAAGCATCAGGCTTTCTGTTCTGCAGGAACCATCTGCTTCGTTAGATTTTCTGTAACTTCCAGCGTCCACGCCTGAATAGAAGAATACCTGCGACGGCGATCGCGGCCTCTGCGATCACAATCGAAAAGAATACTCCACTTGAATGAAAACCAGCCTTAATTGCCAGCCAGTAAGCGAGAGGAATTTCCAAAAACCAGAAGCCGAACAGATTCACGATAGTAGGCGTGACGGTGTCTCCCGCTCCGTTGAACGCCTGTAACATGACCATGCCATATGCATAACCAATGTTGCCGTAGCTAAGGATGCGCAGGCACGATGCGCCCAGCGGAACCACCAAAGGATCATGAGTAAATAGACGCACCACCGGCTCAGCAAACAGCACGAAGAGTACTCCGATTGTTCCTAGAAAGAGCATGTTGTAAAAGCCCGTGCGCCACACCGATGCCTCGGCCCGCTCCGGTTGTTTTGCTCCAAGATTCTGCCCCACCAAAGTAGCGGCCGCGTTACTGAGTCCCCATGAGGGAAGGATGACGAAAATGATGACGCGAATTGCAATCGTGTAACCGGCGAGTGCCGCGGCGCCGAACATACTCACGATGCGTACGAGGCCAATCCAGCTTGTGTGGGCGATGGCAAATTGCAAAATGCCAGTCAGGGATACCCGCACTAACCTTGTTAACACTTCGAAGTTCAGCCGAATCTGCCGGCGCAGGATACGAATGCGCTCGGTGCCTCGCAGCAGACGATAGAACTGGTAGGCCAATCCGATGCTTCGTCCGGTAAGAGTTGCGACGGCCGCGCCAGTGACACCCATTTGTGGGAATGGTCCCCAGCCGAAGATTAGGCAGGGAAACCCAAAGCAGCCGCATCGCGATGGCGGCATCACCGGCGCCGCGAAAAATCGCGTTATTTAGAAAAAGCAGCAGCACCACTCCGCTGCCGCCCAATGCAATCCTTGCGTAACTGGTACCGACCGCGACTATGTCCGCCGATGCTCCCATAAGCTGGAGCAAATGCGGCGCCGCCAGAAAACATGGCACTCCGATGGCAACTGACACCGCCAGACCGAGAGCAATGGCCTGAACTCCCGCCACTGCGGCTCCTTCGGAGTCCTTCTCGCCGATGCGCCGCGCGACCATGGCTGTGGTGGACAAACTCAGCCCCATGGCTACGGCGAATACCAGCGTCAGCATTGATTCCGTCAGACCCACCGTCGCCACAGCATTGGCTCCCAATCGTCCAACCCAGAAAACGTCCACGACCGCAAAGAGCGATTCCAGGACCATCTCCAGCACCATGGGAATGGCCAAAAGCAGGATGGCCCGGTTAAGGCTGCCGGTGGTGAAATCCTGATGGGATCCCCTGATCGCCTCTCGGATGGACGCCCATAAGGTAGGCTGCTGCGACTTGGCTGTGGCGACAATTTCCATGACTACCTGCACACTCTGCACTAGCGTTCAGGGACATTCCCCGTCACGCAGCTGGATCAAAAAAGTGGAATATCCGCGCTTTCTTAGCGGATCAGAAGGCTGGCGAGAACTACTGAGGGTCAAACATGTTCGGTTCCTCTACATCGACATCAGCTATACGCAATTTGATCTGATGTCGACCTGAAGCGAATAAGAAAAAAGACAAAAAGGATTGTACCCGAATAATAATTTCGCGCCTAGTGCCAGGCCTAAGGCTTGAACCTCTTTACTCCGGATTCAGCCGATAGTCCCAGAATCCGGTATCCTGCTGGTTGAACTGCGACCTTAAAGAGGAAGTAACAAGTTGAGAACTCGAAGTCGCGCCCGAGTTTGCTTCGCGCACCGCTGCCTCAACAACGCTGTGGGCGGGCGCGAGAGAGCAGGCAGGATCAGTCGCTTCTGCGTTTCCGGTGAGAAGGAAAGCCTGGCACCTACACCCGCCGAAATCTTCCGCGCGACGATCGCAACTGCGGCAGGGCTCCGGCATCCATTCTTCGTCCCTGAAACGACGAAAGGCCGACGACTCGCGCCAGATCCATTCCAGAGAATGACTGGACACGCTTTCGAATTCCATTCCCGGAATTACCCCGGCGGTAGTAATCAGGCACCACCGAATCGATTCGAATCTTGCCTGCCAACCGTGACTCAGCCGCAGCAACGATTCCGACGGCTTTGTCTAATTGCGCCTTAGTCGGAAGCAACGCAGCACGATTCTGAAGCGCCCAGCCGTAATATTGGGCGTGAGCAATTTCCATACGGTCGGGTTCGAGCTGTTCGATGAAAGAAATCATTTCGGAAAGATGATCGAGATTCTGCCGGTGAACAACCAAGTTCACAGTGAAGGCCACTCGATGTTTCCGTATGGCTTTCGCCAGTTCCACTTTGTGGGCATGCGCACGAGTCCCGGCGATCGAGTTCGCAGCGTCCTCTCGCGAGTCCTGGAAACTGAGTTGGATATGGTCGAGGCCGGCATTGACCAGCGCCGTCAGCCGACCTGTAGAAAGGCCGATACCGGACGTGATGAGGTTGGTGTAAAGATTCGCCGCATGCGCTCCGACAATGAGTTCGGTCAGATCGGCTCGCGCCAGAGGCTCGCCCCCAGTCAAGTGGACGTGAAGTACTCCGAGTTCTTCAGCCTGGCGAAAGACACGAAGCCACTCTTCAGTGGAAAGCTCCGACTTGGCAGCCGCCATTTGCAGCGGATTGGAGCAATAAACGCAATGCAGCGGACAACGGTGAGTGATTTCGGCAATCAGTGCCAGTGGGTTCGATAACATCAATAATCCACAATCCGTTTTTGCTGCAGTTGCTCGAGAAACTTAGCTACATCATCCCGAATCTTGGCCGGCTCTGACGCGCTGTAATGCGCCTGCAAAGCTTCGACAATTTCACGAAAGGTACTCTGTCCGTCACAGCGTTCCAGAATTTTTCTTCCCGTCGTCTGCACTTTAATTGCGCCCTCAGGAAAGAGAATCATCTTTTCATCGTCGCTGCCACCCCAGCGGCATCCCGCAGCCAGTTTCGGCCGGCTGGAATCTGTCGGCCACGGCATGGGTTACGCGCCCTCGATTTGGAATGCGCCTGGCGGAGGCCAAGCCGGCTGAACGTAAGCGAAGTACAGAGCATCAAGTTGCGCCCACAGAATGTCGCATTTGTCGCGCAGCGCCTGAATCACTCTTTCTTGCTCGTTGCGTGTGTACGCGTTCTCAAATGCGTAATTCAGCGCGAATTGTGCATCTTCTGGAGCCTGGTGCAGCCGGGCTTCGAAATAATCCAGTCCACCGGAAAGCCACGGATAGTGCTCGCGCAACCGGTCCATGCGCAGTGAAATCAAGTCGCGGGAGAATAACTCGGTCAGCGACGAGGCCACAGCTTCCAGCAGCGGCCGATTCCTGACCAGGTTCAAGTACTCATTTACTGCATAGCGCGTGGCCGGCAGCACTTCATCACCGCGAACGACGCGCTGCGGATCAAGGCCCGTAGCCTCAGCGAGCTTCAACCAGCGCCGAATACCGCCGTCGGCTGACGTATCTCCGTCGTGGTCTACCACCCGTTTGCGCCACGCGCGGCGAAAGTCGGGGTCTTCACTGCGCGAAAGAATAATCGCATCTTTGATTGGGATGCGACTCTGGTAATAATAACGGTTCAAAGCCCACGCCTGTAATTGACCTCGAGTCAGACTCCCCTCATGCATCATCAGATGAAACGGATGCCGATGATGATAGCGCTGCTCGCCGACTTCGCGCAGTCGCGCGTGTAACTCACCCTGCGAGAGCAGATTGGTATCAGCGGGGGCGCCTACAGCTCGAATTCCCATCCATCCTCCGCCACTTCCCAGCCCGCGTCTCGAACCGCACGATGCTCGGGACCGGACTCGTCGAGTATCGGGTTGGTGTTATTGATGTGCAGAAAAATCTTACGCGGACGCCGCAAGGCCGCCAGACGTTGCAAGCTTCCGTCTGCCGAGGAAATGGGCATGTGCCCCATTTCGCGCGCCGTCTGACCGCAGCCTTGTATCCGGGGCAACTCGTCATCACTCCAGAAAGTGCCGTCGAAAAGCAATACGTCTGTCGATTCTAGCTGTTCCAAAACAGCATCGTCCAATCGCGAAACCGCAGGCATGAAAGCCAGGCGTCCGCCTGACTTTGACTCGAGAATCAGCCCCAGCAGTGCCTCCGACGGAGTGAGCGTTCCTGCGCGTTCCTCTGTGACGTATGCCGGATAGCGGGCTCTCAGACTTAATGCTTCGCAGCGAAGATTCAAATCTGTGTTTTCGGTGGAAAGTAATGAGAACTGTTTTCCGGGAACGATTTCAGACCAGACTGTCTGTTGCGGGGCACGATTGAGCATGCGAAACATGGTGTTTCCTTCACGCAGGATTCGCAGTATCGAAGCTGCGCCATAAACCCGCAGCGGTTGCAACTCCCGCAAGAGCAACAGCCCAAGGATGTGGTCGAGATCCGCGCTGGCCAGCACTACACCGGCAATGGGAGACCGGCGCGAGCCATCGCGCGGATGCAACTCGGGAGTGGCCTCAATCTGTGCGCGTAGGTCGGGCGACGCGCCCAGCAGGAACCAGGAGCGACCGTCATGACTAATTGCAACTTGCGTCTGGGTGCGAGCTTTGCCGTGGAATCTTCCAGCGCGTAATGAACTGCAGTTCGCACAGCCGCAATTCCACTGCGGAAATCCCCCTCCCGCTGCGGACCCCAGAATCTTTACGCGCATGCCAGAGCAATCAGAGTTGGGCGCTGGCGTAGGAATTGGTTTCGCAGTTCAGCAGAACTTCTTCAAAAAGCGGAGCTGTCCATTCCATAGTAAATTTCCCTTCTTACGATAATTCTTGCGAAGAATTTCGGTCCCTAAAATGACCGGCTACGACCCTAAAGACCAATTCAGCTTCATAATGCTAACATTGAGTTCCCCTTGAAGTCAGCCAGTAAAGAGGCGTACTCCTTACCTTTTTTGCATGGTTTCTTAGCGATGTTGCAAGAGATTGCAATGTCGGGCCCGTTCGTTCCGAACGATTGCTACTGATGTGTGGATCGAGGAAAAATTGTGTACACAGCAGCCCGTATACCGTGCGAAGGAAATAAGACAATTGATCCTGGGTTTGGAAAGAGTGCTATCCATTTCCGACGAACTGCATGCACTGGAGCACATTCGCGTCCCAGATGCAGGGTTCCATCGGAAGTTTTTCGATTCCAATCTCGCCTTGGCGCTGAGTGCCGGCCCGGCCCGTCCAAATCACGCGGAACTGCGCCTTATTGCCTTCGTACTGAACGTCCACAATCTCGCCCGGCTTGATCTGTGGAGCTAAGCCCTGGACCACTGCCCCCACGCTACTGATGTTCTTGGCACGAGCTAACTGAATGAAAGGGCGTGAATCGTTATCCAGTCCCCAAATTCGGACCGGCAGGACGGCGTCCACTCGCGACTTGTAAGGTTGATCCATAGTGAGATTGCACTCGATTTGACTGAAGCGAGAGTATGGGAATTTGAGCGACAAACAAAGTAACACCGGTTACCCGATTTTGATCTCGAAAGTCACAGTGTTTTCGCTGTGGAGTGAAGCACTTGCGAGATTGCCATTCTAATCTCCGCACCCCCCGGACCGCGCTATTAGTCCATATCGGGCAGGGAACAGGCACCGGCACCGCGCGGATCGCCGCAACTGCCACATGCTCCCGCAGCAGAAGAAGCAGACGACGTCCCCTTGGAAGAAACCGCAAACACTGAAAGCCGGGGCTCGAGTTTCTTGCTCCGGCACTTGGGACATTCCGCTTTGTCGCTGCCGAAGACCAAAGCTTCGAACTCGTGCTGACACTCCTTGCAGGCGTACTCAAAAATCGGCATGTATGACTCCTGTGTCGTCCCGGCGCATCTCGATAGCGAAGCACAAACTGTAATTCCTATTTAAAATCAATGTGTGGGAGCTTCGCAATCATCGTCATCCAAGATCGGGAACCCAGTCTTCACGGCGCGGCGCGGGCTCCGCGGCGGCCATTTGCAAACACTCGCAGCTTTTTTCCTTTCGCGCAAGATAATTCTGCCTCCCACTGAGGAACGCTTCATTGAAGTCGAACCGGGAACCAAAGTTCTTTGTCACTGCCATTGGCAGAAAGACCGCGGAAGTGCTCTCACCGTGCTCGTGCTGCACGGGCTGGAAGGCTCCAGCGAATCGCAGTACATGCTTGGCATCACGAATAAAGGTTTCGCGGCCGGGATGAACGTTGTGCGTATGAACCAGCGCAACTGCGGCGGGACTGACCGCCTGGCGCCTACTTTGTATCACTCCGGCCGGTCGGCCGACGTTGCGGCCGTAGCTCGCCAGTTATTCGAACGCGACAAAATTTCCCGGCTTGCGTTGGCTGGATTCTCCATGGGCGGGAACCTTGTTTTGAAACTGGCGGGAGAATGGGGAAGCGCCGCTCCTTCTCAACTGCGCGCTGTCGCGGCGGTCTGCCCGGCCGTGGATCTTGCTGCATCCGCGGATGCGCTTCACAACAGGAGCAATCGTCTGTACGAGTACTACTTTCTCTGGAAACTTCGCCGCCGCATGCGTGCAAAGGCAAAGCTCTTTCCCGAACACTTCGATGTTTCGCGTGTGCGCCGATTCACCAGCCTGCGGGATTTTGACGACAAAATTACTGCGTACTATTGCGGCTTTACAGGCGCGGATGACTATTACGCGCGTGCCGCAGCTGCCAACGTTGTGGACCGGATCGCGGTGCCGACGTTAATACTACAAGCCGCAAACGATCCTTTCATTCGTATATTGCCGGCAACCCGCCAAAAAATTCTCAGCAACCCCAACATCACGTTCCAAGAAACTGAAGACGGTGGGCACTGTTCCTTTATTGGCCCTGCTGATGGCTACGACGGTCATTGGGCGGAGCGCCAGGTAATCGAATTCTTAAGCCAGTTCTAAACCAGTTAATATCTTCTGATTCCTCTCGTTTATCATGTCGCCGTGCAAGTTGATTTTGCAATCGAACTCGGACCGGACGATGAAACCCTCGAATTACCTTGGGCGGCGCCTGACGGTGGCCCCCGATATCACGACCTGAAACGCCAGCCGGAACTGCTGCTCTTCGTTGCTGAAGCAAGCCGATTCTCAGAACTGTCTGAGTTTCTCTCAGCCGTTAATTCTCCTGCGAGTCTCGTCGAGACTGTAAAGTGCGATGCATGGTTTAGTGGCGAGATGAAACCCGAAGAAGAAATATTCGGGGCCGCGTGCAAGTTTGGTTCTTATGTGGATCTTGTTTTCACCGACCACGATCCACGCTTCCTGTTTCCAGAGCATGAACAACTGGTAATCCGCTTGACGGAGTTGCTGAAGCGGGTGCCGGAGATTCCAGCCGCCGCAGAATTCTTGGTTCGCCGCTGCTACTATGCAGAACCTGAAGCGCAAATGCGCGATGGCTTCTATATCACGACGTATGTGTTCGGCTATGGTGAGGACGAATTACAGTCGCGACAACGATGGGCAATCGGGATGAAGCTAGTGGAAAACGCCATCCGGCAGATTTCGATGACGGGAAAATAGACTTTCCCAAATATTTGTAATGAACCTCTAGGGTAACGGTTCGGACGGTTGCACAAGATCAGGAATACTGGCAATGAGCGCCGCTCGCGGAGGCTTGAGTTTTAGTTTCTCAGCCAGGAACGCAATGCGGTCCCGCCGAGCCTCGGCATTCAGCGCGTGTGGTGCATCGTAAAGTTTAAAGCGCTTAGGCTCGCTCACGATTGTGGCGTATCGGCGAGCGCGCTCGGGATTCAGAAACTCTTCCTGACTGGCGTATTGGAGAAACACCTCGGCAGGTGCCGCATGAGAGACAAATTGGCCGGGGTCTAGCCAGGCATACTTGGCCGCGAACGCATCAAACTTTTCTACGCCCACTTTCTGCCGATACTTCTGATAGTCCTCCGACTTGAAGTCTGAGTCATTCGAGAGCCCACCGGCCATGAGCACAAAAGCTTTGAAGCGCTTATCAATGCCGCTGAGAAATCCGCCAACCGTCGCGTTGTAGCTATGGCCGACGTAGGCGAGCCGTGCGGGATCCAGATCTTTGCGTGCCAGGAGCAAGTCGGCACCGCGTCGCATATCCACAATTTGCTGGATGACATCAGTGATCTGCTGTTCATTCAACGGTTCATGATTCTCCACATGTCCGGGGCGCGCGATTGGACCGTCGGTTAGCAGCGATATGACTCCGCTATCT
>WNFF01008972.1_pt1 | contig 13463 bp, 7 predicted proteins | sample 5400441 | NCBI WGS metagenome assembly WNFF01 (sample SAMN13153345, study PRJNA577476) | soil metagenome | isolation source: 120 cm saprolite under Douglas fir tree site 2 hole 3 replicate 1 | place: USA:California | collected 2015-04-18
CTGCTCAATGGAGACATTACCTCGGAAGACTACGACGTGCAGTTGCTCAAGCAATCGATCCCGTATCGCGCGATCCTGAGCGCGCGAAACGCTCGCATCGCCCTCCAGGACGGATTTACAGCCATGCGCGACCTCGAAACCGAAGGGGCCATGTACGCGGACGTTGATATCAAGACGGCCATCGCCAACGGCGAAGTGCCTGGGCCCAGGATGCAGGTGGCCACCCGCGCCATGACACCGACAGGCATGTATCCGCTGCTTGGCTACTCCTGGGAATTGCAGGTGCCCAAGGGAGTGCAATACGTGGACGGCGTGGAGGGCGCCCGCAAAGCCGTTCGCGAGCAAGTCATGTACGGCGCCGATTGGATCAAGTATTACTCCGATCGCCGCTATCACTTCGAATCGGACGGCGTACTGCATAGCATGGTGAATTTCACCGATGACGAAGCAAAAGCGATTGTCGACGAAGCGCACCGCCTCGGCAAGAAAGTCGCCGCGCACGCGATCGGCAGTGACGGCATCGCCGCCGCGTTGCGCGCTGGTGTCGACACCATCGAGCACGGCGACGGACTGACGGATGCCCTGATCGACGAAATCGCGAAGAAGGGCGTCTTTTGGGTGCCGACGATCACCGTGGGCGCCTACGTAGCGCCGGGGCGCGGCGGCAACTGGACGAAAATGGTCGACCTCGAGAAAGTCGCTTTCCAGAAGGCGCTGAAGAAAAATGTGAAGATCGCTCTCGGCACCGATGCCGGCGGCTTCGACTGGAAGGAAGTGAATCAGGCCAAGGAATTCGAATACTACGTGAACTACGGCATGACGCCCATGCAGGCCATCCGCTCCGGAACCGTTGTGCCCGCGGAATTGCTCGGCTGGTCCGGCAAAATGGGTACCATCGAAGCCGGCAAATGGGCGGATCTCGTGGCCGTAAGCGGCGATCCCCTGAAAGACATCACTGAACTCCAGCGCGTCAAATTTGTGATGAAGGCCGGTACCGTCTACAAAAACGACTTGCGCTAGGTAAATAGTCCTGCGTCGCGAATAAAGCGCGACGCCGCGCAGCGCCTCAAAAAAACGCCGCGCCGCCGTCCACGTTGATGGCCTGCCCGGTAATCGCGCTTGATTGCTCCGAGCAAAGAAACAGCGCGGCGCGCGCAATTTCTTCTGCTGTTTGCCCGCGTCCTTGCAGCAAAGTATTGAGAAATCCCTCGAGTTGTTCCTTGGGGCTGACCCCCAGCTTTTTTGCCAGCACCGCGCCAAGCTCCTTCGACATCGCCGTCTCGGTCACCGGCCCCGGGCAAAGCGCATTCACCCGCACCCTTCCGCCCCGCCTCCGCCGCTGTCACGCGCGTCAGCCCGAGCATCCCCGCTTTCGCCGCCGCGTGCGCCGATCCCCACGGAAACGCCGATTTCGCCGACAAGCTCGAAATATTCAGGATCACTCCCGAGCCCCGCGCATACATCTCCGGCAGCACCAGCTTGCTCAGCAGAAACGCCGCGCGCAGGTGCACCGCAATCACCTTGTCGAACTCCGCCAGCGGATACTCCTCGACCGGAACCACGGGTCCGTAGTGTCCCGCATTATTCACCAGGATATCGATCCGCTCGAATTTCTCGCGCCCCGCCGCAACCACACGCCTACAGTCCTCCTCCTTCGTCAAGTCCGCCACGACATAACCCGCCGTCCCTGCCTTCCCGATCCCCGCAGCAGCCGAAGCCAGCTCCGCCTGCGATCGTGCGCACAAAAACACCGCCGCCCCTTCTTCCGCGAACGCCCGCGCAATCGCCCGCCCAATCCCCCGCCCCGACCCCGTAACCACCGCCACTTTATTTTTCAGCAGCATGAAGTCTCCCCGCAACGTGAAGCCTCGCGAGAATAGTTGCACCCCATCCCCCACGCAAGCCCCAACGAGGCGCGCGGCCCGTGTAGCGCCGCGCCTTTAGGCCGGCAGCTTGCTTTGGCTCTGATGTAGGGGCGCGCTTCAGCGCGTTCCAGGCCTTCAGGCCGCATCTTGTCTTGAATTTGATTTAGGTAGCGGGCCACTTCCCGCAAGCGCGGAGGTGCGCCACACCTACTGCACTACTCGTATCGCAGCGCCTGTGTCGGCGCAATCCGGGACGCTCGTCGCGCGGGCACGTAGGCCGCCAACATGGTCACCACAAAGAGCGACGGCACGACGATGACATAAGCCAGAGTGTCGACTCCGCCAGCATCAAACAGCATAGAGTTCATGAGCTGCTCGACGCCGAAACCCATCACCAGCCCGATCACCGTTCCGATCCCCACCAGCACGACGCCCTTGCCCATCACCAGGCGCAAGACGTCTGAGCTCAGCGCGCCAAGGGCCATGCGAATGCCGATCTCATGGGTTCTGCGGCTCACGTTGTACGCCACCAGCCCATACAAACCGGCGACGGCCAGCACGAGGCCCACCACGCCCATGCTACCCACCAGCTTCATGGCAATTCGCGGCCCGTTCACGGCCTGGTTCATGTAGAAATCCTCGTAAGCCATGGTGTGCAACATCGGCAGATTCGGATCGAGGCCACGGACAACGTCCTTCACGGACTGGATTAATTGCAGCGGATCGCCGCTCGACCGCAACATCAAGGTCATTCGCACGATAGGATGCTGGGTCAGCGGCATATACACGAAATCCATCGGCCTTTCGATGGTGTTTTGATATTTGATGGTCTGCGCGACGCCTACAATCTCCACGAGGGTGCCAACGCGGCTATCCAGGCGGATGTGTTTGCCCACCGCATCCGCTCCGGGCCAATAGTGTTTCGCGAACTGCTCATTCACGACGGCCACGCGCGGGGCATCGGCGGTATCGGAGGCCAGGAAGCCGCGGCCACGCAGAATCGGAATCGCCATGGTCTCGAAGTACCCTTCATCGACCGTATCCATCGTCGAATTAAAATTCTCGCGGTCGCGGGGCATCTGAAAACCGTCCGGCACGAAGGCGATTCCGTCAAAGTCGTCTGTCCCGAGCGGAATGTTCTGGGTGAGAGCCTCGCTCACAACTCCGGGCGCTACCCGTAAACGCTCGGCCAGCAGCTTATAGAACTGCTTCGTTTGAGCTGCGTTGTACTGCATCAGGCGCGGATCGAAGCTGACCATCAGCAGATGGTCTTTGGCGAAACCGGTTCCCTCCAGCAAGGTATGTTGGAAACCGCGGACCATCAGAAAAGACGCCGTCAGCAGCATCAGAGACGCGGAAACCTGCGCCACCACGAGCAGATTGCGGCCCCACAGGCGTTTGCGTCCGGGCACATCCACGTCGGCCGACTTGAGTCCGTTCACCAGGTCCACGCGCGTGCTCTGCAGCGCCGGCACGAGACCGCAAAGGAGTGCGCTTAACGCGGCCAGCGCGATGCTTGCCAGCAACGCGCGCGTGTCCATCCGGAACGGGATCGAGAACGGCAGGTCGGTCATAAATATTACGTTCTGGAAGCTTTGAAACCACTGGACGATGCCGTACCCAATGGCAATCCCGACCAATCCACCCAAGGACGCCAGAATCAGGCTTTCGGTCAACAGCAGCCGGATCAGCCGGAAGCGCCCGGCGCCAATCGCCAAGCGTACGGCGATTTCGCGCGTTCGCGCGCGGGCGCGGCTCAGAAGAAGTCCCGCAACGTTGGTACAAGCCACCAGCAGGACCGCCAGTGCAAGGATCACAAAGATCACGCCAAATTTCCAATTCACGTCGTCAGTTCGCGTTCGCATCTCGAACTGTGTGTGTACCGCGGCGCCGCGGCTGCGATTGAGGTTTGGATATTCGCGCTCGAAGTTTTTTGCGAGCACCGAGAGTTCATTTTGCGCCTGCTGCAGCGTCGTACCCGGCTTCAACCGCGCCCTTAGGGTCAACTCGCGATCGTCGCGATCCTCAAAAAAATTCTTCTGGCGGTTAGTCGAAAACACCGGCGCCATCGCCAGCGGCATGTAGAAGTCGGGATGCCCGAATATCATCATCCCCGGGAAGGTTTCCGGTGCGACGCCAATCACCGTGAACTCCGTGCCGTTCAGGCGAACAGTGCGGCCGAGGACAGACGGGTCGCTCGCGAATTCGTGCTTCCAGAAATCCGGCCCGAGCACCACCACGGCATCGCGGCCCGGCACCTGATCTTCGTCCTCGCGAAAGCCGCGCCCCAACTGCGGCTCCACGCCAAGCACGTGGAAGTAGCTACCGGAAACCATCATTCCGCCCTTGACCCGCGGCGTCCCTCCGGGTTCGGCGCTGAAGCCGACCGCCTCCATACTTGCGTTGGCGATCACGCCGTCGTAACTCTTCGTTTTGTCGCGAATGTCCAAGTATTCGCGATAGGAGAAATCGTCGAAGCTGCTATCGTGTGTAGTGCTCACCAAAGTGACCACGCCGCTCGGATGCGGTACGGGGTAAGGCCTAAAAATCAGCGCATCGACCATACTGAAAGTTCCCGAGGTCATCCCGATCCCCAACGCGAGCGTGATGGCCACGAACGCGGTAAGTCCGGGCGTGCGGCGCAGGCTGCGGATCGCGTAGTGCGCGTCGTCGAGGAAATCCGTCAACCAATGAATGTGTCGCATGTCTCGCATCTCCTCTTTCCGTTGTTCTAGTCCGTCCATCGCGCGCATGGCTGCATAGCGCGCCTCTTTTGGGGAAAGCCCATTGGCGATGCCTTCCTCGATTTTGTGCTCCAGGTGGAACTGCAGCTCCTCATCGAGCTCCCGCTCCACCCGACGGCCAAGCAGAATGGACCGCAATCGCAACCGCGCCGTGAACCACCAGTGCTCCATCCGCATAACTCTCTCCTAAACCTCGGAAAGCTGAATGACCTGCGAAATGGCGGACGAGAGCCTCTGCCAGTTCGCCGCCTCCGATTCGAGTTGCCGCCTTCCCAATCGCGTGAGTGAATAAAATTTCGCACGCCGGTTATTCTCCGTCTGCTTCCACTCGGCCGTAATCCAGCCTTCCTGCTCCAACTTGTGCAATGCAGGGTAGAGGGATCCTTCGCTGACCTGCAGCACGTCTCCGGAGATGGATTTCAAGCGGAGGCTGATGGCCCAGCCGTGCAAGGGCTCCAACGCCAGGATTTTCAAGAGCAGCAGGTCCAGGGTGCCTTGGACTAGGTCAGATGGTTTGCTCATGGGCCTCTCCTCGGTTACCGAGAGCATCATACGCAAACTCCCCTCGGTAAGCAAGGGGAAAACGCTTGTACCGCGGTGACCTGCTGGGCGCCGTACTTCCGCTCGTTTATCGTCGGTGTAGCGCTGATCGTGCTCGCGCCAACATCGATTGCGCATACTTCTCGTCACCACGGGGGTGTACTACCCCTGCGTTCCCACCACCCACCGCTCGCTCTCCACTATCCATTTTCTGGCCCCCTTTGCTTTCACATGCTCTTACGAACTCTTACGAGCTCTTACGAGTTGTTTTCCCCGCAACTCCTTTCTTTTCACAACCATCTGCATTGCCCGGGGGCCTTCTAAATCTTTACCTCGCTACTTCTTCGCGTCATTACTTCATCTTTGTTGCGCCCACTTATCCGAGTCGAGCGCATTCTATTTGTACCGGTCCGGCTATTCCATTTTGCCTTGGAGTGTTACGCGTGCGCCGACAATTTCCGCGCCAGTCTCTTCTAGTTTCGTCCGCGATTTCCATCGCCTTGTCTCTCGCCGGCTGCGGCAGTTCCATGAACAGCACGCCCAACCCCACGCCCAATCCTAACCCGACTCCCACGCCTTCTTCCGTCGACGTGGTCACCTACCATTACGACAATCTGCGCACCGGACAGAACCTGCAGGAAACAATCCTCACGCCGGCGAACGTGAATTCCTCGAAATTTGGCAAACTCGGCGAGCTCGCCGTGGATGGCAAAGTCGATGCCCAGCCGCTATATCTGTCCAACGTCGCGATCCCGACCGTCGGCACCAAGAACGTTCTTTACGTGGTCACCGAGCACGGCGGCGTCTATGCCTTCGACGCCGACAATATCAGCGCCTCCGCTTCACCGTTATGGAAAATCACCACACAACTGTCCGGCGAAATCCCCAGCGATGACCGGGGCTGCGGGCAGGTTACCCCGGAGATCGGCATCACCTCGACGCCGGTCATTGACCGCGGACGCGACGCCATTTACGTCGTCGCTGTTTCTAAGGACGCCGCCGGAAACTACTTCCATCGGATTCACGCCCTGGATCTCACCACAGGCAAGGAACTCTTTGGCGGACCGACGACCATCGCTGCATCTTTTCCTGGCACGGGCGCCGGCAGTTCCAACGGTGTTCTGCCCTTCGATCCAATGGAATACAACGAACGCCCCGGACTTCTCGAAATCAATGGAACGATCTACGCCACCTGGGGTTCACATTGCGACGCCGGCCCGTACACTTCCTGGGTGATGTCGTACAACGCCGACACCCTCAAGCAAACGAGCGTGCTCAACCTTGTGCCCAATGGCTTCGATGGCGGGATCTGGATGTCCGGCACCGCGCCTGCCGCCGACGCCTCCGGAAATATTTATTTCCTCATCGGAAATGGGACGTTTGACACCACCCTGAACTCCAGCGGCTTTCCCTCCCAAGGAGACTGCGGCAACTGCTTTGCAAAAATCTCTTCTACCGCGCCACTCAAGTTGGCCGATTATTTCACCCCGCTGAACACCGTCGCGGAGTCCGCTGCGGATGAAGATCTCGGCTCCGGCGGACCGCTGCTCTTGCCGGATCTTACCGATGCTTCTGGAGCAACGCGGCATCTCGCCGTCGGATCCGGCAAGGACGCCATCATCTACGTTCTGGATCGCGATAACATGGGAAAATTCAACGCCGCTCAGGACAATATCTACCAGCGGATTGCCGGAGCGCTCTCTTCTGGCGGTGAATACGCCAAGCCATCCTATTTCAATGGAACCGTCTATTACGGAGCGGTGGGCAACGCCCTCAAAGCCTTCCCCATCACCAACGCCAAGCTGGCGACGACGCCGTCGTCGCAAAGCTCCGTCCAGTTTCCCTATCCCGGCGCAACGCCAAGCATCTCCGCCAATGGAACCATGAACGGCATCGTGTGGGCCGTCGAGAACGGCTCGACGGCCGTGTTGCACGCCTTCGATGCCAGCAATCTCGCGACTGAACTCTACAACTCCAACCAAGCCGCCAACAGCCGCGATCAGTTTGTCGGAAATAAATTCATCACCGCCATGATCGCCAATGGAAAAGTCTTTGTCGGCACACCCACTAGCGTCGCCGTCTTCGGCCCGCTGCCGTAGGAATCTGCCGGAATGGAATCTAAGGTCTGCGGAAGGAATGTGATGTTTGCCCAAGGGAATATGCAGTTCAACTGGCTCCAAGCTGGTCGGAGCGTAGAGCCGCAGCGCCGCTTGGTGCGGCCAGGTTTGTCTGCTACCTGCCGGCTCGCAGATCTTTCAAGAGGTGATGCACCATGCCGTTGACTTCGCTTTGCGAAAAAGAGAATGCATCGCGGTGCACGGGTTTCTCGCCAATCGCCCGGTACGCCGGACGATTCGCCCCGGGCTGCACCACATCGACCACGATGGTCCCTTCGCGGAAGTGGATGCGTTCGTAGCCGACTGGTCCCCAACCCCAGCCTTCATAGCAGCCAAACGGGCCGCACACCAGGCCGGGGTAGCCCGGATAAACGTTGGCGACCGTCACGTTCCGCCGCCGCACACCCAGGTGGAAGTCGACCAGAAAATCCGCGGCTGCCCGATCACTTACTTCTCTGAATCCCTTTTCCTGCAAAGTGGCGGCAATGGCGGTTTTGACTTTGCCGCGCAAGACGTCATTGTCGGCATCCGTATCGCGCGTCACCGTCTCGCCTCGCCTAATCTCGTCGCGGGATATCACCGGCCGCGATTCTCGCCTTTTGCTCTGCTCTTCCATCGGCCGCCACGCCCACGTGGCGTGCAGGGCGAAGTGCACGTCGCGATCGCGGATAATTTGCACGCGTTCGTCGCATCCTGCCAACAGGAATAGGCACGACAAAGTGGCCGTCGTGGCCAAAGGCACTCTCGCGGTCAAATAGCACCGAAACGACATGGGCAAGCCCTCCAAAGCAACAACGACATAAGCGCACGCGATAAAACCCCAAATAATCGGAATAGTTGCGCAAGGAAAGGCCCGCGATAGGAAGAGACGGACTAAGTCGAAGCGGCCCAGTCCGCCGGCGGAAACACGATCGGCCAAAACTGAGGTGCCGGCTGATCAAACTCAAACGCCACCGGCAACTCTGCTCCATTTTCGTTTTCGCGTTGATTAGCAGGATCGGCTGACCCGCTTGGATTTCCATCCGCAGTTTGATGAGGCCACCATGCGCGTTCACCACCGACGTGTGCGTTTCTTCTTCCACTTTCTTGCCGTCTCGCGTGGTTGCTCGCACCACCACGGGAATCTGCAGCATGACCCGCTCGCTGCGCCGTCGATTCGCTGGATTGGGAGCACTCACACTCACGTTTGACCTCGACTGGGCTGAGGCTCCCACTATACCTCACACCAAGCCCGAAGAACGGAAGTCTCCCCCACAACCGTGCGCTATCGTTAATGGCCGAGCCGCGACTCCAGCCACCTCTTCACCTCCGGCCATTCCGTGTCCAATCCGCCTAGACACGATGCTGGGCATCAAAAAGTGTTCCCATTGTTTCACAGTTGGTGTATTGTTCGATTGTTTCGGTGGCTTTGCCGAGGAGGCCGCGGTATTCGCCTGGGCGGGGTATCCAGGGAAACCGTTTCAAATCTGGGAGCTCGCGAAATGCAAAACCAACTGTCTCGGTTTTTCGCATTACTTGGGTGTGCTGTTTGTTTCTTTTTCTTTTCGATGACGTTGTTCAGTCCCCCTCTTTTAGCTCAGTCAACCTATGGTTCGATCGCTGGCGCAGTCACTGATTCATCAGGGGCGGCGATCGCGGACGCACAAGTGACCTTGACCAATCTAGGCACGTCGGAAAAACGGACGCAGACGACGGGCAGCGATGGACTGTATTCCTTCGTGAACCTATTTCCAGGCCGGTATAAGGTCGAGGCAGAGAAAACCGGCTTCAAGCATTTCACACGCCCAGAGGTAGTGGTTGAGGTAAACCAGAGCGCGCGCATCGACGTAACCCTGCAAGTGGGTGACGTCACGCAGAGCGTCGAGGTGACCGCCGAAACTCCGCTGCTGCAATCGGAAACCTCCTCGCTGGGTCAAGTTGTGGAACAGCGCGAAACCAACGAGTTACCGCTGAACGGACGCAACATCTTTAACCTCACGGCGATCGCTCCCTCCGTGGTTCCGCAGGGAAACAACTATGGCACGCCGGTGGGCAAGAACCCATTCGACTTCGCTAATTTTCAGGTGGGCGGCTCCTTTGCGAACCAAAGCGCGGAGTATCTGGACGGCCAGCCGCTGAATATCGGCTATATCAACCTGCCGCTCATACTTCCAACGCAGGACTCGGTTGGGGAATTTAAAGTCCAGTACAACAATCTCGGGCCGGATTGGGGCAAGTTCTCCGGGGGAGTCATTAACCTGAGCACCAAATCGGGAACGAACGAATGGCACGGTTCCGCGTATGAGTTCCTGCGCAACAAAGTTTTGAACGCGAACCAGTTTTTTGCCAATAAGGCCGGCATCCCGCGATCGCCGTTCACTCAGAATCAGTACGGAGCAACCATAGGCGGCGCTCCACTTAAAGACAAGCTTTTCGCCTTTTTCAGTTGGGAAAAGTTCAGCTTGCGCCAGGGGACGGTGTTCACGACCACGGTTCCGACGCTTGCAGAGCGCTCGGGCGATTTCTCCGCTGCCGGCCTTCCAAGGATCTTCGACCCACTCTCCGTAAATCCTGCTTGCCCTCCGGGCAGCACTTGCCCCCGCACGCAACTTACGTTCAACGGCACACCCAATGTCATTGATCCAGCTCGCGTCAATCCGACTTCCAAGTTTTTGCTAGGTTTGATTCCGAATCCAACCAACAGCGCCACAGTGAACAACTTCGTAAAAGCAACGGGTCTGGGCGGTGATAGTGACGAATACGTTCCCCGCGTGGACTACAAGATCAACGACAAAAGCCGTATCTTTGGCCGTTACAGTTATTGGAAGCTGGCGGACCTGCCGCGCGACCCATTTGGCACAGGCCTCTGCCAGGATCGCTGCACCGAGACTTATCACACCCATGCCTTGGCGATCGGTTACAACTACAACCTGACTTCAGCGACGACGCTGGATGTCAATGTGAGCGCCAGCCGGTTCAAGTACCTCCGTGTACCGGTCAATGCCGGGTTCGACGTCACGAAGGAAGGTTTCCCAGCCGCGTACAATGGCGCAGTCCCCGACATAGAGCGAACCCCCCTCACGCCCTGTTTCGGCATCTCCGACCCAGGGATTACTTGCAGCCAGGGACAGAGCGCGATTTCCGACAATGACACGCAGTACAACTTCTCCCCGCGAGTCACCATGATCCATGGGCGACACACGTTCGTAGCAGGCGCGCAGTTTGAATTGTCCTATGACAATTATTTGCAGACGAACACCGGGGGAGGCCTTATTTCCTTCAATGGGTTCTGGACGGAAGATAACGCGAAGGGCGCTGGCACCGTTGGCACGGGTAGCGATTTCGCCGACTTCCTTCTGGGATTTGGCCTGGGCATTGGGTCCCCTTTGGGCAACCAGACATCGGGCGCCGTGAATATCTCTGGCCCGGTTGCCGGGAAGCAGTTCTACCGGGCCATTTATTTCGGGGACACCTGGAAACTCAGCAATAAGCTGACCCTGAATCTGGGGCTTCGATATGACCTGCAAGGCCCCTGGTCGGAGCGCCACGATCGGTTGACCTACTTTAATCCGAGTGTTGCGAATCTGACGGTTGCAGGATGCGGCGGGAGCCTTGGGAGTCCCTGTTCCGGGGAGCTGTTCCTAGTCAAGACCGGCGTGAACGGTGGCAGAAACAATCTGCCGCTGGACACCAAAAATATCATGCCGCGTCTGGGCGTAGCCTATAGTCTTGACCAAAAGACGGTGATGCGTGCCGGGTACGGAATATTCTTTATTCCCAACTTTGTATCCTTTGGCGTCAACCCCTACATTGACCCCGTCAGTAGTTCTACGAACCCCTTCTTTTCGAGTAATAATGGCGGTTTAACTCCTGCCAGCAGGCTGGACGCCAGCAACTGTACGTTGTCGGCTCCGGGAGCCGCCAATTTTAGTTGCGCGACCCCGGGTCCGTTTGGCGCCACGCTGGTGGTCCCACCCGGCCGAAACCCTCAACCTTCGGCGTCGGGTTACGCTCTCTCTTTGCAGAATTTCTCAGCAACGGGGTATACAGTGCAGAGGAATGGGTCCGTGCAGCAATGGAATTTGGATGTCCAGCGCGAACTGCCAGCTGGTTTGTTTGTCGATGTGGCATACGCTGGAGCCCATGGAGTGCACTTGCCGCAGTTCAACACGAATATAAACCAGATCCCAGACGGCTTGATTGCAGCGGCCGCTGCGCAAGCCGCTCAAGGCCAAACACCCACGATTGCTCAGGTCGTCCCCGCGGCAAACTACCCCTTTACTCCGGCTCTTTCTGGAAGTTTGGCGAAGGGTTTCCTTGTTCAGGGTCAGCTTGATCGGCCCTTCCCGCAATACACAGGGCTGAACCTCAACGGGCAGGGTTGCTGTGGCAGCACCTATCACTCCCTGCAGGCCACCCTAGTGAGGCGGTTCGCAGGCGGCGGTACCATGCTGGTGGCCTACACCAACGCCAAGCTCCTCGCTAACACAGACTCTCTGACGTCCTGGCTGGAGGGAGGGGGCACCGGGGGCGTGGGACAAGTTCAGGATTGGAACAACCTCAAGGCAGAGCGGTCCCTGGCTTCCCAGGATGCCTCGCAGCGCCTGGTGATCAGCTACGTGCTGGATCTGCCCTTCGGCCATGGTAAGCAGTTCCTGAGTGACATGAGCGGAGTTAGCGACAAGCTCGTGTCAGGATGGGGCATCGATGGTGTCACGATCTTCCAGCGCGGCTTCCCCCTGAAGATCAGCTACGGGGGATCAACTCCGCTTTCGTCGTTGGGCCTTGGAATTGGAACCTTGAGGCCCAACGTCGTGGCAGGTTGTAATAAGGGGACACCCTCGGGTGTATCTCAGCTAAGCGAGTGGTTTAACACGGCATGCTTCACAGCACCCCCGGACTGGGGTTTCGGCACCGAGTCACGTGTGGATTCAACTCTTCGGCAGAAGGGCGTTAACAACTTCGACTTTTCCATTTTCAAAAGAACGACCTTCGGGCCGAGCGAGCGCATGAACGTGGAGTTCCGCACGGAGTTCTTCAACATCTTCAACCACCCGCAGTTTGCCGCGCCAAATACGACTTTGGTGTCACCCAACTTCGGGGTCGTAACCAGCACGCTCGGCAATCCGCGGCTCGTTCAGTTCGCATTGAAGTTTGCATTCTAATCTCACGCCAGCGCGAAGGGTGAATGCCGATAAAGCATTCACCCTTCCGCCGGACTTACCATAACCTCGAGGACTCTCTTTCCTGCTCTCCTCGTTGGTTGACCGCGCGTGTTTGCCGCTCTGTGATAGCCTAGCCACTTGAGCATCGCGATCTTCCGCGTTTAAATTTGAGGTCGGCTGCGTGAGTGGGTCTGGAGTCGCCAAGAACGAGTTGGCTCACCGAGTGTCACGGCGCGCTTTTCTAAATGGTGGGACATTTGCATCTCTTGCCGCTTTGCTGGGACCGGTGTTCGAAGTAAAGCTGCCTCGCGGAATCGACTTCACGCTACAAAACTCACCTACGGCGCAGAAATACCTGATTGAAACCATGCCTGGCGGCGTGGCCTTGTTCGACTACAACGGCGACGGACTTCTGGACATATTCCTGGTGAATGGGGGGCGGCTCCGGAATCCGATGCAAACGCCGGAGAATTTTGACCGGCGCGATCCGCGGTATTGGAACCGCCTGTACCGGCAGAACCGCGACGGCAGCTTCACGGATGTAACTGAAGCGGCGGGTTTGGCCAATGCGGGAAACGGCAACTATGGCATGGGAGTCGCGGTGGGCGACTACGACAATGATGGCCGTCCAGACCTGTACGTGACGAGCTACGGCAAAAATATTTTGTACCACAACAACGGAGACGGCACCTTCACGGACGTCACGGAGAAAGCAGGAGTGGCCGGCGGCGGGTGGTCGGTGTCGGCAGGATTTTTCGACTATGACAACGACGGACGCCTGGACTTGTTTGTAACGCGCTACATGGAATGGGACACGAAGCATAGCAAGATCTGCGGCGGCGACTGGCACACGTACTGTCCACCAGCGGAATTCCCGGCGACGACGAGCATTCTTTATCACAATCGAGGGGACGGGACGTTTGAAGACGTCAGCGTACGCTCGAGAATAGCGGCAAAAAAAGGGCGCGCGCTGGGCGTGGCCTTCGCGGATTACGACGACGACGGCTACACCGATATTTTCGTTTCCAACGACGGCATGCAGCAGTATCTGTA
>WNFF01003188.1_pt1 | contig 13461 bp, 7 predicted proteins | sample 5400441 | NCBI WGS metagenome assembly WNFF01 (sample SAMN13153345, study PRJNA577476) | soil metagenome | isolation source: 120 cm saprolite under Douglas fir tree site 2 hole 3 replicate 1 | place: USA:California | collected 2015-04-18
GGCACCGGCGTTGGCGGTACCTGGTACTGGAACCGCTATCCAGGGTGTCGCTGCGACGTCGAAAGCATGGAGTATTCGTATTCCTTTTCCGATGAGCTGCAGCAGGAATGGCATTGGCCCGAGCGCTACGGCACGCAACCTGAGATCCTGCGTTACATCAACCATGTGGCCGACCGCTTTGACCTCAGGCGCGACATCGAGTTCGACACCCGGGTCAAGGAGGCGTCCTTCGATAGTAAGACGAGCACCTGGACCGTGAAGACTGACAAAGGTAATACCGCGACCGCGCGCTTTTGCATCATGGCGACGGGCAATCTTTCGACGCCTCGGACGCCGACCTACCCCGGTTTGGAGAGCTTCAAGGGGAAGTGGTATCATACCGGCTTATGGCCTCATGAAGGAGTTGATTTCACCGGATTGCGAGTAGGAGTCATTGGAACGGGCTCGTCGGGCGTCCAATCGATACCCATCATCGCAAAGCAGGCGAAGCATCTATACGTCTTTCAGCGAACAGCTAATTTCAGCTTGCCCGCGCGAAATGCGCCGCTGGATAGCGCGAAGGAGCGCGCGCACAAAGCGCAGTACCCCGAGCGGCGTCGCGCCGCCTTCGAGACGCCCTTCGGAATCGCCGGCTACCCGCCGCCCGTGAAGTCTGCGCTCGAGGCAACCGAGGAGGAACGGCGGCAGGCCTACGATGCGAAATGGGCCGAGGGTGGCAGCATCAGCTTCCTATATTCGTTTACCGATCTGTTGCTCAGCAAAGAATCCAACCAAACGGCATCAGAGTTCGTGCGCCAGAGGATCCGCGCCGCGGTCAAAGATCCCAGAACCGCGGAGCTGCTGTGTCCCAACGATCACCCGATCGGCACCAAACGGTTGATTCTCGATACCGACTACTACGAGACCTACAATCGCGACAACGTCACCTTGGTAGATATCAAAAGCAAGCCGATCGCAGAGATTACACCGAGCGGACTGCGCACGGCCGATGCCGACTACGCGCTCGATGCGATCGTCTTTGCAACCGGCTTCGATGCCATGACGGGGGCGATGAAAGAGATCGATATTCATACGGATGCCGGAATGTCGATCAGAGCGAAGTGGGAGCACGGCCCGCGAACGTATCTCGGGATCATGATCGCCGGGTTTCCGAATCTATTTATGATTACCGGCCCGCAGAGCCCCGGCGTCAAAAGTCAGATGATATTGGCCTGCGAGCAGCACGTTGATTGGATAGCCGATTGCGTGCAGTACGTACGCAGCCGCGGGTTTTCGCGGATAGAAGCGCAGGAGGATGCCGAGGACGCTTGGCTGCAGCATAACAATGCGGTTGCGGATCGTACGCTCTATCCGCTAGCGAACTCATGGTATGTCGGCGCCAATATCCCGGGGAAGCCACGCGTATTCATGCCGTATGTCGGCGGCGTCAGCGCATACAAGAAGAAATGTGATGAGGTCGCGGCCAGCGGATACGAAGGCTTTCGCTTTGATTTCTACGTCGACGAGCAGCGGTTTGCGGCAAATTGATCGTACCGATAACCTCCTGCTCACGGTAATTTGACCAGAGCGCTGGCCATCACGCTGCTCCAAGTCTCGATTCAGCGTTATCCGCGCTTGCCGACCCCACACGCCGGGCAATTTCGGGGTCGCTCTTGACCCCACACCTTTCCACCAACCGCGAAATTGGCCTGCTCGTGAGGCGGCTGGTCCCAAGATCGGGGGCGCACTCACATCCTCTTCGCGACCGCGACGAGTTCGAGAAGCCGATCAAACGACCAATCTGGCATCACATTTGCTCGACTGGCCGCGACAGAGCGCGGGACGGCCGGTTTGGCGGGTTATCTGAAAGTGCTGGTAGCGGATTCCAACGCCGAGCGCGCGGCGCTGCTCGAAGAGCGCCTCCGCGAGATCAGCGATGCCGTGATCCGGCGCGTACCGACCGGTGGCTCCCTGCTCGACGCCGTGGCGGCCGAAATACCCGACGTGGTCATCGTCGATATGGCTCGCCCGGATCGCGATGCGCTCGACGACCTGCGCCGAGTCAGCACCGACAATCCGCGACCGGTGGTCATGTTCGTGGATCGCGACGATCGCGCCTTTATGGAAGACGCCATCGCTGCCGGGGTCAGCTCGTACAATGTGGTCGGTGCAGCCTTCCCGGACGTCAAGCCGATCGTCATGGCAGCCGTCGTGATCTTTCGCAAATACCAGCAACTCGCGACCGATCTGCACCAGGCGAGGACGAGCCTGATGGAGCGGGAGACGATCGATCATGCCAAGGCTCTCCTGATGAAGGAGCGCAATGTCGACGAGCCGCAGGCGTATCGCTGGCTGCGACGCAAGGCGATGAACGAGAGCAAGCGCATCGCGGTTGTCGCTGCGGAGCTGCTCGGCTCGGCAAAGCCGGAGGGAACACAAGAATGACGGCCGGATCGGTATTCCGGATCGGCTTGCTGCGCCTGACCGACGCGGCGCCGCTGATCGTCGCGCAGGAATGCGGCTATTTCGCCGCGGAAGGGCTCGAGGTGGCGCTGTCGGTCGAGCCATCGTGGGCGAACATCGCCGACAAGCTTTGCTACGGTCTGCTCGATGGCGCGATGCTGCTGCCGCCGCTGGCCCTTGCGCTGCGGTTCGGTCTGAGCGGCAGTGCAGGGCCCGAGAAGATCATCGTGCCGGCGGCGCTGAGCCTCAACGGCAATACGGTGACCCTGTCCAAGCGCTGGAGTACGGCAATCGCAGGCGGCGACACCGCCTCTCTCGGCGAGCTTTCAGCTGTCGAGACGGCGCAACGGTTTGCGACGGTCCTGCGCCGAAGCCGCGAAAAGCCGCATCTTGCTGTGGTCCACACGTTCTCGACGCATAACTTGTTGCTGCGCTACTGGCTTGCGACAGCCGGGATCGACCCGGATCGCGATGTGACCTTTAGCGTGGTGCCGCCGGCCCAGACTGTCGAGGCGATGGCCGCCAATAGAATCGATGGGTTTTGTGCGGGCGCGCCGTGGGGCGAGGTCGCCGCTCGCGCTGGGCTCGGCCACGCCGTCGCGACATCGCATGCGATCTGGAACAACGGTGCAGAGAAGGTCTTTGCGGTGCGCCAGGTCCTCGCCGACCAATCCCCCAGCCGACTCCAGGCGGCATTGCGGGCATTGCTGCGTGCCGCCGGGTATTGCGATATGCCGGCGAACGCTCAGGCGGTTGCCGCGTTGCTGTCACAGGAGAAGTATCTCGACCTGCCGGCAGAGATCCTCCAGACATCGCTACCCGGCGCGGCCTCGCGCCGGTCGGGGGGATCGTTCGCCAACGCCGACGAATCGGTGTTCTTCGCCAATGCTGCCAATTTCCCGTGGCGGTCGCATGCGCAATGGTTTCTGCGCGAGATGACGCGGTGGGGCTACCTTGGCGTCGACGCCGACCTGGCAACCGCGACCGCGATCTTTCGCCCGGAGCTTTATGCGCAGGCCGCGCGGTCGCTCGGGCTCGCGGTGCCGGCAGCGGGGGTCAAGAGCGAAGGGCAGCATGGCGGGCCGTGGCTGCTGCCGGCGTCGCCGGCACCGATCGCGATGGGACCGGATAGCTTCCTCGACGGCGCACGCTTCGATCCGGCGCCGTAAAGCCATCTCCATTTTTGCACTGCACAAAATTGTGGCCGGCTTCGCTCATTAACTGAGCAGCCGCAACATCGGGCTGCGCGCCGAGCCAGGGATTTCCCGGCAAACACGGCTGGCACGCCATTTGCGGAGAGTAGTGCGCTCCCGGTGGCGCGAATGCCCTGGGGGCTGGTCGGCCCCAATGGCGGGGCTTTCCACCACGGGCGGTTAGCTCCGTCCAGATCACCACTTCGTGGGCCAAGGGCGGTCCGCGGCGGACGATCGGATCCGCCGGTGCAAACGATCGACATTCTCATCGGGCTGGCAATGCGCCGCGGCGCATCGCCGGAGTTTTGGCGCCGCTTGGCGGGCGACTCGCGATCGGCGTCGATGGTGAGGCGTGGCACTGGATGGTGGCTGCGCCGGATGCGCCCCCTTGAACCCAAATTGACCGGAAAAGGACACCCCTGATGCGCAAGCTCGACGCCTGGATTTCGCACTGGAATCCGGAAGATGAAAAGTTCTGGAATTCCACCGGCAAGGCGATTGCCCGTCGCAACCTGATCTGGTCGATTTTTGCCGAGCATCTCGGGTTCTCGATCTGGCTGGTCTGGAGCATCGTCGCGACAAAGCTGCCGCAGGCCGGCTTTCACTTCACGACAGACCAGCTGTTCCAACTGGTGGCGGTTCCCGGGCTGATCGGCTCGCTGATGCGCTTTCCCTACACCTTCGCGGTGACGAATTTCGGCGGGCGGAACTGGACAATCTTCAGTGCGGCGGTGCTGTTCATCCCGACGATCGCCCTCGCCTATTTCGTGACCCAGCCGGACACACCGTTCTGGCTGATGCTGATCGTGGCGGCGACGGCCGGCCTTGGCGGCGGCAATTTCGCGTCGAGCATGGCGAACATCTCGTTCTTCTATCCGGACCGGATGAAGGGCTGGGCGCTCGGCCTCAACGCAGCGGGCGGGAATATCGGCGTCAGCGGCGTCCAGTTGCTGACGCCGATTCTGATGGGGTTCGGTTTTGTCAGCCTCTATTTGGCGGACCCTGGCCCGGGAGGCCTCTACCTGCAGAACGCCGGGCTGATCTGGCTGCTGCCACTGACGATCGCGGTAATCGGCGCCTTTTTGTTCATGAACAACCTGACCGAGGCGCGCTCGACGTTCAAGGATCAGCTCATCATCGTCAAGCGTAAGCACACCTGGGTCATGTCCTATATCTATATCGGGACGTTCGGCTCCTTCATCGGCTACTCGGCGGCGTTCCCGTTATTGCTCAAGACGCAGTTCCCGGCGATCACCGTCGCCATCGCCTTCCTCGGGCCGTTGGTTGGTTCCCTCGCGCGCCCGCTCGGCGGTTTGCTTGCCGATAAGATCGGCGGCGCGAAGGTGACGTTCTGGAATTTCATCGCGATGGGCGCCGCGACGGCCGGCGTCATGTACTTCGTCGAAATCAAGAGCTTTGCCGGTTTCCTGACGATGTTCCTCATCCTGTTCGTGACAACCGGCATCGGCAACGGCTCGACCTATCGGATGATCCCGTCGATCTTCCGCGAGGAGAAGCTGAGGGCGGCGAAGGGCTCAGGCGATGCGGGCCGGCTGGCGGCGATCAAGGCGGCCGCGATCGAGAGCGCCGCCGCGCTCGGTTTCATCGGAGCGGTCGGCGCCTGCGGCGGCTACCTGATCCCGCGCGGCTTCGGCGCCTCGATTGCCAATACCGGCGGACCCCACCTGGCGCTCGCGATATTCCTGATGTTCTACGTCAGCTGCATCGCGCTGACCTGGTGGTATTACATGCGCAGGAGCTTTCTTGCCCGGCAGGCGCCAAGCCTGGCCGAAGCGCGCGTCTGAGGCGGCGATGGGCAATATTCGGCCTTGCCGCGAGCGCCTCGTTGTCATCGGCAACGGGATGGCCGGAATGCGCACGGTCGAGGAGTTGCTGGCCTGCGCTCCCGACCGCTACGCCATCACCGTCGTCGGCGCCGAGCCGCACCCGAACTACAACCGCATCCAGTTGTCCTCGGTGCTGGCCGGCGAGAAGACGGTCGCCGAGATCGTCATCAACCCTGCGGACTGGTACGACGAGCACGGCATCCGGCTGATCGCCGGGCAGCCGGTTGACGCGATCGACCGCGCCGCGAAAACGGTGACGGTCGCCGGTGGGGAGACGGTGCCATACGACAAGCTGCTGCTCGCCACCGGCTCCAAGCCCCTGGCGCCGCCGATTCCGGGGCTGGGCCTGCCCGGGGTGCGCGCCTTCCGCGACATAACCGATGTCGAGACGATGATCGACGCGGCCGCGACCCAGCGGCGCGCCGTCGTGATCGGCGGCGGCCTCCTCGGCCTCGAAGCGGCCTGGGGGTTGAAGCGCCGGGGCATGTCGGTCGCGGTCGTGCATCTGATGCCGAGCCTGATGGAGCGCCAGCTCGATGCAGCGGCGGGCGAGCTGTTGCAGCGCGATCTCGATGCGCGCGGCATCGCCTTTTTTACCAACGGCCAGACCGAGGAAATCCTCGGAACCGACAAAGCCGAAGGCGTCGTCCTCGCCGACGGGCGCGAGATCCCGGCCGATTTGGTCGTGTTGGCGATCGGCATCCGCCCCAATATCGACCTGGCGCGCGCCGCCAAGCTCGACGTCAACCGCGGCATCCTGGTCGGCGACGACATGGCGACGAGCGACGCCGAAATCTACGCGGTCGGCGAGTGCATAGAGCATAACGGCCAAGTGTTTGGCCTGATCGCGCCGATCTGGGAGCAGGCCAGGGTGTGCGGGGCGCGTCTCGCCGGCAACAATGTTGCGGTCTATGTGCCGCCGCCGGTCTACACCAGCCTCAAGATCACCGGCATCGACGTATTCTCGGCCGGCGCCCTGGGGGCGGCGGACGATAGCGACGACGAGATCACGCTGCACGACGCCAAGCGCGGCGTCTACAAGAAGGTCGTGCTGCGCGATGGCAAGGTCGTCGGCACCGTGCTCTACGGCAATGTCGCGGACGGGCCCTGGTACGTACGGCTGATGCGCGACAAAACCGATGTCTCGCCGTTCCGCGACCAGCTGGTGTTTGGTCGCGCTTTCGCCGAGCAGGCTGGCCTCGCACCGCCGCCGGTCGATATTTCGGCGATGGCCGACACCGAGCAGATCTGCGGGTGCAACGGGGTCTCGAAAGGGACGATCTGTCGGGCCATTCTCGACAAGGATCTTCAGACGCTCGACGCCGTGCGCGCGCACACCAAGGCGTCGTCATCGTGCGGCTCGTGCACCGGCAGCGTCGAAGCGATCCTGGCGCATCTGCGGGGCGGCGCGGTGGTCCGGCGCGACGACCCGCCGCTGTGCAAATGCACCGAGCACGGCCACGATGCGGTGCGCCGCGCCATCCTCGAACAAAAGCTCAAGACGATTGCCGAAACCCGCACAGCGCTCGGCTGGAAAACCGCCGACGGCTGCCAGAAATGCCGGCCGGCGCTGAATTACTTCCTGCTCTGTGCCTGGCCCGACACCTACCGCGACGACCCGCAATCGCGCTTCATCAACGAGCGGGCGCACGCCAACATCCAGAAGGACGGCACTTTTTCGGTCGTGCCGCGGATGTGGGGCGGCCTGACCAACCCGCGCGAGCTGCGGGCGATCGCCGACGCCGCGGAAAAATACGGCGTGCCGACGGTCAAGGTCACCGGCGGCCAGCGCATCGACATGCTCGGCGTCAAGAAGGAGCAGCTCCCGGCGATCTGGGCGGACCTGACCGATGCGGGGCTGGTCTCCGGACACGCCTACGCCAAGGGGCTGCGCACCGTGAAGACCTGCGTGGGCAAGGAATGGTGCCGGTTTGGGACGCAGGACTCGACGGGGCTCGGCGTCAAGATCGAGAAGATGTGCTGGGGCTCGTGGACGCCGCACAAGGTCAAGCTCGCCGTCTCGGGCTGCCCGCGCAATTGTGCCGAGGCGACGATCAAGGATGTCGGCGTGGTCTGCGTCGAGGCCGGCTATGATGTCGTGGTCGGCGGCAATGGCGGGGTCGAGGTCCGCGTCACCGACCAGCTCGTGCGGCTCGCCTCGGAAGCCGAGGTGTTGGAGCATGTCGGCGCCTTCTTGCAGCTCTACCGCGAGGAGGCACGCTATCTCGAACGTACCGCGCCGTGGGTGGCCCGGGTCGGCATCGATTACGTGCGGCGGCGGATCGTCGACGACCATGAAGGGCGGCGCGCATTACACGACCGCTTCCTGTTCTCGCAGCTTTTCGTGCAGATCGATCCGTGGGCGCAGCGCGCCGGCGGCGCCGCGGCGCACGAATACCGGGTCCTCGCAGAGGTGGAATGAGGCGATGCCGACCAAAAGCTGGATTGAGGTCGGTCGTCTCGATGATATTCCGCGGCGCGGCGCCCGCCGGGTGACACGGCCCGCAGGGTTGCTGCCGATCGCGGTCTTCCGCACCGCCGACGACGAGATCTTCGCGCTGGTGGATCGCTGTCCGCATCGCGGCGGCCCGCTCTCCGAAGGCATCGTGCAGGGCTGCGCCGTCGCCTGCCCGCTGCATGGCTGGGTTATCGAGCTCGATTCCGGCCAAGCTGAAGCCCCCGATTTGGGCTGTACGCAAACCGTCGAGGTACGGCTCTCGAGGGGCCGGATCCTGCTGTCGCTGCCGCGGATCGAAGCGGTTGCCGGGCTGCGATGGGCAGCGGCGTGACGGTCGCCGGGATGGTGCGCACCACCTGTCCCTACTGCGGCGTCGGTTGCGGGCTGACCGTCGCCGCGGACGGCACGATTGCCGGCGACCCGGAGCATCCCGCCAATCGCGGCCGCCTGTGCTCGAAGGGGGCGGCCCTGGGCGACACGCTCGCCCCTGCCGGGCGCCTGTTACACCCGCAGATCGACGGCCGGCCCGCGACCTGGCACGAGGCACTCGATCGCGTCGCCGGTACGTTTGCGCGCACGATTGCCGAGCACGGCCCGGATGCGGTGGCGCTCTATGTCTCCGGCCAGTTCCTGACCGAGGATTACTACGTCGCCAACAAGCTGATGAAAGGCTTCATCGGCACCGGCAATATCGACACCAATTCGCGGCTGTGCATGGCATCGTCGGTCGCGGGGCATATCCGCGCCTTCGGCGAGGATCTGGTCCCCGGTTGTTATGAGGATGTCGAGGCGGCCGATCTCGTCGTGCTGGTCGGCAGCAATGCGGCGTGGTGCCACCCGGTGCTGTACCAGCGCCTTGCCGCGGCAAAGGAAGCGCGCGGCACCAGGGTTGTCGTGATCGATCCGCGCCGCACCCCGACCAGCGATATTGCCGATCTGCATCTGCCGGTCCGCCCCGGTTCCGACGTCGCGCTGTTCGCGGGCTTGTTGGTCCATCTGGCGGAGACCGGCCGGTGCGACCGCGACTGGATCGGAGCCCATACGAACGGCTTTGCCGCCGCGCTTGATGCGGCGAAGGCGGCCGCGCCGTCGGTCGCCGCTTCCGCCGCCACGGCCGATATCCCGCCCGCCGATCTGGCCAGGTTCCATGAGTGGTTCGCGGCCACCGAGCGCGTCGTCACGCTCTATTCGCAGGGCGTGAACCAGTCGTCGGCCGGGACCGACAAGGTCAACGCGATCATCAACTGCCATCTCGCGACCGGACGCATCGGGCGGCCGGGCATGGGGCCGTTCTCGCTGACCGGGCAGCCGAATGCGATGGGCGGCCGCGAGGTCGGCGGGATCGCAAACCAGCTCGCCGCCCATATGAGCTTCGCGAGCGAAGGCGATGTCGGTCGGGTGCGGCGGTTCTGGAAGGCGCCGCGCATGGCGACCCGGCCCGGCCTCAAGGCCGTCGAGTTGTTCGACGCGGTGCTGGACGGCAGGGTCAAGGCCCTGTGGATCCTCGGCACCAACCCGGCCGCCAGCATGCCGCGGGCAGAGCGGGTGCGCGAGGCGCTCGCCGCCTGTCCGTTGGTTGTCGTCAGCGATTGCTGGCCCACCGATACGACGCGCTTCGCCGATGTCGTGCTCCCGGCGGCCGGGTGGGGGGAGAAGGACGGCACGGTAACCAATTCGGAACGCTGCATCGCGCGCCAGCGTGCCTTCCTCGCGCCGCCCGGGGAGGCGCGGCCGGATTGGTGGATGATCACCGAGGTGGCAAGACGCATGGGCTGGGAGGTCGCTTTTCCGTACCGTTGCCCGGCCGACATCTTCCGCGAGCACGCGGCGCTGTCCGCCTTCGAGAATCGCGGAACATCGCACCGCGTGTTCGATATTGGCGCGCTTTCCGAATTGAGCGATGCGGAGTACGACCGGCTGCCGCCGCTGCAGTGGCCGCTGCCGCGCGGGACTTCACCACCGTGGGTGGGTGCCAGGCGGCTCTTTGGACACGGCGAAAGATTTCCGACCGTTGACGGCCGCGCCCGCTTCGTGGCGACGCCGTACCGGCCGCCGGCCTACCTTGCCGACGAAACTTGGCCATTGCTGCTGAACACCGGCCGGGTCCGCGACCAGTGGCACACGATGACGCGAACCGGTCTTGCGCCGCGGCTGATGGCACATCGGCGCGAGCCGTTGCTCGATGTGCACCCGGACGACGCCGCGCGGCTCGGCTTGGTCGAGGGCGGCTTCGCACGAGTCGAGAGCCGCCATGGAGAGACAGTGCTGCCGACGCGGCTCTCGGCTGATCAACGGCTTGGCGAGGTGTTTTCCCCGATGCATTGGACCGACCGGTTCACCTCGGCCGGACCGGTCAATCGGCTGGTCGGAGCCGCGACGGATCCGATTTCCGGGCAGCCCGAATTGAAGGCGACCCCGGTACGGGTGATTCCGGTCGCGCCGCTGTGGCGTGGGCTGGTGCTGCGGCATTCCGAACGAGTGCCGGACGGGCCGTATTACTGGGCGCGCGTGCCGCTCGAAGAGGGCCACGCCTTCGATCTCGCCGGCTGGGTCCCGCTGCCGAGCGGTCGCGGCACCGAGGCTTGGGTCGCGGGACTGCTGGATGCGCCGACCGCGCCCGAGCTGGTCATCTACGCCGACCCCGGCCGCGGCATCTTTCGCTACGCCAGCCTGGTCGCGGGCCGCCTCGATGCGTGCCTGTTCCTCGCCCGCAGCGCAGCAGCGCTGCCATCGCGCGATGCGGTGGCAGCGCTGCTGGGCTCCGCGATCGAACCGGAGATGCGCAGCTCTCTGCTTGCCGGAAATCCCGCTGGCATCGCGTCGGCAAACGATGCCGGCCGCACGATCTGCGCCTGTTTCGGGGTCGGCTTGCGCACCTTGCATCAGACGATTTCGGACCGTCGGCTGACCAGCCTCGCCGAGATCGGCGCCGCGTTGCGCGCCGGCACGAATTGCGGATCCTGCATTCCGGAGCTCAAAGCTCTCCTGAGCGATGCCTGTAGCGCCAATAGCACGGCTACCTAGGGGCGACAGCGTGCTTCAGCACCATGTCCGCCGCTTTTTCGCCGATCATGATCGATGGCGCGTTGGTATTGCCCGATGTGAGCGTCGGCATGATTGAGGCGTCGGCGACCCGCAGCCGTTCGACGCCATGGACCCGAAGCTGAGCGTCGACGACCGCCATCGCATCGGAGCCCATCTTGCAGGTCCCGACCGGGTGGTAGGTCGTTTCCGCCGCCTTTTTGACCCAGTCCAATATTTCGTCGTCGGTGGTCCGATCGGCGCCGGGGGCGATTTCGGTTACCTGGAACGGGGCCATCGCGGGCGCGGTCATGATCGCGCAGGCGATGCGGACGGCGCGCACGGTCAGTTCCGCATCGGGCGGCGCCGACAGGAAGTTGAAGTTGATCGCCGGCGGCCGGTGCGGATCGGCCGCGGTGATGTGGATGTGCCCCTTGCTTTCGGGGCGCATCGGGTGAGCGTACAAGGTCACGCCGGACTGCCGGGAGATCCTCGGGCCTTTGGGTCCCGGTTCCATCAGCATCGGGATCAAGCCGAGCATCAGGTCCGGCGCCTCGAGGCCTTCGCGCGAACAGACGAAGGCGCGCATCGGCGCTCCCACCATGGCGAGCATGCCCTTGCGGAAGACGGCGTAACGCAACGCCTGATGCACGAGACCGAGGCCGCGCCCGCGGTCGTTGAAGGTGATGCCCTTCTTGCCGATCCGCCAGCGCGTGCGCGGCACGTAATGGTCGCGCAGGTTCTCGCCGACTCCGGGCAGCGCGTGGCGCACCTCGATGCCGAGATTGCGCAGGCGCTCGGGCTGGCCGATGCCGGACAACTCCAGCAATTGTGGCGAGTTGATCGTGCCGGCGCTGACCACGACTTCGCCTGCCGCCGCGGCCTCGCGCACATCGTCGCCGACCGAATAGCGGATTCCGGCGCAGCGCTTGCCGTTGAGGACGAGGGCCCGGGTCAACGCGCCCGTCTCGATATGCAGGTTCTCGCGGTTGCGGATCGGGTCGAGGTAGCAGCGGGCCGTGCTCATCCGGCGGCCGGCGGCGATGGTCGCCTGGCTCATCGCGATGCCTTCCTGGCTGGCGCCGTTGTAATCCGGGTTGTGCGGGATCCCGACCTCGCCCGCGGCCTTGATTATCGTGGCGAAAATCGGATCGCGCGGCGCCGGATTGGTGACGCGCAGCGGGCCTCCCCGGCCGCGGAAGGCGTCATCGCCGCCACCCTCATAGGCCTCCATCCGCCTGAAGAAGGGCAGGACGTCTTCGTAGCTCCAGCCCGGGTTGCCCATCTGCGCCCAGGTATCGAAATCCTGCGACTGGCCGCGCACGAAGGCCATGCCGTTGATCGCGCTGGAGCCGCCGAGCAATTTGCCGCGCGGCACCGGGAGACGGCGGCCATTGGTGTTTGCCTCAGGCTCCGAGGAATAGAGCCAGTTGGCCGCGGGATTGGTGATCAGCCGGGCCATGCCGACCGGGATCCAGGACCAGGGGTGGCTCGCCGCACCCGCTTCCAGCAGCAGCACCTTGTTGCGTGGGTCCGCGGAAAGCCGGTGCGCCACCGCCGCGCCGGCCGATCCGGCGCCGACAACGATGTAGTCATAGGTCTTCATATCGCGTGCTCTCGCAAATCGGGTCCAACCCCGACTGTCGGTTTTAATACACGGGCTTGCTCAAGAGTCGATCGGGTTATGCCGCACCAACCGAGGGCCTAGCCGGCGACGGCCCGGCCGTTCTTCGGCGTCGCGGGACCCTGGCCGAAGGGACGTCCTCGCTCAGCCGGAGTTGAGGTCTCCGTCCGGCGGGAATTGGGTGATCCCGACAGCGCTTTCTGCTATCGTTCACGAGGCGGGGAAGCCTGATCAGCCGCATCCTCCTGCGCGAAACGTTCTTTATGCGCGACGTGCCGCGCGTCTCCCCACTGAGGGAGTCAGACAATGCGCTGCCCGAGCTGCGGCGAAGTAAATCCAGACGGCAACAAGTTCTGCGGCGAGTGCGGCACCGCGCTGTCGCCTCGGGCCGGAGCCGTACGCTCGACGAGACCGGCGGCCGAGCGTCGCCACTTGACGATAATGTTCTGCGATCTCGTCGATTCGACGCCACTGTCGCGCCGTCTCGACCCGGAGAAGTTGCGCGACGTCATCCGGACCTATCGCGAATGCTGCGCACAAATCATCGGTGCGCATAAAGGCACCGTAGCCAGATATGCCGGCGACGGCATCTTGGCATATTTTGGCTATCCGGAAGCCCATGAGGACGCCGTCGACCGCGCCATTCGGGCGGCTCTCGAGATAACCCGCTTGGTGCCGCAGGTCGAGGTTCCCGATCAGGCATTGCAGGTTCGCCTGGGCATCGCCACCGGCCTCGTCGTCGTTGGCGAAGCGCCGAACCTGGCAGCGCGGCTGCAGGCGCTTGCCGAGCCCGGTTGGGTGATGATTTCGGACGCCACGCGACTTCTCGCCGGCGAGCTGTTCGAATACGCCGATCTCGGCGAGCAGCCGATCAAG
>WNFF01009629.1_pt1 | contig 13461 bp, 13 predicted proteins | sample 5400441 | NCBI WGS metagenome assembly WNFF01 (sample SAMN13153345, study PRJNA577476) | soil metagenome | isolation source: 120 cm saprolite under Douglas fir tree site 2 hole 3 replicate 1 | place: USA:California | collected 2015-04-18
GGATACCGGCGGAAAATACGCCGGGACCGTGTCCGGGATGATGAACATGGCCGGCAACATTGGCGGGGCGCTTTCTCCCTTGGTGTTCGCCTATTTGGCCCAGTACGCCAACTGGCAGGCGCCGTTCATCGTGGCGGCCAGCTTGCTCGTCGTCGGCTCCGCCATATGGGCGTTCTGGCTCGATCCCGACCGCTCGGTGGTCGAGCAGCACGACGCGCCGATCGCGATTCCGGCCGCGGCCGAATAGCCCAAGTCCGTAGGCGTCGCCAGCCGTAGCCCGGATGGAGCGCAGCGTAATCCGGGAACAGCCGTGAAACGGATTGGTTTTCCCCGGATTACGCTGCGCTCCATCCGGGCCACATGCTACATGCACACCGTCTTGAACCGTTCAACCGCCGTCGCCAGCACCTCATCGCCCGGCCGTCTCCACCAGTGGTCGGAAAAAATCTCGACCTCCTGGATGCCGTGGTAACCCGCCGCCTCGACCATCCGTCGGATCGCCCCGAAATCTATCACGCCGTCGCCCATCATGCCGCGGTCGGTCAGCATATGCTTGGTCGGCACCAGCCAGTCGCAGATGTGATGCGCGATGATGCGGTTGCCGGCGCGGGCGATTTGGATGCTGAGCTCCGGATCCCACCACACATGATAGGTGTCGATCGCGACGCCCAGCCCCTCATTGCCCAACAGGTCGGCGACGTCGAGCATCTCCCGCAGCGTGGTGATGCAGCCGCGATCGGCCGCATACATCGGATGCATCGGCTCGAGCGCGAGCGGTATGCCGCAGGCCCGTGCATGGGGCAGCACTGCGGCCAGGCCTTCCACGAACATCGCGCGCGCATCAGGCAGGTCGCGCGATTCCGGCGGGAGGCCGCCGCCGATGACGACGATGCCTTCGGCTGCGATCGCCGCCGCCTCGTCGATCATCCGCTTGTTATCGTCAATCGCCGCCTTGACGTTCTCGCGGCCGCCGGCCCCGAACAGCCCGCCGCGGCAATAGCCCGTGACCCGCATCCCGTTGGCATTGAAAATGCGCGCCGATTCCGCAATGCCGGTCTCCTGCACCATCTCACGCCACGGAGCGACGCCCGTGAAGCCGTGGCGGGCGGCCGCCTCCACGGCCTGCGGCAGCTTCCATTGCATGCGCACGGTTGCGAGATTGAGCGAGAGATCGAGGGGCATCGCGGTTCACCTCCGCAAGGAGTGCGTATAAAACAACGGCCCTCATCCTTGTATGGAGCATCGCGAAGCGATGCGTCTCGAAGGATGGCCACAGGCGAGGCCGAGCCCGCGGCCATCCTTCGAGACGCGCGCAAGAGCGCGCTCCTCTGGATGAGGGCCGATGATTCTTGCACGTCTTACCCGGCCAGGAAGTCGAAATCGCAACCCTTGTCGGCCTGAGTCACGCGCTCCACGTAGAGCCGCGCGTAACCGCGCGCCGGTTTGGCAGGCGGCTTCCAGGTGGCGCGGCGTTTCGTGAGCTCAGCCTCATCGACCTCAAGGTCAAGGCGGCGCTTGCCGGCATCGAGCGCGATGATGTCGCCGTCGCGCACCAGCGCCAGCGGACCGCCGGCCGAGGCTTCGGGCGCGACGTGCAGAACCACGGTGCCGAACGCGGTGCCGCTCATGCGGGCGTCGGAAATCCGTACCATGTCGGTGATGCCCTTGGCGCCAAGCTTCTTGGGGATCGGCAGCGCGCCAGCTTCCGGCATGCCGGGCGCGCCGATCGGTCCGGCATTGCGCAGCACCATGACATGCTCGGGCGTGACCGGTAGATCGGGATCGTCGATGCGATCGGCGAGGTCCTGGAGCGACTCGAAGACCAGTGCAGGTCCCCGGTGCGCGCAGAGGCTCGGCGTCGCGGCGGCAAGCTTGATGGCGGCGCCGTCGGGCGCCAAGTTGCCGGAAAGCATGGCAATTGCTTCGCTCGGGCAGACCGGGCGGTCGAGGGGGCGCACCACTTCGTCGTCCGTCCATGCCGGCCAGCGCGCCACGATATCGCCGATGGTTTCGCCGTTGACCGTGGGGGCCGAAAGGTCGAGGTGGTCGCGCAACCGCCGCCACAACGCCGGCAGGCCACCGCCGGAGTGGAAATCCTCCATGAAGAAATTGCCCGCCGGCTTCAGGTTCAGCAGCACCGGCGTTTCGCGGCCGACGGCATCGAGTTCGGCAAGATCGTAGGCGAGCCCGGCACGCCCGGCGATGGCGGCAAGATGCACGATCGCATTGGTCGAACCGCAAGTCGCCTGGAGGATTACCGATGCATTGCGCAGCGCCGCACGGCTGATGATCTGACGCGGGGTCGGCCCGCCCGCAACCGCCATCGTGGCGGCGCGCCTGCCGGTCGCCTCCGCGATGCGGATGCGGTCGGAGGAGACCGCCGGGGCTGTTGCGGCGCCCGGCAACGTAAAGCCGAGGGTCTCGGCAAGGCACGCCATGGTCGATGCCGTGCCCATCACCATGCAGGTGCCGGAGGTCGGCATCAGCTGGTCATGGGCGCGGTCGAGATCGGCGGGAGCGAGTTTGCCGGCCCGGAATGCGGCCCACAGCCGGCGGCAGTCCGTGCAGGCGCCGAGCCGCCCGCCCTCGTGGCGGCCCGCCAGCATGGAGCCGACGGGCAGCACGATGGCCGGCATGTCGGCGCTGATCGCACCCATCAGCTCGGCCGGGATGGTCTTGTCGCAGCCGCCGATCAGCACGACTGCGTCGAGCGGGAGCGCGCGCACCATTTCCTCAACATCCATGGCCATGAGGTTGCGCAGCAGCATGGAGGTCGGGAACGAGAATGCCTCGTGCAGCGACACGGTTGGAAACACGAAAGGCAGCGCGCCCATAAGCCGCACGCCTCGCGCCGCCGCCTCAGCAAGCTGGCCGGCAGTGGCGTGGCAGGGATTGAAATCCGACGCCGTCGACAGAATGCCGACGATCGGGCGATCAAGCGCCTCGTCTGTGAAGCCTGCCCCTTTGAGAAAACCACGGCGCAGGAACAGCGCGAATTCCTCGTCTCCATATTGGGCGAGACGCGACCGCAACCCTTTTTTCATCATGAACCCCGACCGAGCGCAGCTTGCCGCCGCGGGATGTGTAACCCGCGAAAACAGCGGCCGCCACATTGCGCGATCGGGCCGGTGTGCTCAACTGGCAAAAATCAGCGGCGTGATTGGAGTGTTTTTCGATGATGTCGACCACCTCCGTGCTGTCATCGCCCGGCTTGACTGGGCGATGACACTGGAAGGGATGACACCCGCCCAAAATGTGCCCGCCCGGACAGGGGATGTCCGGGCGGGTCTATCAGATCGATGCAGGGTGGATGGGGGGCGCAGCATCGATCGGATATGGGCAACTTTCCTTTTTGGCCTGTCGAGTTCGGGGATATTGGTCTCGACAGACATTGGTGTTGCGGCCTCGGGGAAGGGTTCAATGTTTTTTTGAAAATGTTGACCCGATGCGGCCCATAACGCATTTTCCCGCACAACTCGAAGCGGTTAGCCGCCAAAAAAGATAGCCGACGCATCGCCGGATGGCGCAAAGCACCCCGCAGTCCGGACACAACCTGAAAATGCTCCCAGGAGGAATTCACTATGGCGACATCCAACAAGGTCATCATCACCTGCGCCGTGACAGGCTCTATCCACACGCCTACGATGTCGCCCTATCTGCCGATCACCCCGCAGGAGATCGCGGAAGCCGCGATCGGGGCCGCGGAGGCCGGCGCCGCTATCGTGCATTTGCATGCCCGCGACCCAAAGACCGGAAAGCCCGATCAACGGCCTGAGGCATTCGCCCCCTTCCTGCCGGTCATCAAGCAGCGCTGCAACGCGGTCATCAATTTGACGTCGGGCGGCTCGCCGACAATGCGGGTCGAGGAGCGCGTGAAGCCCGCCGAAGTGTTCAAGCCCGAGGTCGCGAGCCTCAACATGGGCTCGATGAACTTTGCCCTATTCCCGATGCTCAATCGCTACAAGAGTTTCAAGTTCGACTGGGAGGAGCCTTACCTGGAAGGCACCCGGGACCTCATCTTTCGCAACACCTTCCGCGACATCGAATTCGTACTCAAGACCTGCCAGAACAACGACACCCGGTTCGAGTTTGAATGCTACGATATCGGGCACCTCTACAGTCTCGCGCATTTTCTCGAACGCGGTCTCGTCAAGCCGCCGTTGTTCGTACAGTCGGTGTTCGGCATCCTGGGCGGCATCGGCACCCATCCGGAGGACGTGATGCACATGCGCCGCACTGCCGACCGCTTGCTCGGCCGCGAGAATTACCGATGGTCGGTGCTGGGCGCCGGGCGCAGCCAGATGCCGATCGCCGCCATGGCGGCATCGATGGGCGGCAATGTACGTGTGGGCCTCGAGGATTCGCTCTGGATCGGTCCCGGCAAGCTTGCCGAATCAAACGCCCAGCAGGTCAGCAAGGCGCGCCAGATCATCGAAGGATTGGGACTCGAAATCGCCAGCCCCGACGAGGCGCGGGAAATCCTGTCGCTGAAAGGCGGCGACAAGGTCGCATTCTGAGGTTGGGGCGCCCACAATTTCCGGACTGAGGGCGCGCGAGTCGATCTTGCGATGATGCAACCGAGCGGCGCGTCCCTCAGGCCGGGCGCGCCCTAAGCACTTTTGATTTCGTCCTGGACATCAGCCATTCAAAATATGAGTCCTTCCCGACCTCACTCTCGGCCGTCGTAATCTCGCGGCAATCGAGGCATTGGTAGGTGCTGGGCATCAACCGTCCGCCTGCGCGGATGAGCTTCAACGTTCCACGACAGAATGGGCACATGCGAAACTCCAAATCGCTCGCGCTTTGCCTTCAGCCGCTTCGGACCCGCGCTGCAACACTAATTGTGGCTGGTCCGTGGACAAAACTGTGGCCGTCAACACGGCATTTCATCAATTTTTTCGGCGTGTTGCCTTTTTGACACGCTTAAAGTCGAGGAAAGCACCGACTTATCGCAAAATCGACACGCACTGGCGATGCGGGCCGGTGCCCAATGACAACCCCGTTGCCCGTCAAAGGGCGAATCACGTGCAATTCATTCCCCGCACAGTGTTCGCCTCCGGGCTCGTCGATGCGCCGAGGCGGCGGCCGTGTGCCGATCCGTTAATGTTAATCATGGTTGGTTCGATTCCGACACGGCCCCACCCATTGAGCGCTCCACAGACTTTGCGGTGTTAACCAAGAGGGGCGATTGCTTGGCGTCGATAGAGCTCGGCGTACGGCACGACCCCAATCTGCGCTTCATCCCCTGGCAGGACATTATCGCCAAAGCACCGGAAGCGACTCGTAATCTGCCCAATCCGTTCGAGCTGCCCGTTTCAATCTCGCACGCGTTTTGTAAGAGCGAGGAACCGCGACGCGCCGACATCAAGATCGTGCCAGACGCAGTGTTCGGCTTGGAGTACACCACGCAGGGGCACAAGACCTACTGCTTTTTCGCATTGGACGCGGACCGAAACACAACGGTAGCACGTTCAAACCTGCGGCAGACAAGCTACTTGAAAAAGATCTTGGGGTACCGAGCGATTGTATCGCAAAGCATCTACAGATCACATCATGGGCTTCCTAATCTGCTTGTTCTGAACGTCATTACAAACGAGCACCACATGAAAAGCGTCATGTCGTTGCTCGATGAGGTAACCGAGAAAAAGGGCAGCCCAATGTTCCTGCTTAAGACACTTTCGACGCTTGGGGATTTCCGAACCGCGCCCGCGCCCTCAACGCACATTCTGACTGCGCCTTGGCGGCGAGCAGGCTGCGATGATTTCTATATCAACACGCGGTGAAACGTTCGGGTCTCTTCCCAGATTAACTGTGGGCAGCGCCACCATCATGTAGCGAGTGGCTCTGACTTGTTTTCTATAGATGAACTGCGTTTTGCCATGATCTCTTTCCATGCGTCTTCGTAGTTCAAGACATTGAAACGGCCAATCGACCTCAGCAAATGGACGCTGTGATCGACAAGCTGTTTTTTGAGCTTGCGGTCGCAATTAAGCAATCCTGCGACTGGGGGCGCAGATACCGCTACGACGTAAGCCAGCTCGTTGACACAGACCAGAACACCAGCTTCCTGGGGTATGGCGCCTAGGATAGGACGGCCCGGGGTATAATGCCCCGGCGCCAAGCCTGGCGTTGGATGTGTTCCAATCTCACACAAAGCCTGATATCTCTTACCGTCAATCAGTGGCCCTATCTTAACCAGACTAGCAAGTCGTTTGCGCACTGCGCCCGGACCGAACTTGCTGATCCGTAGTTTTTTATCTGCCGCTTTCCAGCTAGTGAACTCCTTGCCATCGTGCTTGAATAGCCAAAATAAATTAGCTATCTCGCCCATGCCGCGAATAAGCATTAATGCTTCATCGTATTGAGCTGCGCGAATAAGTCTATGTGCACTTATGGCTTGATTGACGAGCTTGCCAGTCAGCCACTCAATTTGATGGTCGCCGCCTTTGCAGCCGTAAGCACAGCAAGCAAGCCGATATAGGATAGACAACACGTTTCCGGTGCCTGAAAGCGTTTTTGGGAGTAGCTTTCCTGCTTTAGCAATATACCTGTCAGAATGCTTGCTGCTAAGGTCGGCAAGGTGTTGCGCAGCGGCAAGGAAATTGCGACCAGTGGGAAATCGCTTTCTTTTCCCTGGCGTCATGATACGACGAGTCCCCCAGTATAAGCCGCCGTGCGTTCGACTCAGCGCTCAGCCGAGCCCCTCTGCGGGAATTGTGAGAATGGTCAAGACCTCGTCGTCCGGGAGAGGAAACGATTGTTCATCAACCTCATACCGATCGACGTTCCTAAAATCGAACCATGCTCCCGCGCCGTTTTTGCGGGGAAAGCTGTCCTCTGCGACCCTGCGGTGCAGAATTTCAAACGCGAAGGTCTCAGCATCCAGGTCTTCCCGAGGGAACCACCACTGTGGGACCATGTTTGCTCGCCTGAACCAGTGGCGGCGATCCTTTCCGTGGCAGACAAGCAGGATCGGGAAACGATCTTCATTCAAAATCTTTATCAGCGTCGCCGTCATGCTCGCCTTGAACTCATGGGCGATCTCGCGGGCGAACGTGAGCGTCGGTCTTTTTAGCTTCAATATCTTGGGCCGGACGAGGTACCCTGGAAGAATTAAATCTGAAGCGAACGCGTCCGCTTGACGCTCGGGATCGAGCGGGCCGCCAGCGAAATTCCCGATATCACAGGGGCCGCAAAAGAGAAACCGACCGCGATGATGGTGCCAGTGCCCCAGCTCGTGTGCGAGCGAAAATCGCTGCCGGGTCGGAATGGTCGAACTGTTGATGGCGATCACGGCGCGCTTGAGCGAGCCCACGATAGTGCCGTCGGCAGTGTCCATGTGGCGATATTTGACGGCGGCGCCGAGGTGCCACGCGATCGCATCTAGGTCGATGTCCCGAGCAGCCGAGATATCAAGCCGCATCAACAGGCGCTCGGCCGCGGTGATGCCGCTCATTCCAACGTATCCTGCTCATCAAGCCGCTGAAGGTCCGCCCAATCCTCGATCAAGCCTTCTTTGTCACTGTCTGTCGGTTCCTTTCCGTTCCGCGCTGCCATAGTCATCTTCTGATTGAAAGCGGGATCTGCGCGTCGGATTTTCTCGAAGTGATCTCGGGCGGCAGCTCGATCGAACGCGTGTCTGCTCCGCGACTGCGCTGTTCGCCATGCTTCGAGCTGCGCTTTCGCGTCTGCCAGCCGCCGCCGTGAAAGATTTGCCTTTATTTCGATCAGAATCGTGCGCGCCCGTTCTATGCTGGCAGAGTCAACTTCGGCGATGATATCTGCGTCCGGCGTCGCCATGATGTCTTCTATAAGCGCGTCAGCGAGGCGCGCGAGCTTGGCGCGATTGGTGTCGTCCTGGCTCATGATGCGAACTCGCTTGCACGGGCCTCTTGCAAAAGGCGACGAAGTCTCTTGCGGACGGCGGCCAAGCCTTTTTCATCGACGCCGAGGAGGTCTTGCAGCTCCACTATCGGCTCGCCCTTCCGCAAGATCACGGTCGGCCGGAAGCCGTCTTTTCGAGCCTCATTCTCCTGCGACACGAAGCTCTTCATGACGCCGCAGATGAACGGGACCAGGGCGGTCCCGCGCTCGCACGTGCGCCTGCCTTCCAGCGCGCGCGTGAAAGCCTCCTGGAGAAGGTCTTCCGGATCAATGCCGCATAGGCGTGAGAAGCCCTGCGCAGCGGATACAAGCCGAGCCATGTCCGCATCGGAGATGGCATTGATCGAATCGTGTATCTCGGCGACCGACAATCGGTCGCTGTCGTCTGGTGGTGGTCCTCTCTCGTCGCCCTCGACCTGCATTTTTCCCCGGCCAAACCTCCCACCCTTACATGCGGACGCCAAGCGACATTCGGACAGAAAATTCTCTGTCCGAAACCCGGCGCTCGCCCGCATGTACCGTTAGAGCACTGCAAACGGCCGTTCAGGCCCGCTGCGGATCGGTTTTGCCCACGATACCACAGGAGGCACCGGGAAATGGCCGACGTACAGGTGACGTGCATCAGCAAGCAGCCGCGCGATAACCCGCACGAGGGGATCACACACCTCGGCGGCGCCACCTGGAAGTGGACGCGGCAGCAGGTGATCGATTCAATCAAGACCGGCTCGAACAGCTTCTACACCCTTGTGAGCGGAAAGCGCGCTGAGGTCGGCGTCGTCAATGGCTCGAACGGGGAATACGTCCGCACGCATGCCGACGGCTACTGGAACGATAACTTGCTCGCGCTGAGCGAGTGTAAGTAGGCCCGCGACCGCTACCCATCGATCGGCAATTGGAGTTTCCCTTGTCAATCTCACTATTGGATACGGCGAAACAGAATTGAATGGACACCAAAATGGTCTCAGCGTGAAATCGAGGAGGGCCGCATCAGAGATCGGCTTGCTCAGCAGCGCTATTTCGACGCTGCAACCAACGTGCCGGCAAGACCGACGCGTTGGCACAGGTTCGTCAATTGGCTCATGAGAGTCTTTAGAGTCTTTCTTGGTCAAAGCTCATAATTGGTCGCTGCTGGGTGCGATGATACCGACACGATCGACCAACGAAGGCTGCCTCAACTCTTCTTCATCCAGACCGCGTGCAGCAGCCCCGGTGCCCCCGCGGTGCCCCATGATTTATTCGGCTTCTGCTAAGTGCTGGTGCCGCAAGAGGGATTCGAACCCCCGACCCCATCATTACGAAATTTGCGGCCGCTAATGCTCTGGATTTCCTGAACTTTCCTGATGTTGAAAAACCCCTTGTTATCGGTGCTTTCTCGCGTATCGTCGCTCCGTGAGTTTCCCCGAATGTCAATTTCGGTGCTTCCCCGGTGCTTCCCCACAACCAAAGCCCAAGAATTGCGAGGTCGTCAGCATGCCCGGCCAGCGGATCACCAAGCGGGTTATCGATCGCCTGAAAATCGAGCCGAATGAGTACGCCGAATGGGACGCGCAAATGCCGGGCTTCGGGGTGCGCGTGCGCCCAACCGGCGCAATGTCCTACGTTGTCGTCTACAGAGCAGGCTCAGGACGGGGTGCGCCACAGCGGCGGTACACAATAGGGTCAGTTGGAAAAATCACCCCAGAGCAGGCGAGAGAGCGAGCGCGTATCATTCTAGGGATCCGGCCGGTGAGAAAGTTGGCGAGCGGGAAACGCCTACGGTCGCCGCGCTGGCAGACCGGTTTCTTGCCGAGCATGTCGACGCCAAACGTAAGCCGGGAACAGCGGCGACCTACCGCTATGTCATTGAAAGCGCCGTTAAGCCCCACCTTGGAACTGCAAAGGCGGATAAGGTTACGCGCGCGGCCGTCGCCAAGATGCACAATGCGTTAAAGGAGACGCCTTCATGGGCAAATCGGGCGGTGGCGGTGGTCGGCAGCATGTACACGTTTGCGGCCCGCAGTGGCGTCGTTCCTGAAGGCATGAACCCTGCTCGGAAGATCGATAAGTTTGCTGAAAATAACCGCGAGCGGTTCCTGACCAGCGAGGAACTGGAGCGCCTAGGGATGGCTATCCGGGAGGCAGAAACCACCGGCATTCCATGGGAGGTTGATGAGCATGCGCCTAGAACGAAGCACATCCCAAAGCAGGAAAATCGCTTCACCAAGATCAGCCGGTTTGCGGCGGCTGCACTGCGCCTGTTGCTGTTCACTGGCTGCAGGCTGCGCGAAATCCTCCACCTCAAATGGGAGAATGTCGATATTGAGCGCGGCCTGCTGTTCCTTGCCGACTCAAAGACCGGCAAGAAAACCATCGTCTTGAACGCTCCGGCCATGGCTGTACTGGCGAGCTTGGACCGGCTTGGCTCGTATGTCGTGCCTGGCGACGACCCCGAGAAGCCGCGTGCCGACTTGAAACGACCGTGGCAGACTATGGCGAAGCGCGCCGGTCTCGACGGTGTCCGCCTTCACGATCTTCGCCACACGTATGCAAGCTTCGGTGCAGGCGGTGGACTCGGGCTTCCGATCATCGGCAAATTGCTAGGCCACACACAGGCGTCAACCACCGCTCGCTATGCCCATCTCGACAATGACCCGCTACGCCGAGCGTCAGAAGCGATTGGCAACCGCATTGCAGCCGCATTGGACGGAAAATCCGGTGAGGTTGTCGAGTTTCGATCACGGAAGTAAGCCCGTGTATAACTACGCGGCACTAAAATCATACTGTTGACACCAGATCGCGTCTGGCATTGACTGCACGCGGTTGAGCCATGGAGGGCAGTACCGCCATGGCTGGCTTCGCATCCGTGGTCCGGTAGCTGCCTAAGCTCGCCAGTAGAGGATCACGATGACAGTCACCGTTGCTAAGCCCCAAACCAGCATTCGACACGTCTTTCTGACGGCCCGTGAAGCCGCTCGCTTTCTGAACATCAGTTTCAGTTGGCTGAACAAAGCCCGGTGCAGCGGTGAAGGTCCGCCGTACGTCAAGATCGGCGGCGGATTGCACGGCCGCGTCGTCTATCGCCAGTCTGACCTAGAAAAATGGATGGAAAGCAGAGTGAGGCACCACACCTCCGAAGCGTGACGATCACTCTACCCTCAACTTATGCAGTAACAATGGGCATAAGTGTCCCCTTTTGAGGTTACAGGATTTGGCCATCCAATAATGTTACTCAGGGTTCCAACCTGTAACCTCCTAACCTCAAAAAACAGGGCACTTTACCATGTCGCAAAACCCAACGAACTTGCAGAAAAATAAGGGAGGCAAACCACCGAAACACGGCCTTTCCGGCACGCCGACTTATAATTCATGGAAAGAAGCGAAAAACCGTTGCAACAACCCCAAGAGCCCCGACTATCCCAATTACGGCGGAAAGGGCATTAAGTTTCTGTTCGGTGGTCCCGATGAGCTTGTCGCGGATATCGGGCTGCGCCCCGATGGCAAGACCCTCGATCGCATCAACCCTGAAGGCCATTACGAGGCGGGTAACGTCCGATGGGCGAATGCCAAGACCCAAGCAACCAACAAATCGAAGCCGTTTGATCGAGAGGCGTACAAGACAGCGGTGCAGCATTGGAAGTTGGCCATCGCCTTCCTGAACAATCCAACTCTCGTGCGAGGTGCCAATCTTGAGGTTCTCAAAGAGCGATATGCTGCGACCGGTCTTCCGTACGCGAATTTCGAACCCTTCGAACCATCTAAGGAGAATCTCGGAAAAACGTACATATGCTTGCCATCACTGCTTCACCCTGGAAATCGGGTTGTACTCAAAGGCGGCCCATTTCCTGAGAGGTTGAACGCCAGGCCGAACACCGAATTTCTGGTAGGAATGCAAGACTTTCAACTATCGCTGAATTGCTGCGAACAAGAATGCGATGCTTTTGACCGGTTTGTCCTCTCGTCAAAGACTGGTACAGGCTATCTGGGTCTGTTGTTTACCGGTGCACCAGACCACGGCGACAACGGCATTGAAGGTCGCATGCTCGCGATGGCGAGTAAGCTTGCTCGATTTCAGCGTCCTTCGCGTACGCTTACGACGATCGACCTGAAAAGGCGCTTAACCACCGACGATCCCGATGACCTGTCCGTGCTCCATACGCCCGGCATCCTCTTCCTGCCCGACCTTGACGTGTGGCCGCGCCTCTTCGGCCACGACAACAGGCTGAACGGAAAATTGTCGGATGTCTTGGAGTATCGAGCGAAACAGCGTCTCCCGACGGTCGTTTACACCCACACCAGCGAGGTGCGGGTCACGCGCATTCGGTCGTTGTTTGCATCCGATTACCGTGAGGTGAACCTCAGTAAATCAATTCCCCCGGCGCACAACCCACCGACCATCGCCGGTCACAAGCTTGATCTTGCTGATGTCGCGAAAAGGTCGAAAGCAATGCAGGAAGCAATGTTGGATGAACTAGACGAAGGCAGCTGATCAAGGCCGCATAGAGGCCCAAACCCGCAGCACGGTTCCCACGTCAGAAACTGGGACACACCTACAATTCGGAGACACAGAATGACGAACGAATCGAGAGAGGTCCTTGCACCGCGGTTGAACGAGAACATTGTGTCCCTGCGCGTGTATGTGGATCGCTGTTAATTGCACGAGAACGGAGCGAGCCTGAAGCATGCCGATCATTATCCGCTCAAACTCAAAAGCCACGCCGGTCAGTGGCCGACGCAGGAAGTTCAATGCATCTGTTCGAGAATTGGCTCCAGTGATCGCGCAAATTCGCAGCAATGGAGTCCACGATGTTCGCGGTATAGCGAAATGCCTTAATGATCATGGCGTGACAGCCCCCAGCGGCCGGCCTTTCGCCTATACCTCAACGCTCCGGGTCCTCAGACGTTTGGAACAGCTGCACCTTGGACCTGGACCTCGATCGCTCGCCTCTGCCGCCACGGCCCGGCCAGCCAACCTACGTCCGCGAAGGAAGCCAATGTCTCTCGCGGTCAAGCAGGCGTTGGCTAGAGCTCGTGAGCATGGTGAGTTCTGATTGCGGGGCACGCATCGATTATGTAGCAGGTGCAAGCCAGCTAGCATCCCGTGCACCCTAATTCTGCCTGTCCCACGGTACCAATCGGGACAGATTTCGGGACATCATAGTGAAGCCCGAATCGTAATAACATGGTGCGCATGAAGTCACTGCTGGAGAGCCGTTGTCGGCGAAACCAATCATGAAATTCCGAATGTCCGCGAGGCTGACAATTTAGGCGAAACGGGGAGCGGCATGGGCGGCTACGGAAGCGGTTGGCGCGGTGAGAAGAAAATCGTCGTTGAGGACTGCATTGTTCTCTCCATAGACGACCTCGTCAACAAAGCTGTGGTCCTCGCTGGTGGCTGGCGACGCGGCTCGTTGGCCTGTCGATATTCAGATTGGGACCTCCCACGCGCTGTGATCGATTATGAGGTAAATTTGCGGGGCGGGGACCGAGGCTGCGTCTGGCTCGAATACGCCAGGCACGGCAAAGAGGTTCACTCTTGCATCTCCTTGATTTCAACCGCGCTCCATTTCGGTGGTCACCGCTGGTGGTTCAAATGTCCTG
>WNFF01003190.1_pt1 | contig 13460 bp, 15 predicted proteins | sample 5400441 | NCBI WGS metagenome assembly WNFF01 (sample SAMN13153345, study PRJNA577476) | soil metagenome | isolation source: 120 cm saprolite under Douglas fir tree site 2 hole 3 replicate 1 | place: USA:California | collected 2015-04-18
TTGCGGCGGATGTAGTTGATGATGGCCTCGTCGAACTTGTCCCCGCCGACGCGCACCGAGCCCGAATAGACCATGCCGCCGAGCGATATGACGCCGACTTCCGTCGTCCCGCCGCCGACGTCCACCACCATCGAGCCCGTGGCTTCGGCCACCGGCAGGTCCGCTCCGATCGCCGCAGCCATCGGCTCCTCGATCAGGAACACCTGGCTCGCACCGGCCTCGATGGCGGCTTCGCGGATGGCGCGCCGCTCGACCTGCGTCGAGCCGCAGGGCACGCAGATGATGATGCGCGGTGAAGGCGAGAACAGGCGCGACTGGTGCACTTTCTTGATGAACTGCTTCAACATCTGCTCGGTGACGGTGAAGTCGGCGATGACGCCGTCCTTCATCGGCCGGATCGCGGTGATGTTGCCCGGCGTCTTGCCGAGCATCATTTTCGCTTCCTTGCCGACCGCCTGAATGGTTTTCTTGGAGTTGGGGCCGCCTTCCTGACGGATCGCCACGACCGAAGGCTCGTCCAGCACGATCCCTTTGCCCCGCACGTAAATCAGCGTATTGGCCGTGCCGAGATCAATCGCCATGTCGTCTGAGAAATATCCACGCAAAAAGCCGAACATCCTGCTGATTTCCTTAGGAAAGAGGGTTCTCGAATGCGCTATAATACAACAAATAAATTTCCGCTCTAAGCGATTTTTCATGCCGCTGTCCATAGACGAAGTCCGCCGCATAGCGGAGTTGGCCCGAATCGGCATCAGCGACGCGGAAACCCGGGCCGTCCAGGGCCAGTTGAACGACATCTTCGAGCTGATCGGGAGAATGCAGAAGGTCGACACCGAGGGTGTCGAGCCGATGTCGCACGCTCATGGATCGGCGCTGCGTCTGCGCGAGGATAAAGTGACCGAGGGGGACCAAAGGGAGCAGTTCCAGTCGGTGGCGCCGCAGGTCGAAGCGGGTCTGTATCTCGTTCCGAAAGTCATTGAGTAAAGCTTGGATGGGTGAAGGCGTGGAGGGTTACGGGTGCTGAACGCCTCGCTCAAGGAACTTGCCGCCGCGCTCGCGCAAAAAAAGATCTCGAGCGTGGAGCTGACAAAGCTCTTTCTGAATCGAATCGAGAAACTGAATCCCGCGCTCAACGCGTTCATTACCGTGGACGCGCAGAAGAGCCTCGCGCAGGCGCATACGGCCGACGAGCGCATCGCGAAGGGCGGCGCGCAGCCGCTCGCCGGAATTCCGGTCGCGCACAAGGATATTTTCGTGACCAAGGGGTGGCTCACCACCTGCGGCTCGAAGATCCTGTCGAACTTCACCGGCCCCTATGACGCGAACGTGATCGAGCGCTTCAACGAAGCGGGCGCGGTGATCCTCGGCAAGACCAACATGGACGAGTTCGCCATGGGATCCTCGACCGAAACCTCGTTCTACGGTCCGGTGAGAAATCCCTGGGGTCAAGCGTACGTGCCCGGCGGCTCCTCGGGCGGGTCGGCCGCGGCGGTCGCCGCGCGGATGGCGCCGGCGGCCACGGGAACGGACACCGGCGGCTCGATCCGCCAGCCGGCAGCGCTGTCGGGGCTATCGGGCTTGAAGCCGACGTACGGGCTCGTGTCGCGCTACGGCATGATCGCATTCGCCTCGAGCCTCGACCAGGGCGGCCCGATCGCGAAAAGCGCGGAGGACCTCGCGCTGCTTCTCAACGTCATGGCCGGGTTCGATGCGCGCGATTCGACTTCGGTCGAACGCGCTCGCGAAGATTACGTTCGCGATCTCGAGAAACCGCTCGCGGGTCTGCGCTTCGGCGTGCCGAAGGAGCACTTCGGCGAGGGGCTCGCGGCCGACGTGGGCAAGGCGGTGGAGGCGGCGCTTGCGCAGCTCGAGAAGCTCGGCGCAAAACGCATCCCGATCGGCCTGCCCTCGAGCAGCCTGTCGGTGCCCGCGTATTACGTTATCGCGCCGGCAGAAGCTTCTTCGAATCTGTCGCGCTACGACGGCGTGCGCTACGGCCATCGCGCGAAGGAATACAGCGACCTCGCCGACATGTACCGCAAGACCCGCGCCGAGGGGTTCGGCGCCGAAGTGAGGCGCCGCATCCTTATCGGCACCTACGTGCTCTCGCACGGTTACTACGATGCCTACTACCTCAAGGCGCAGAGGATCCGGCGGCTGATCGCAAACGATTTCGTAGAGGCCTTCAAGAAGTGCGACGTAGTGATCGGCCCGACCACACCGACGGTGGCGTTCAAGATAGGCGCCAAGGCCGCCGACCCGGTACAGATGTATCTGAACGACATCTATACGATCCCCGCCAACCTAGCGGGGCTTCCGGGCATGTCGATCCCGTGCGGGTTTGGGAAGGACAATCTTCCGGTGGGCCTGCACATCGTCGGGAACTACTTCACCGAAGCAAAGATGCTGAACGTCGCCCATCAGTATCAGAAGGCGACGGACTGGCACAAGCGCGAGCCCACGGGGATACACCCATGAACTGGGAAATCGTCATCGGCCTCGAGACGCATGCGCAGCTCTCGACCGCGTCGAAGATGTTCTCCGGCGCATCGACCGCGTTCGGCGCGCCGCCCAACACGCAGGCGAGCGCGGTGGATATCGCGCTGCCGGGTGTGCTGCCTGTAGCCAACAAAGCAGCGGTCGAGCGGGCGATACTCTTCGGCCTTGCCGTGAATGGAGGAAACTCAAGAAATATCAACCGGCGCTCAGTCTTCGCGCGCAAGAACTATTTTTATCCCGACCTTCCAAAGGGCTACCAGATCAGCCAGTACGAGCTTCCCATCGTCAAAGGGGGAGAAATCCGCATTCTGACGAAGAGCGGAGAGAAAGCGATCCGCCTGACGCGCGCCCACCTCGAAGAGGATGCCGGCAAGTCGCTGCACGAGAATTTCCAGGACATGAGCGGCATCGATCTCAACCGGGCAGGCGTGCCCTTGCTGGAAATCGTTTCCGAGCCCGACATGCGCTCCGCTGAGGAAGCGGTCGCGTACGCAAAGGCGCTGCATTTTCTTATAGTGGAAGAAATTGAAATCTGCGATGGCAACATGCAGGAAGGCTCATTCCGCTGCGATGCCAATGTCTCGATACGACGACACGGTGCAACGCTCGGCACGCGCACCGAAACAAAGAACCTGAATTCGTTCCGTTTTCTCGAGCGTGCCATCGAGTTCGAGGTAAAGCGTCAGATCGAAATTCTGGAAGGCGGCGGAAAAATCGTTCAGGAGACGCGACTCTACGACCCCGACAAGGACGAGACGCGCTCGATGCGCACCAAGGAAGAGGCGCACGACTATCGCTATTTTCCCGACCCCGACCTTCCGCCTCTGGTAGTAACTGAGGAATGGATCGAGCAGATCAGGAAGTCTATGCCCGAATCGCTGCGGGCTCAGCGTGACAAACTCGTGGGGCTTGGCCTGTCAATTCAGCAGGCGAATCAGCTCACGGGAAATCGTAACACCTCGACGTTTGCCCTACCACTTTTGGCGGACGTGCCGCCGAAGGAAAGACCAATACTCGCGAACTGGATCCTCGGCCCGCTCGCTGCGAAACTGAACGAAGAGAATCTCGACATTAGACAGAGCAAGGTGTCTTCAGATCAGCTCAAGGCGCTGTCCAAGCACGTGGCCGATGGAATGGTCTCAAACACAGCCGCAACGACTGTGATCTTGCTCGCGATGTGGAACGGAGAGGGTAGCCCCGATCAAATCATCGAAAAGCGCGGTCTTAAGCAGATCTCCGACGCCGGCACGATCGAAAAAATCGTCGACCAAGTCCTCGCCGCAAACGCGAAGCAAGTCGAAGACTACCGCGCCGGGAAGGAAAAGGCGTTCAACTCCCTCGTCGGTCAGGTGATGAAGGCGACTCAGGGCAAGGCGAATCCGGCGCAGGTGAACGAAATTCTGAAACGGAAGCTGACGGGCTAGGAGGAAACCTACTTCTTCTGGGCAGGGGGTTTCCCGCTGGTCAGCTCGACGTAGCGGCGCTTGTCCTCGTCGTACTTGGCGTTGATCGCGCTGATCTCTTTCTTTTTCGCGTCGAGCAGGACGGTCTGGTTCTTGATCTCGATTTCAGTGTTCGAAATATCCGTCTTGAGCTTCAGCGGCATCGGTTTCTTCACGTAGAACTCTTTTTCCGATTCCAGCTCCTGGCGGCGCTTCTGCGCCCCGGCGATGCTCCTTTCAGTGGCTTCGATGGCGGCCTGCGCTTCGTCCAGGGCGCGCGCACGGGCATCGTCTATGTCCTTCTCGCTGGAATACGTGTTCAGAAGCGCCAGGTTCTTGCGGCGCTCCTCCTTGGATCTCTCTTCTTCCTCGAGTTTCTTCTTGCGCTCGGCTTCGCGCGCCTGCTCCTGCGCGGGGCTTAACTGGATTGCGGCCGGGTTCTTGCGCAACAGCGACCCCGACTTGTTCAGCTCCTGGGTGTCGCGGCCGAGGCACTCCGGAGGCGGAACTTGCGTGTAATAGGTCTTGCCCTTCGCATCAACGCACTTGTACATGCGCTCCTGCGCCGCCGCCGGCGCGGCCGCGAGAAGGGTCAAGCAAAGGAACCCCGTTGCTTGGTTACGTTTGGTTAACGACCCCATAAAGCTCCCTGTATTCCGCGATCGCGTTGAGATTCTGCCGGAATTCCGCGCGGTCTTCGAGCCAGCTCATCAGATCGTCGAGGCTCGCGATGGAGATCACGGGAATTCCGTGGTGCTTCTCGATTTCCCCGACCGCCGAGAGATCCCCCTGGCCCCGCTCCATCCGGTCGAGCGAAATGACCACCCCCGCAACGATCGCGCCGCGCCCTTCGATGATGTCGAACGACTCGCGCACCGCGGTGCCCGCGGTCAATACATCATCCACGATCAGCACGCGGCCCGCAAGCGGCGCGCCGACCAGATCGCCGCCTTCTCCGTGATTTTTTGCCTCCTTGCGATTGAATGCGAAAGCCACATTGCGGCCTTCGCGCGCCAGGGCCATCGCCGTCCCCGCGGCAAGGACGATGCCTTTGTAGGCGGGGCCGAACAGCATATCGAACTCCACGCCCGAGGCGAGGATGGCTTTTGCGTAGAATTGCGCCAGGCGCTCGAGCGCCGCCCCGGTATTGAACAGGCCGGCATTGAAAAAATAAGGAGTGGTGCGCCCGGACTTGGTGACGAACCGGCCGAACGTCAGAGCGCTCTGCTCGACGCAGAAGGCGACGAAGTCCTTGCGAAAGTCGGCCACAAGCGGAGCCCAGAGTGAGAAATCGAGAAATGTTACGCATTATCACGCTCAACCTCAACGGCATCCGTTCGGCGCTCGCCAAGGGCTTTCCGCGGTGGCTCGCGCGCCAGCGCGCGGACGTGGTGTGCCTGCAGGAGGTCAAGGCGCAGGAAGCGGACCTCGAGGGCCTCGCGCTCGTTCCCAAGGGGTATCACGCCTACTATGACTGCTGCTCGACGAAAAAGGGCTACAGCGGCGTCGCGCTCTACTCCCGGGTCGAACCCGGGAATGTGTCCCGCGGTTACGGCAGCGGCGAGTTCGACCCGGAGGGAAGATTTCTTCGCGCGGATTTCGCCGGGCTTTCCGTGGTATCGGTGTACCTGCCGTCCGGGTCGAGCTCGGAGGAAAGGCAGCAGGCCAAGTTCCGTTTCCTGGAAGAATTCATGCCGGTGCTCGAGCAACTCAAGGCGAGCGGCCGCGAATTCGTTCTCTGCGGCGACTGGAACGTCGCCCACAAGGAGATCGACCTGAAGAACTGGCGCTCGAACCGGAAGAACTCGGGCTTCCTCCCCGAGGAGCGCGCGTGGCTGACCGACGTATTCGAGAAAGTGGGCTGGGTCGACGTGTTCCGCCGCGTGGACCCGCGGCCGGAGCGCTACACCTGGTGGTCGAATCGCGGCCAGGCATGGGCGAAGAACGTGGGTTGGCGCATCGATTATCAAATCGCCACGCCGGGCATCGCGGCGAAGGCGAGGAAGGCTGCGATCTACAAGAGCAAGCGCTTCTCCGATCACGCTCCGCTTACGATCGACTACGATGCGCGCCTTTAGCGGCGAGGCCTGAGGTTACAATCGCGCATGCCCTCGTCTTACCTCGAGGTCTTCCGCAGCCGGCGCCTCGCGGTCATTCTCCTGCTGGGTTTTTCGTCGGGACTGCCGCTCGCGCTGACGGGTGGGACGCTCCAGGCATGGATGACGGTCGAAGGCGTGGACCTCTCAACGATAGGCGTGTTCACGCTGGTCGGCCTTCCGTACGTCTGGAAATTCCTGTGGGCGCCGGCGATGGACCGCTTCGTGCCGCCTTTTCTCGGACGGCGCCGCGGGTGGCTGCTCGTGACGCAGCTCGCGCTCGCGGTGGGGATCGCGGGAATGGCGTTCTTGTCTCCGCGGACCGACCTGGTGGCGATCGCCTGGCTCGCGCTCTTCGTGGCCTTCGCTTCGGCCTCGCAGGACATCGTGGTCGACGCTTACCGCACCGACGTGTCGAGCCGCGAAGAGCGCGGGCTGGCGGGCGCTCTCGGCGTGGTCGGCTATCGCCTGGCGATGCTCGCGTCCGGCGCACTCGCGCTGGTTCTCGTCGCCGGGTCGGGGTGGATACCCGCTCTCGGGTGGCGCGACACCTATCTCCTTATGGGCGGCCTTATGGCGATCGGAATAATCGCTGTCTTCTGGGGCGAGGAGCCCTCCGCTCCCCCTGCGCCGCCCAGGACCTTGCGCGATGCCGTGGTCGAGCCCCTGCGCGAATTTTTCTCCCGGCCCAGAGCCGGCTGGATCCTGGTGCTGCTCGTGCTCTACAAGCTCGGGGATGCGTTCGCCGGTTCGCTCACCACCGCGTTCCTCCTGCGCGGCGCGGGGTTTTCGCTGGACGACGTGGGCTTGGTGAACAAGGCCGTCGGCCTCGCCTCGACCATCGTCGGAGTGCTGTTCGGCGGCGTCCTGATGGTGAGGCTGGGTCTCTATCGCGCGCTGCTGGGCTTCGGAGCCCTGCAGGCGGCGTCGATACTGACTTTCATGTGGCTCGCGCTCGTCGGCAAGAGCTATCCGATCATGGTGTTCGCCGTGGGCTTCGAGAATATCGCCTGGGGCATGGGCACGGCGGCGTTCGTCGCGCTGCTGATGGCGCTGTGCGACCATCGCTTCACCGCCACGCAATACGCGCTGCTCTCGGCGCTCGCCTCCTTCGGGCGCGTGTACGTCGGTCCGGTCGCCGGCTACGCGACCGACCCCAAGTACCTGGGGCTGTCGTGGGCGACGTTCTTTTTTTTGGCTTTCATCGTCGCGCTCCCAGGTCTCGTGTTCGTGTGGCTCCTGCGCGAGGAGATCGAGCGCGCGGAGATCGCGGCGACCCCCTGAGGGATAGGATAAATATATCGGTCGTCACGGCTTTCCCGCGGGCCAAGCGGCGCACACCAGGCATAGCGCAGGCTCGCTTGCTCCACGCTCAAAACCGAACTTTGCCCGTCAGGATTTCCCACCAAAGACGCCAGTCGCCCATAAAGCTGAATCGGGGATACCTGAACGTCGCCGGTCTGTTGTGCTCAAAGAAGAAGTGGCCGACCCAGGCGAGTGCGTAGCCTTGGATCAGAGCCGCTGCCACTAGCCACCACAGTTGCGTGACCAAGGCAGCGATGAGCAATGCGACGGCAATGCTTGTACCAACGAAGTGCAGTCGGCGGGAGATCCGGTTGGCATGTTCGCTGAGATAAAACGGATAAAAATCGGCAAAGGTACGAAATGGCTTCTCTTGGCTCACGTTCGAACTCCCAAGTAGAGCAACTTCGATCTCGACCCCCAACGTCGTGGTGAACGGCGGGCCGGTTTTGCCCGTGCGTTCCACCTAAGGGTCAGGCGCTCTGCGGTGGGCTGGTGTTTCATCTAGAGATCAACCTCGCCATGAATGACGCCCACGACGTCGCCGCCGACCCAAACTTCTTCGCCGTCCTTGCGCAGATGGACGCGGCCGGCGCGCTGGAGCGCGGTGCCCTGAGCCGCGACATAGGAAAACTTGGCGAGTCCGGCGCCGAAGAGCCACTGCGCAAGGCTGGCGTTGAGGCTGCCGGTGACCGGATCTTCGTATCCCCCGCCGCCGATGAATGCCCGCACCTCGAAGGCCGCATCGTGGCCGGCGTCATGCGGACCGATCACGCCCAGCTTGAGCGGATCGAGCGAGACCCAGTCGGGCTTGAGCGAAAGCACCTGGCGCGCGGAGCGGAGCATCACCGCGCACCAGCCCGGGCCGTTGTCCACCCACTGGTGCTGAACGATATCCGATGGCGGCAGGGCCAGCGCCTTGCCGATTTTCGCCAGTAGCTCGGGCTCGAGCCCGCCGGTACGACGCAAAGGCGGCGCGGCGAACTCCAGGCGCGGACCGTCGCAGCGTACGCGGACGAGGCCCACGCCGCATTGCTGCACGATGAGACCCGGCTTGCGCGGCTTTCCCCCCGCAGCCAGCCAGGCGTGGCATGAGCCGAGCGTCGGATGCCCGGCGAAGGGCAGCTCGCTGCCGGGTGTGAAGATGCGCACGTAGTAGTCCGCGTCGGCATCCGTTGGCGGCAGAAGAAAAGTCGTTTCCGAGAGATTGGTCCAGCGCGCGAGCGCGGCCATCTGCGCTTCGATCAATCCCTCGGCGGCGTGTACAACGGCGAGCGGATTCCCGCCCAGCGGATCTGTCGAGAAGACATTGACCTGCGTGAACGGATACGTGGGCATACTTGGTCACGCCTAACGTTCGCCGTGAGCGGCAAGCCCCTTGTGGCGAGCGCGCTGCACGGCATTGTTCGGCGTCATTTCAACCAACCCGCGAATTCATCCTGCGCTATTCTGCCTTGATCCCGGCGGCCTTGATCACCGGCCACCATTTTTCGATTTCCGCCTTGTGGTAGGCCCCGAGCGCCTCGGGCGTCTGCCCAGGCAATCAGATCCTTGAGATCCCACCGTTACTTGATGTCTTCGAGTTTGACGCCTCGGCCTACACGGAAGCTCGCGCGAGCCTGCTCGACGCGCTGCAAGAACCGTGGATCGTGCTCAAGTCGGTAGTCGAACCAGTCGTCCTCCGATTTGAACCCGATTAGTACGCCGGCTGGTTTGCCGTGTCGTGTGATGACGACGTCTTGTGTCTCGGCTTCCCGAAGAAAGCGAGACAAGTCGTCCTTGACCTCGGAAAGAGGCACTTCTTTCACTTTGGACTTCCGAACCGCGCTAACCATGACTCAGCCTCCGGTTTGGGCACGATCGCCAGTACCTCGACGGTTGCACCCGAAACATCGTAGAACACACGGACCTCCTCGACGCGGAGCCTGAACTGCGGTCGCGCAATGCCGCGCAATCGCTTGATTCGGCTACGGCTAGTCTTGGTTGGTTCGTGCCTCAAATGGGTTTCGAGGGCTTCCTTTATCACTGTCCGCTCGCCGGCCTTCAATCTGCGTAAGTCTTCGACGGCCTCAGGGGCCAGGAGTATCTCAAACCGCATTCTGGCTAGATTATAGCCAGAATACTCCTCGTCGGATAGTGCGCTCTAACGTTCGCGTTGAGCGGCGTGAGCAAGCGCGCGTAGCCGTGCTCGCGAGCGTCCGTTTTCGAACGCGTTGTTAGGTTGCATTCGGCCAACGTGTCACTCTGCGCGTGCGCCGGAATCTCTAATTACCTTATCCCAGCGGGCGAGGTCTGTCTTGATGAGGGCTGCGAATTCGTCCGGCGTAGTCGCCGACGGCTCGATACCTTGCGCGGAAAGCTTTTCCTTCACATCCGCCTGCGCAAGAATCTTTCCCACTTCACGGTTCAGCTTATCGACGATCTCCCCGGGTGTGCCCGCGGGCGTTACGAGGCCAAACCAGAGATCGCTGTAGTAACCTGGCACACCTGCTTCCGCGATTGTCGGAAGATCCGGAAAGTACGCGAGGCGCTTGTTTGCAGCCACTCCGAGCGCACGCAACTTTCCACTCCTGATATGGGCGAGGACGGTGTTCATCGGTGCAAACAATACCTGCACTTGACCTCCCAGTAGGTCCGTGACGGCGGGCGCCGCGCCTTTGTAGGGGACGTGAACCATTTTGACTGTCGTCATAGACTTGAACAGCTCGGCCGATAAGTGTTGTGGCGATCCGCTGCCGGAGGACGCGTAACTCAAGCTATCCGGTTTCGATTTGGCAAGGACAATCAGTTCTTTCAGAGAACTTGCAGGCACTGCTGAGTTCACTACCATGACGATCGGCACCGTGCCTAGCAGGGTCACGGGAGCAAAGCTCTTGGTCGGGTTGAACGCTACCTTGTCATAGAGGCTCGGATTGATGGTGAATACGCTATTGGGGGCAATCAGCAATGTATAGCCATCAGGAGTCGCTCTCGCTACAAACTCGGCGCCGATATTGCCGGCAGCGCCCGGCCGGTTGTCGACAAGCACTGGCTGCTGCCAGACAGCGTTCAGTCTCTCGCCGATTATTCGAGCAAGTAGATCATTACCTCCGCCGGCGGTGAACGGAACGACAATACGAATCGGTTTGGATGGATAGGGTTGCGATTGCCCGGGGCACGGGTACAAGACCCCAAATGCGAGTAACGATGCGAGGAATTTGACAAGGGCTCTCGCGCTCATACCCACCTCCAATCAAGCCAAGCTGATCGCTGCAAATGCAACCTAACGTTCACGCCCACCGGCGCGCGACTGCGATGGTGAAAAGACTAACGCTGCTTCACGCGCGTCCGTGTGGGGCGTGCTGTTAGCCGACATCGGTGAGTTGCTCGGCCAGAATCCGCTTTGCCACAGCGAGGCGCTGAGCCCGGGGTTTGTTGCGAAGATCCCCGAAGACTTCAAGCGCGCGGTTATAAGGTTCAGTGTTCGGGTCAAGCGTTGGCGCGTGGCAAGCAAGATACCAAAGCTGCAATACGGATGCCTCCATCGAGAGTGAGCCGAAGTTGCCGAGGTTCATTACCGCCCAAAATGCTACCGATTCGGTGTCCTTCGGGTCAAAGTCGAGCGTTGCCTCTGCATCGTTGCGCGCGTGCTTTAGGAAATTCTGAGGTTTGCGCATGACCTGGAAGTATTCACTGGCGGTGATCTTGTTTGCTTCTTGCGCAAACTTGTCCCATGACTTGTCCGGGTGATGTTTCTCAATCAAGTCAGTAATGATGACCGAGGCCGCGCCAACCAATGTGTGCACGGCGACAGGATCCCCGTCATCGAATAATAGACGGATCGCCGCGTCCAACTGGCGCTGCGCTGCTTGAAGTTTCGATATGTGTATGTGCTCGTCCATCTAATGTCGGCTAACATTAAATATATGGACCGTGTAAGGTTACACCCGAACCTTGCAAGGTTACCTCCAATGCCATACCGCCACAGAGATTCGATGAGTCGTAAGTTGCGCGCCGTGCGCGACGCCCGCGAGCGCAGGCGGCTTGAAGGTGTCGAGCCGCGCTATCCCCGCGATCTGCCGGCGTTGCGCCGAACGCTGATCATTGTCGACTACGATTTCGGCAGGGTCGAGCATCGTATCGATCTCTACCGTACGCCGCGGATTGATTGTTACCGGGCGGTCGCCGACGGTGTGGAGTGGAAGCGCCGGATCGGCTGGTCGAAGGTGCTCGCCGGTCTTCGCGTCAAGTTCCCCCGCGTACGCGCTCCCTGATTTTCGATCTCGGATTTTGTTGACACCCTGGGGCCGTCGCAAAATAGCAACGAAAGCACCTAGCGGCGCCGGAAGTCCCTGAGGATTTCGCGCGCTGCGTTGTGCCCCGGGGCTCCGGTGACGCCCCCGCCCGGGTGCGCGCCGGCACCGCAGAGATAAAGTCCGCGCACGGGGGAGCGGTAATCGGCATAGCCGAGCACCGGTCTTGCCGAAAACAGCTGGTCGAGCGTGAGCGCCCCGTGAAAGATATCCCCGCCGGTCAGGCCGAAGTCGCGTTCGAGATCGAGGGGCGACAGGATTTTGCGGGCGAGGATGCTCTTCTTGAAATTCGGGGCGTGCCGGTTGACCGTTTCGACGATCACATCTCCCGCGGCTTCCCGCTCCTCGTCCCAGCTGCGGCCGCCGGGCAGCGTCGGGTTGAAGTGCTGGCAGAAGAGGCTCGCCACGTGCATTCCGGGCGGGGCGAGCCCCGGGTCGACGGTGCTCGGGATCAGCATCTCCACGATGGGCTCGCGCGAGAAGCCGGCGGTCCGGGCGTCGAAATAAGCGCGCTCCATGTAGGCGAGCGAAGGCGCGATGATGATGCCGGAACTGTGGTGAGGCTGCGCGTGTTTTCCGGGGGCGCAGGAAAAATCGGGTAGCTCCGAAAGCGCTACGTTCATGCGGAACGAACCCGAAGCGCACCTCCAGCGCTCGATTCTCGAGCGGAATTCGGGATCGAGCGCCTGCGGCTCGACCAGGCGCAGGTAGAGCAGCTTCGGGTTGACTCCCGCGGCGACCGCGCGCGCCTCGATTTCGCTGCCGTCAGACAGGGCCACGCCCGCCGCGCGGTTGCCTTTCACCCGCACGGAGATCACTTCGGCTCCGGTGGTGATCTCCACGCCGCGCGCGAGCGCCTCCTTCGCCATCGCCTCGCTGATCGCCCCCATGCCGCCCAAAGCGTGTCCCCAGGTTCCGCGCTTTCCGTTCACCTCTCCGAACGCGTGATGCAGGAGCACGTAGGCCGAGCCGGGCGAATAAGGGCTCGCGAAATGCCCGACCTGCGCGTCGAATCCGAACACCGCCTTGATCGGATCGCTTTCGAACCAGTAGTCGAGCAGGTCGCCCGCGCTGCGGGTCACGAGCTCCCACAGGTCGCGCTGCGCGGAGCGCGCGAGGCGGGCGAGCTTTCCGCCCAAACCCAGCGCATGCAGCCAGTCGCGCCAGCCTCCGCCGAGATTGGGCGGCGTTTTGAGGACGAGATCGCGCAGCGTGTCGGCCGCGGTTTCGATCGTAAGGGTGTAGTCGGGCAGGCGCGCCGCGTCCCGCGCCGAAAATCTGGCCAGTTCCCTTTGAGTATCGCCCAAGGTCGGTCCCAGCCTGAACGAACCGCCGTCGGGCTGCGGCAGGAAATTCGCGAAAGGGCGCTCGACGATGCGCAAGCCGTGGGCGGCGAGCCTCAACTCGCGGATGATTTTCGGATTGAGGAGGCTCACGGTGTAGGCGGCCGTGGAATTGCGAAAGCCGGGCGCGAATTCCTCGGTGACCGCCGCGCCGCCGACGATCGCGCGGCGTTCGAGCACCCTTACTTTGAGACCGGCGCCGGCGAGATAGCAGGCGCATACGAGGCCGTTATGACCGCCGCCGACGATGACGACGTCGTAAAGCACAGGACTAGTGCCGCTTCTCGAAGCGGTAGACGGCGACGCTGCCGAAGAAATTCGCGAACGTCCTCACGGGCCGGCCGCGGTTCAGTGCGACGCGCTCGAGCACGCGGATGCCGTGGCCCGAGCAGAACGACTCGAAATCGGCGATGGTGAAGAGGTGCACGTTGGGCGTGTTGTACCACTCATACGGCAGCTCGGGCGAGACCGGCATCCTCCCGAGCG
>WNFF01007365.1_pt1 | contig 13459 bp, 12 predicted proteins | sample 5400441 | NCBI WGS metagenome assembly WNFF01 (sample SAMN13153345, study PRJNA577476) | soil metagenome | isolation source: 120 cm saprolite under Douglas fir tree site 2 hole 3 replicate 1 | place: USA:California | collected 2015-04-18
CATTGCGCCTTGCCGCGGAACAGGTCGTAGCCCGCCTGCTCCTGCGCCGTGAACTGCGCTGTGCCCGCGAGCACCGCGTCGAACTTCGAGGTAAACGCCGTCACCTCGGCAGAGGCCTCATAGCCGGCGATGGACTGCGCCATCTGATCGAAGGTCGTCATCGCGCGCCCGCGGTCGAGCGAGCTCAAATGCACCGGCAGAGGATCGCCCGCGGGCGGCGGTCCGGGCCGGGCACAGACCTGCTCCACGTCGCCCGGCCACGCGATCGCGAAGGCCTGCGGTCCCCACACGCTTTCGAACAGGGCGCGATAGGGCCGCTGCGAGGCGCGATGGACCGCGCAGGCGAAGTCGGGCAGGCCCATTTCCACCGGGTTGGTCGGCGGCCCTTGCGCCTGTTCGGCGGCCGGGTTGCCGAGCCGGCGGCCGGTCGCGCGCATGTCCCAGAAATTGCCGCCGACGAGATCACCTTGCCCGGGATTGTAGTGCAGCACGGGCGAGAGCGGCGCATAGGCGTGCGATTGCGGCTTGCGGTCGCTAAAACGCGTGCGCACCGACCCGGGATAGGAGCCGGTGGTCCGGTTCAGCTCCGACACGGGACCGGTAAAGCCCGTCTCCGGCATGTGGCAGAAAGCGCAGGCCTGGTTGCGGTTTACCGAGAGCTGCTTATCGTACAGCAGCAACTTGCCGAGCAATTCGATTTGCTGGACCTGATTGCTTGGCGGCGCTGCAAGCCGTTCGACCGCCTGCGTCTCAATGCGGTCAATCTCGGCCTCGACCTGCGCAATTTCCTGCTGTGCCTGGGGTGAGAGCATTGCGCCGCTCTCCTCCGCGCCCGGCGCATCTGCGCCGAGCGTGGCGGCCGCCAAAGCCCCTGCGATCGATAGAAGCGCGCGCCGAGCCTTCATTTTGGAATCTCCGCGAGCCGGCACTGAACAGAATGCGCACACTATGGCACCGAGACCCAATCGCCATGGATGCGCCGCGGTCAAGCGTGCGAAATCGAGGACCTTGCCTATTCCTTCCGAAGCCGGGTCGATTCGAAGAGAAACCAGGCCCGCCGCTCGGCCTCGTCGATCCAGTTCTCGAGCAAGCTCGCGCTGGCCACGTCGTCGTGCTCGTCGCAAACGGCGTGCGCTTCACGCAAACCGGCGACCAGCTGCTTGTTGTCGTCGCGCAGCTCGGCGAGCATGTCGAGGGGCGTCACGAAATCTGCGTCATTGTCGAGGATACGCTGGAGCCGCCCGATCTCACCGATCGAGCGCAGCGTCGTGCCGCCGATCTTCCGTACGCGCTCGGCGATCGCGTCCGTGGTGGCGAAGATCTGGTCGGCCTGCTCGTCCAGGAGAAGATGATAATCGCGGAAGTGCGGACCCGACATGTGCCAATGGAAGTTCTTCGTCTTCAGGTAGAGCGCGAATATGTCGGCAAGCAGCACGTTGAGCGCGCCGGCGATAACAGGCACCGCCGTGGACTTCAGGTCGGTCGGCGTGTGAAGCGGCGCGATGCGCGATGCGGCGGCGTCCTTGACGCTCGTCATTTGAACCTCCTTGGCTGCCGATGAGCAGAATGCTCATTGGCTGACGCATGGGAACCTCCAACCGCTGTGGGTATGGCTCGTTTTGCGCCGAACGGCTTGATCACAATTGCTGAATCTTGACGTTGCTTGCCGCGCTCGCGGCGGCGAGCGCGAGCTCAATGACGTCGCGCCACGGCACCGCCGCAAGCAATCGCGGCACCTCCTGCAATAGGAAAAGGAGGCGGCCGTCCCCGGGGGTGAAGGACGGCCGCCGCGAACCTGGTCTCGGGGAGGGAGAATAACCAGGGCGCGCCTCAATCTACCGACCTGCCGAAAAATGACTTTGCGCGTATTGCGGTGTTCGGCTTGGTCTTGCGCTAATTTCGATACAACGGCCGCGGATGCATTTCCGGACGCGGTGGCAGAACGCCGCCCGACCACGCCGCGAACGGCGGCACCTGGGTTCAGCCGCTCGCGGATCGATACCGCCTGTTACGCATCGAGGAGCCGGGTCCTAAACCTAAGTATGGGGCTCTCAAACAAATGTGGAGTGACGCTGAACCTCCGTAGAATGGATCGACCCCATCGCAATGAATATTTTCCAAAGCAAACCTGGGTAGCACGATCGCACGGCGGGCTATCCCGGATGCCGCAGGAAGGAAGAACGCCATGTCGATATCAATGCACGCTTCACGTCGGGAACGACGCGCTCGCATGCGCGAGGCAGCGGCCGCGATCGGTCGCCAGCTGCACGCCGACTATTTCCCGGTCTTGGCCGAGCCGCTGCCGGACGAGTTCAAAGAGCTGGTTGCTCAACTCGTCGCGATCGACCGTGCGGCGCGAGTCTCTTCCGAGCGAACCGTCGGGCTCTGGCAATCCGCTGTCTCGCATCCGGGGCCGCGGTCGTAATCAACCTGCGTCAATCGGCGGAACACCCGACCGGAATGGGATCATCGCCATGGCCCGCGCCAAACTTTCAGCCTTCCGACCGCCGTCCAAACTGTCGCTAACCCTCCTCTCTCGGCGACCGGTGTTGGTGGATATGGTGGAGCTTTGGCGCAAATTGAAGAAGGCGATTTTCGATCCCTATCGACCGGAATTGCACTATATGCGCGGTCCTGGTCCGAGATGTCATGAAAAACGCGCCGGTTCGACCTGATCTGCCGGGGCGATCGACCTCGCGCGGGTCACGCATGAGCGCAGCCGCGATTGCCGCCGAGAGAGGTGGCTGGGCACAATGTCGCCGGAAGATGATGCCTAGCTGCGCGCGTCTCGGCGTGCTCGGTGGACGCTTCGCACTCCCAGCACGAGTTCAACCAAAAGCCCGCCCACGGCAAACAAGATATTTGCGAACGCTTGTTCGGTCTCCTTGCGCCGCATCCGAACGCACCCTGTGCGTTCTTATTCAGCAGAAGTGACGAACGACGTGGGGCGCCCGCGGGCGTTATTCATGTGCCTCGACTTTGGTGGGTAGGGTGAAATAAAAACTTGCGCCGCGCGGAGAGTTCTCGGCGGCCCACAAGCGGCCGCCATGTGACTCGATGATGGATCGGCTGATCCGAAGTCCCATGCCGGTTCCATCAACCTTCGTGGTAAAGAACGCATTGAAGATTTGGTCGGCCTGCTGCGTGGGCAGCCCAGAGCCGGTATCGCTGACGGACACCATAAGTTGCTCGTTTTCCGCTCGCTGCGCCTTGATGGCAACGTCGCGCGTCCCGTCTACACCCTTCATCGCATCGATGCTGTTAGCGATGAGGTTCATCATGACCTGCTGCAATTGCACACGATCGGCGATGGCCAGGGGAAGATCTGCCTCGAGCTCGGTCCGAACCGACACGGAGTATCGCGTCGCCTCGCTGCGCAGAAGGACGAGCATCTCTCGAATGAGCTCATTTAGGTCCACCGGCTCGCGTTGCGGAGTGCCTTTCTTGAACAGCAAGCGGATCCGGCTGATGATTTCCGCCGCACGCCTTGCATCTTTCACGATTCCCGTTGCAGCGGCGCGCGCCTCCTCGAGGTTCGGGGTGTCGCCGGCGAGCCAGCGCACGCAGGCATCGGCATTGATGACGGCGGCGGCAATCGGCTGATTCACTTCGTGCGCCAGGGAGGCAGTAAACTGTCCCAGGGTGGTCACCCGGTTAACGTGTGCGAGATCTGCCCTCGCCCTACGCAGGGCTTCTTCGGCGCGCTTCTGCTCTGACAGGGAGGCGATCGATGCGAAGGCCAGAATGATAAACGTAATGCCGGCAACCGCCAGCGCCAGACTAGTTTGATCGAGATTTGCGGTTCCTTGGGCCTCGTGAACTGAGCTGTGAGCAGTAAAAATGGCTGCTTGCATCGCCGTGTAGTGCATACCGGAAATGGCCAAGCCCATGACGACGGCGGCAATAAGCTTTTGCCCAAGAGCCGTGGTTCGGAATGCCAGCCATAGTGCCGCCGTCGACGCCCCGATCGCTATGACCAGTGAGAGCGCAACGAATAGGCGGTCGTAGCTGAGCTCGGCGTGCCCCCGCATTGCCGCCATGCCGGTGTAATGCATGGCGGCAATGCCAAGTCCCATGAAGATGCCGCTGAAAACGAGGCGGAGCGGCGATGCGCTCTGGCGACTGATGACGTAAAAGCCGCCGCCGGTGAAGAAGATCGCCACCATGAGCGAAAGGATGGTCAGTCCGACGTCGTAAGACATAGGTACCGGCATGGTGAAGGCGAGCATGGCGACAAAGTGCATCGACCATATTCCGCCGCCCATTGTGATCGCGGCTGCCACCAGCCACACGCGACGCGCAAGTCCCCGGGAGGCCGCCACGTGCCCGCCGAGATCGAGGGCGGTGTAAGACGCGAAGGTGGCGACCAGTATGGAAAGAACGACGAGATACGGATTATGTGTTCCGGTAACGACCATCGGATCGCCCCAATTTTCGGATCAGAGACCGGTGGGCGATGAATCCGCCGAATTCGCTTTCAGTATACCACAATCCGATTCCCGAAGCTATCGGCTCGACCCAAGAGCTACGGTATGGGGGAGCGCCGCCACAACCGTCCAGCCGCAGCCGCTCGAACCAGTCACCACCTGTCAATCATGCGGCAGCGTATTCGGTGATGGGCTCACGGCTGCTGCCGCGGTCCTCGCGATCTCGGTGTTGCCTCGGCCGGCAGGCAGAAGACAGTTGCCAAGATCCGCAAAGCGTTTCATCGCACATTCTCCCCATCGCAGCACCCGGTGCCAAGACGTTTCGCTCTTATCGCACCACACTGCGCAAGGCCTAACTTTGTTCGGATTGCGTTGATGGATCCGATTTTGCGTCAATCTTCGCAGGTGAGGCGACATTGCGGGCGCCGCAGATCATCGCACTGCTTGTTCACACACAGGAGACGCATCCTAAACCTAAGTAACGGCCTCTCAAACAAATGTGGAGTGGGGCTGAACCTCCGTAGAATGGATCGACCCCTCTCAACGAATATTCTGAGCGGCAAACCTGGGGAGCCCGGTCGCACTGCGGCTATCCGGATTCTTCAGAAACGGGAGAGCGCCATGACGATATCAACGCACGCTTCACGTCGGGAACGATGCGCTCGCATGCGCGAGGCATCGGCCGCGATCGGTCACCAACTGCACGCCGATTATTTCCCGGTCTTGGCGGAGCCGCTGCCAAACGAACTCGAAGAGCTTGTCGCTCAGCTCGTCGCGCTCGAGCGTGGGACGCGAGGCTTGACCGAGCGAACCGTCGAACTCTGGCAATCCGCTGTCTCGCACCTGGGGCCACGGTCGTAATCGACTGGTGTCAATCGGCGAAACACTGACCAGAATGGGATCATCGCCATGACCCGGGCCGAAGTTTCGGTTTTCCGACCATCGTCCAAACTGGCCGCGGACAAACTTCTCTCGGGGACCGGTCTGGAGGAGGCGGTGGAGTTTTGGCGCGAATTGAAGAAGGCGATTTCGATCCCTATCGGCCGGAATTGCACTATATGCGCGGTCCTGGTCCGAAATGTCATGAAAAGCGCGCCGGTGCGAACTGATTGATCGCGCGTCATCGGTACAGCGGTAGATCTCCCTGAGGTAACGAGATAGGAGAGCCCTGATCTGCCGGCGCGATCGACCTCGCGCGGCTCGCGCATGTTCCGTTCATATCGCGCCACTCCGACGTCATGGCCGGGCTTGCCCGGGCTTGTCTCCGCCATCGACGTCATTATGTGGCGAGGCCATAAAGATGTGGATGCCTGCGACGAGCGCGGAATGATGGCGGAGAGGGTGCTTCGATCCGAACGAACGCGCGACTCGTGTCCTCAAGGTCCACTGGATCAGACACCACCCGGCGTTACGTAACAATAGACTTGGCCAGCATTTCCGATGAAGATAATGCCGTGCCCGGTCGGGTTTCCCTCGTCCCATTTGATCTTGTTGTTCGGGACGATGATCTTTTCTCCGACGTTCCGGTGCGGGCGGCCGAGCGGTCCATCGGGGCGCTCGTCCGTGATGATTGCGACATATCGATCATCATCCACTTCGAAGCTGTCGGCCCAATATGCGTCGGCTTCGCCACAGCACGACATAATCGGATTGTCGGGCTGCATGAGCTTCTGAAACCACTGGCGCAGATAAGCCGGTTGCTCCTCCCACTGTCCAAAGTCACGCGCTGCCGCCGGTAGCGATGAAAGCATGAGGGCAATGATGACGCGGAGCATGTCTGCCTCTTCGAGCTACGAATCGCACCGCGATCCCTGATCTTGTCGGGCTCGCCTGAGCTGCGAACATGCTAGTTGCGTTCCGGAAATCTGCTTTAGTGGAATTGTCGCGGATGGGCCGATATTGCGTCAAACGCCGGGCTCGCGCGGTTGCCGTCGCGCGCTGCAAAGATTTCGCATGGCGTGCAGTCGGCGATTCGTTGCGCCAACGGCTAATCCCAAACCAAAGTATGAGCGGCGCAACCCGGGTATGAGGCGAGCAAAACGGAGGTATGGGGGCGCCAAAACTAGGGAGATACCAGCATCAACCTCCGTACGATTGAGAAGTTCGCCGTGGCTGCCGTAAATCGACGAGCAGAGGGCAGGGGCTCTATGGACCCGACACCAACGGTGCAACGCCATGCTGACCTACTCGCTCCGCACGAATGCTGCGCGACGCGCCAGCTTCGACAGGACTGCGTCCTTTGACCCCAACGAATCGCAATTTCCGCGGGGAGCGATGCTGCCGCGGATGGACCCCCGCTTCAACGGAGGCGGGCGGCCAAGCAATGGCCGGGCTCGGCCGCTGCCCGATCACAACATGGGCGATGCAAGCGGCCATGCTCTCGAAATTTTCCCGGCCGATGTCGTCAGGCGCCGCGCCATCGCGTGGGACGGCATCACGGTTGAGGTCGTACAATCGGCAACCCACGACGAGGTCGAGTTCCGCTTCGGTGCGTCCTGCCATTTACTGCTCATCTACGAAGAGGGCGTTCGCGGCGAGGGTGAGACGCTAGTCCGTGGTTTGCCCCGTTCCACGTTGCGAGACCTCAGGCGCAAGCTCACCTTCGTGCCTGCCGGTCACGAATATCGCGAGTGGCAACGACCTCGCGTTCGCAGCCGCATCATCTGTTTCTATTTCGATCCCGCTAAGATGCCGGTCCACCCCGACGCGAGCCGCGCGCAGGCGTCGTTCGCGCCACGTCTGTTCTTCGAAAACAATACGCTGTGGGAGACGGCGGTCAAGCTGGCCGCATTAATCGAAGGCGGCTGCGAAAGCCGGCGCTATTGTGAAGCGCTTGGCGTGGTGGTGGCGCACGAACTCGTGCGCGCCCATACCGGTGCTCGCCGCCTCGAGCCGCTTGCGCGGGGCGGCCTTGCTGCCTGGCAGCAGCGGATCGTCACCACCTACGTCGAAGAGCACGTCGCCGAGCAGATACCGCTCGCTGCGCTCGCGGAGCTCGTTCAGCTGAGCCCGTACTACTTCTGCCGCGCATTCAAGCAATCGTTCGGCGTTCCGCCGCATCGCTATCACAACAATCGTCGCATCGAGCGCGCCAAGACGCTGTTGGCGAATCCCGCGCCGTCGGTGACCGAAATCGCCCTCACTGTCGGCTTCAGCGAAACGAGTTCATTCTCCGCAGCCTTTCGAAAGACGACCGGGGCGACCCCAACCGGTTATCGCAGAAGCCTGGATGAAGCGGCGAGCCCGTCCGAGTGGGACAACGCTGCAGTTGCCCACAACCGCCCGTGAACTCAGAAAGGGGCCGCTCATGGCCAGTGTCTGACTGCGTATGCCGATTTTGCTTCTGCGGAGGAACCCCGCGGCCCCTTCGTCGCTGACGGTTATCGCTGCGGCCCGTCCCGCAAACGATATCTTTAAGGATCGTGACTATTGGCGATAGCCGATGTTTTCCAGCCATCTCCACTATCTGCCTCTCAGCCCGGCGTTCTTTTCGGTCTTCGTCGGCGTGCTGCTCGCGCTGTTTATCCTCATCCAAGTGGGCCTACTGCGCTATGCCTACATGCGCCTTGGGGTCGGCGCCGGCGCCGCCCTGCTGCTGCTGGCGGGCTCATTGATCGGAAGCTATTTCAATATTCCGGTAGCAGAGTTGCCCGATCAGCAGGTCATGTCAGGGCGTGAGATCACGTACTTTGGAATGCATTACATCGTGCCGGTCGTGGTCGACTGGCCCGGAACCGTGATCGCAATCAACATCGGCGGTGCACTCATCCCCGGGCTGATGTCCCTCTATCTGCTCATCAAGTATCATCTGTGGGTTGTGGGGCTAGCGGCTACTGCGTGCGTGGCGGCGGTTTGCCACTACCTGGCGGATCCCGTTCCAGGCGTAGGTATCGCGCTGCCTATACTCGTTCCCGCCGTCACGACGGCGATCGTCGCCTTGCTCCTCTCGTACGGGCAAGCCGCGCCCTTGGCCTATATCAGCGGCAGCCTCGGCACGCTCATCGGCGCGGATCTGCTCAATCTCGACAAGTTGCAAGGCTTAGGCGCGCCGATCGCCTCGATCGGCGGCGCGGGGACATTCGACGGGATCTTTGTAATCGGCATTTTGGCAGTGCTGATCGCAAGCATCTCCCGTCGGGGGCGACGGCAGTAGCTCTGCGTCACCGACGAAGCGCCTATAGGCTTGCTCTTGGGCGCCAGGCGGCGATCGCAAGCGCTCCCGAAATGTGCCTGCGCCCTACGAACAGTACGGCAGTCGGCGCGGATGAAGGCGATTGAGCGGCCAACAGTCGTCAGGTACGCCAACGCCGCGAAGATGTCCGTCGCGGCGGTGCTCGAATCCCCGAGCGAAGCTCCCGCGCACAATGTGTCCGATGCCTCGACCCACGCCGCCGCCGAGATGTGCGCGACCGATACCGGCACCGACATGCGCTCCGCCCAAACCGCCGCCGAGGTGGGCCCGACCAATGCCGCCGCCCAAGTGAGCACCCCCGATGCCTCCTCCAAAGTGGCCTCCCCCGAAGTGACCTCCGCCAAAGTGACCTCCCCCACCGTGACCGCCTCCGCCACCGCGTGCAAGGGCGTCGGTTGCCAGTGCGGCGCTTCCCAACGCCACGGCGAGGACGGAAATCGCGACCCGCTGCATAACAGAGCTCTTCATGACTGCTACCTTTCTGTTCCAGATCGACTTCGCGCAATCGCTTCCCAAGTCGTCACTCCTGAGGTCGAGCGATGCCATCAGGATGCCTTTATGTGCAATCGCAAGCGGCGTTTTTGGTCGCGGGCGTCTTGCTCTGACTTCAAGCATACCTCGAGATCATGCTGGATCGTGCCGCCGCTCGTCAGATCCGCTACCGTACCGGCGCCCGCCTCACAGGTCTTGTGGATATCGACGCGCGGAACCGGCGGCGGGGTCGACGAGCAGCTGCGACGCGAGGGTAATTGCAACAAACGGGAGGGGCATATCCTGATCTCTTGCAGCTCTGCGCTTGGAGCGCGAGCGTCGCGCTAGGCCGGCACGACCGGCACCTTGCCTTTGCGCAGTGCCTCCATCACCTTTGGATCCAGCTGCAAATGTGCCTCCACCAGCTCGGGCGGCGTCAATGCCATCCACTGATCGAGCGACACATCGGCGTAGTAGCTGCTCCTGAACACTTCCAGAAAGCTCATGGTGGTGGTCCCGGTGTTTTCGATGTAGTGCCCCATGGCGAAGGGCACGTAGCCGACATCGCCAGCCTGGAAGTCGAAAGTGCGGGCTTGGCCGGAGGCGCCGAACACGCCCATGCGGGCCTTGCCCTCGATGTAATATTGCCATTCATTGGTGTTGGGATGCCAATGCAGCTCTCGCATTCCGCCGGGATCGATCTCCACGAGCGCCGCTGCAATGGTAGTGGACACCGGGAACACGCTGGAATCGGAGATCCGCACGCTTCCGCTCTTGGTTTTGATCGGCTGCTGCGACATCATCTTGTGGCTGAAGCTCTGCGGCACTGCAGTGGCGCCTGCGATCTTGTCGCCGCCAAGCGGCCCTGGCACCGGAGCGGGAAAGATGTAACGCTCGCGGGGATCGGGCGTGTGTCCGAACAACGAAGCCGACACGCCGAAATTCTTACCGAGCACCTCGTTCGGCGTATGCTTGAACCAATCGGTGATGAGAAACGTGTTGTCCTCGTCGAAGTCGCCATCGTCGAATACGAGCAGAAATTCGCATCCGTCCGGATTAAGCCCCTGGATCGAATGCGGAACGCCCGCCGGGAAATACCACAGATCGCCTACCCCGACGTCGTCGACGAAGTTTCGACCTTTGGCGTCGACGGCGGTGATGCGCGCGGTCCCGTACAGCATGTAGGCCCACTCGGTAGCCTTGTGCCAGTGCAGCTCACGCACTCCGCCCGCATTCAGACGCATGTTCACGCCGGCGATATCCTTCGAAACGCCAAGCTCGCGCGCAGTTACCTGGCGGGTCCAGCCGCCCGGTTCCAGCCGCATGTGAGCGTCCGCGAATGAAAAGCGCAAATTCGGCAACGTGCCGTGGTCGGTGGAGGGCGGAACGAGAATGTCGGGGTTCTGCCGATCCCGCTCGAGGTTGCGCGGCCCGGGATCGGTACCGCCGTCACCGGGGCGACGCGGCTGCGGGGCCGCGGGTTGCGCGGTTGCTGATGTTGCCGCCGTTAACAGGCCTCCGGCCGCGGCGGCAGCCAGCATGTTGCGGCGCGAGATCGGCTCCATGGCAGCCTCCGTTGCATTTGCTCGCGGCTCGGATGTCCACCCACTGGATCGGCAGCGAGGCCGGAATCAGAATGGGTCCATATTCCGGCCTCCATTCAAAAATGGCTTTGCTGGTATTGCCGCGCTTGTTGGAGTCTTGCGATAGAACCCGTGAGACACGGCGCCTAGGCACGCTACCGTGCGAACGGCCCGGCAAAAATGAAATAGGCGCCCGCGGCGATCAGCAGGAAGCCAATGGCATAATTCCATGTGAATGGCTCGTGCAGATACAGCACCGAGAACGCGGCAAATACCGAAAGCGTAATGACTTCCTGCATGGTCTTGAGTTGCGCCGGAGAATAGATGGCGCTGCCCCAGCGATTGGCGGGCACGGCAAGGCAGTATTCGAGCAAGGCAATCAGCCAACTGGCGAGAACCACCGCAGGGAGCGGCTCTCGCTTGAAGCGCAGATGGCCATACCACGCCGCCGTCATGAACACGTTCGAGGCGATCAGCAGGGTGATCGGCAAGAGGCGGGGCGAGAGGAAATAGGCGGGCATTGAGCGATCCAAGCTGACGGAGAGCACGCGCCGTCGAGCGTCCTTTCCACCGTGGGGCGGCTGATCTGCCCGGCGGGGCATTCAGCGCTTCGGTCAACAGGCACTGCCGACAGCGCTGAATTGACACGCCATTTAGCTTTCCTTCCCATCCCGCGCTTGCCGCCGTTTGCTCGAATCGTCAGCAGATTGCCAAATTCGCGGCCGGCGGAATTCGACCGATCCCGCATCAAATTGTCCGTTGATCTCGATTGGATCGGCGTACCGGCGATCAGCCCCAAACCAAAGTATAGGGGGCCGAAACCAATGAGATAGGCGCATTAACCTCCGTACGATGGAGCCGCCCGCCCTCGTCGGCCTACGTTCGTGTCAGCAGGGGTTGCAACGATACGGATGGTGCTTGGCCATGCTGACGTACTCCTCGCGCACAAGCGCTGCGCTCCGTGCCCACCTCGATCGGAATTCGACCTTTGGTCACGACGACTCGCGACCTCCTCGCGTCCCCGTGCTGTTGCTGGAATCACGCTTCGCCCAAGAAGGCGAAGACTGGCACAAGCCGCGGGCTCGGGCGCTTTTCAGTCACGACGCCGGCGACGCCGTCGATCATGCCGTCGAAGTCTTTCCGTCCGACGCAGTCGCCCGCCGCACCGCGAGGTGGGACGGCATGGCGGTCGAAGTCATCCAGCCGGTGACATTGGATACAGTCGAGTTCCGCTTCCGGGCGTCCACCCACTTGCTGGTCGTGCATGAAGAAGGCATTCGCCGCGACGGGGAGACGTTCGTCGAGGGCTTGCCCCCGTCGACGCTGCGGGACCTGAGACGAAGGCTCACGTTTGTGCCCGCCGGTCATGAATATCGCGAGCGGCTGCAGCCTCGCAGTCTCAGCCGTTTCACGTATTTCTATTTTGATCCCGCCAAAATGCCGCTCCCTCCGGCGACGAGTCCCGACGACACGGTGCTCGCGCCGCGGCTATTGTTCGAAAATAACGCGCTATGGGAGACCGCAGTCAAGCTGGCGAGGTTGATCGAGGACGGCGCGAAAAGTCGGCCCTATTGCGAAGCACTCGGGATGGTGCTGGCGCATGAGCTCGTCCGCCTCGATGCGGGCACTCGTCGTGCCGATCCGCCGGTGCGAGGCGGTCTTGCGTCCTGGCAACAGCGGATCGTCACCGACTATATCGCAGAACACCTGGCGGAGCCGATATCGCTCGCCGAGCTCGCGCAGCTCGTGCGGCTGAGCCCCTATCACTTCTGCCGCGCCTTCAAGCAGTCCTTCGGTGTGCCGCCGCATCGCTATCACAGCATCCGTCGCATCGAGCGCGCCAAATCGCTGTTGGCGAAACCGGCGTGCTCCGTGACCGAGATCGGCCTGACGGTCGGCTTCAGCGAAACGAGCTCGTTCACCGCGGCCTTTCGAAAGGCGACCGGATCGACACCGACCGCGTATCGCCGAAGTCTCGGCTGAGCTGAGCGGAATTCGGAGGCCCCGGGCTATTCAAATGCAAAAGAATGAGGAGACCGCAATGACACGTGCGCTAATGGCCGCGACGATCGCGATGTTGCTGGGCTGCGGCTCCGGCGATGCACAGGTGGGCGGGATGGCTGCGCCCGGCCCGAATTTTGGAATGGGCTCGACCTCGCCGCTTGGCATGAGCCCCTCCGGCTCCTCGGTGGCGCCGACTGGAATTCCCATGGGCGCCACCGAGCTGGCGACGCCGGGGGTGAGTCCGGGATCGTTCGGCCTAGGCGCATCTACATTCGGCGCGGGCACGACCTGTTTGGGCTCGACCAGCACCGGAATGGGGACCGCGATGATCGGGACACCGGGCTCGAGCGGGCTCTTCGATGCCGGTGGCGTGAGCACCGGCATTGGCGCCACGCAGCCGGGCACCTCCGGCACGGGCGCCCTGTCGACCAGCACGTGCAGCCAGGCGCCCGCGGTTGGCAGCGCCGTCTCCTCGCAGCCGACCACGTCGTCGACCGCCGGGACCTCACGGCTGGGAATCCCCAGCGTCCCGATGGGCTCCACCGAGCTGGGCAATTTGGGCGTCAGCCCGGCACCGTGTCCCGCCACGGGCTTCGCCTCACCAACGCCCGGAGTGGCATCGCCTTTCAGGGCCTGCTGAGACGCAATCCATACGGGGGACCAGCCAATGCCGCGCAAGCTCATCATCTCCACGATTCTTGGTGTCGCCGTCGCCGCGATCGTAGGTACACTCGCCGTCGCGCATCGGTTCCCATTCAAGCGATCGGCGTCGCCTCCGCCTG